>Ga0196972_1000025_pt1 | contig 148486 bp, 139 predicted proteins | sample S1v_2013CmetaG_FD_148618 | JGI IMG/M metagenome (GOLD analysis project Ga0196972, IMG submission 148618) | Soil microbial communities from Anza Borrego desert, Southern California, United States - S1+v_20-13C | ecosystem: Environmental > Terrestrial > Soil > Desert | place: USA: California...
TCCGGCGCTTCGCCCACCACGCCTCATCAAAGTCTTCGAGACGTTCTACGAATACCTGCCCGGCGCTCCCCAGCCTGAACTGGTCCGGACGCCGTTCATCCTCTTGCACGGTCATTGGCTCACAGGGCCCGGTTTCCACGCCGGGCAGTTGGCCGATATCCACGTCAAGGACCGCATCATCACCCTCAGCACGAGGAAGCTTCCCCAGCTTTGATCGCCTGTCGGAAACCGGTGCTTCATAGCGGCCGGTACTGAAGTCTTCCCAAAAAAGAGAATCCCCGCCAGGCCAAGAAGGCCGGGACGGGGATCGTGGAGCAACTAAAAAACGTCTTGACCGGAAAGCGCGGAAGCTCTACCGCTGCGGGCGAATCGCCGGCAGCGCGCCGAGCGCCTCGACCGCATGATCGAGAAACGCCCGCACCTTCGGCGCCATGAAGCGCGCGCTCGGCACGATCAGGCTGACCGGCAGCGCGGCCAGTTCGAACTCCGGCAACAGGCGCACCAGCGTTCCCTCCGCCAACTCGTCGGCGACCTGGTAGGACAAGACATAGGCGATGCCGCGTCCTTCCTTCGCGGCCAGCAGCACGGCATCGACTTCATTGACCGTCAGGCGCGGATTCAATGGCACCACGCGCTCGCGTCCGCCATGCCGGAAACGCCACTCGGGCGGGCCGGACAGGGTCGACGTGAAAATCATGTCGTGCTGCGCCAGGCTGTCGAGCGAATCGGGCGTGCCGCGACGCGCCAGGTAAGCCGGGCTGGCCACCAGGATGCGTCTAACCTCGCCGACGCGGCGCGCCACCATGCTGGCGTCGGCCAGCGGCCCGATCCTGAGCGCGACGTCGAGTCCCTCGTCGATCAGGTCCAGGTTGCAGTTGTTGAGCACCAGTTCGACCTGCATCGCCGGATGGCGGTCGAGAAAAGCATTGACCACCGGCGCGACATGCCGCCGGCCGAACACGATCGGCGCCGTGACCCGCAGCTTGCCGCGCAAGGGCGCCGTCGGGTCTTCCCGGACCGCATCCTCGTATTGGAGCAGCAGCAGCCGCCCCGCCTCGGCCAGCCGCTTGCCGGCTTCGGTCGGCGCCAGCCGGCGCGTGGTGCGCTCGATCAGGCGCGTGCCGATGCGGCTTTCGAGCGCGCTTAAGGCGCGCGTGACGGCCGGCGGCGAGCGGACGAGCTTGCGCGCCGCGCCGGCCAGGCTGCCGGTATCGAGCACCGCCAGGAAGATTTCGATTTCGTCGAGCCGGTCCATGTGGATCGTTTCAAAATTCGGAATAATGAATTTCAGTTTCCGCTAATTTACACCAATTGGTGGAATGCCTAAGATGCCTGCATGCCGATTTCGCCTGGACTAGCCTGGATCTACATCATGAACAAACCTTCTTTGACGCTTTATGGAATGAAACTGTCCGGCCACTGCCATCGGGTCGAGATGCTGCTGCGCATGCTGGAACTTCCCTTCGATTTCGTCGAAGCGCCGGCGGCGGTACGCGCCACTCCCGAATTCCGCGCGCTCAATCCGCTCGGCCAGATTCCCGTGCTGACCGACGGCGAGCTGGTGTTGTGCGACAGCGCCGCCATCATGGTGTACCTGGTCAAGCGCTATGCGCCCGCCAGCGATTGGTTGCCGGCCGATGCGCTGCGCGCGGCCGCAACCCAGCGCTGGCTCGCGGTCGCGGCCGGGGAGGTCAAGTACGGTCCCGCCACCGCGCGCCTGGTGAGCTTGTGGAACGCGCCGGGCGACCTGGCCGAGGCGCGGGCGATCGCCGGCAAATTGCTGCGCTTCATGGACGAGCACCTGGCCGGCCGCCGCTACCTGGTCGACGGCGACACGCCGACGCTGGCCGATCTCGCCTGCTACTCCTACATCGCCCATGCCCCGGAAGGCGGAATCGCGCTCGAACCCTATCCGGCCGTGCGCGCCTGGCTGGAGCGGGTCGAGGCCTTGCCGAATTTCACGGCGATGCCGCGTTCGGCGCCGAAGGCGGCGGCATGAGCGCGGGGTCCGACGCGGGCCGTCCGGCTCCGGGTCCGCTTCATCAAGGCGCGTTTCATGCCGGTGAGTTGCGCGCGCATCTGCTGGCCGGCGGCGGCGCGCCCGGCGCGGCGATCCGCGACTTCATGCCCGACCAGCATCGCGACTTCTTCGCGCTGCTGCGCTTCATGCTGCTGGGGACGATCGATTCCGAGGGCTTTCCCGCCGCCACGGTGGTGAGCGGTCCGGCCGGCTTCGTGGCGAGCCCCGATCCGCGCAGCTTGCGCATCCGGGCGGCGGCGGACGACGGCGATCCGGTGCGGCGGCTGCTGCACGCGGGAAGCGCGGTGGGATTGCTGGGCATCGATTTCGGCACGCGGCGGCGCAATCGCGCCAACGGCGTCGTCGCGGCGCTCGATGCCGACGCCATGTCGATCGCGGTGCGCCAGTCGTTCGGCAACTGCCCGAAATACATCCGCCTGCGGGAATTGGACGACGCGCCTGCGGAGGCGGCCGCCGCGCCGGCTTCCGCGAGCGCCGTCGCGTTGCACGGACTCGATGCCGCGGCGCGCGCGGCGATCGCGGCGGCGGAGACGTTTTTCGTCGCCAGCTCCTCCGGCGCCGAGGCCGGCGCGGCGGGCGGCGTCGATGTCTCGCATCGCGGCGGCGCGCCGGGTTTCGTCGAGCTCGACGGCGATACGCTGACGATTCCCGATTACAGCGGCAACCGCTATTTCAATACGCTCGGCAACCTGTTGCTCGAGCCGCGCGCCGCGCTGCTGTTCATCGATTTCTCGAACGGCGATTTGCTGCACTTGCAAGGCCGGACCGAGATTCGCTGGAACGCCGATGAGGCGGCGCACCTGCCCGGCGCCTTGCGGCTGTGGCGGTTTCATGTCGAGCGCGGATGGCGCAGGCGGCAGGCGCTGCCGCTGCGCTGGACACCGGTTTGAACCGCGGCGCAGGGTAACCGTGCGCTACCCTGCGCCGCTCCGGCGCTTATTTCATGGTGCGGTTGAGATCGCAGTACGGATCGAAATTCTTCGCCTTCGGATCGTTCGAGCAGTTTTCCTTGACCGGCTTGCGCGCGGTATTCGACGTGTTCCTGCTGTCCGCCGGCGGCTTGCCGGTCTTGGGATCGATCGCGGGTTTGGCGTACGGATCTTCGTAGGCCGGCTTGACGGTATTCTGCGCCGATGCGGCGCCCGGCAACAGCAGCGCCGCGGCGGCGGCGGTCAACACCAGCTTGAGGAAAACGGTTTTCGATTGCATGGCAATGCCTCCTGTGAGTGAGTCGTCGTGTTGCGATCGGCGGTTCGCGACGTGGTGCGCGCGAACCGATTCTTTCCATTCGTCGCCGGCGGCACGAACATGAATCATGACGGCGGGATGATGCGGCCTCATTTCCGCCCTCCGGAGACGCCGCGGTCGGATGCCGCGCCGGCGGTGCCGGCCGGCGGCGGGCAGCTCAGCACCGCGATCTTGCCGCTGGCTTCGCCGCGCACGATGCCTTCATGGACGCGGCCGTCGCCGCTGCCGGCGCAGCTCCAGCGATAGACATAATCCTTGTAGCAACCGACGGCCGGATCGCCGATCGCGCGATGGTCGATGCGGTAGTCGCAGCGCTGGCCGCCGCCCTGGCCGCAGGCGCCGGCCAGATGCGCGGTGACATTGGAGGGCGTCCTGCAGTTCGGGCCGTAGACGGCGCTGTGCACGTTGATGCGGCCGGACGGCGGCGGGCTCGCGCGCGCCGGCGCCGGGGCGGCGAGATCGTCGGCCCGGCGGCGGCCCTGGTAAGCCGCGGCGAGATCGTTCATCCATGCCGGCGGGGCATAGAGATCGTCGGCGTTGCCGTGGCGCGCGCCGGTCCCGGCCTCGGTCGCCGGCCGCTGCGGCCGGGGCGCCGGCGTCGGCGCCGCCGCGGAAGCCTGCGTTCCGGTACGCAGCATCAAGGCCTTCTCGCCGGCCGTCAATTCGAGTTCCCGCGCCGGCGCGGATTTGGGGCGATCGACGTTGTAGTCATAGAGGCGCAGCAGATGGCTGCCGGTCAGGCGCACCCGGCCCTCGTACACCTGCACCTGCGTGCCGCGCTCGTCGCGCTCGACGCGATAGCGGGTGTGCGGCGACTGCACCGTGCCTTCGCCGGTCGTGACGATGACGTCGTCGTAGCCCGGCAAGTCTGACCGGCGGCTGACGTCGACCGAGCCGCGCCGCAATTCGAACGCTTGCTTGCCGCCCTGGGCCGGACCGATCGTGACATGCGAATTCTCGGCGACGGTCACGGCCGTGTTTTGCGGCGTCTTGAGCGCGAGATGCGAGCCGCGTCCCGTCACGACCGATGCGCCGCTGCGCAAATCGTCGCCGCGCCGCAAGGGCCGCGCCTGCGCCGGATCGTTCAGGTAGAAGCTCACGTCGCCGCTGAGCATTTCCAACAGCAGCAGGCCGGCGGCCAGCGGTTCCTTCTGCGCCGCCTTGCCCGGGCAGCCGAAGGTGAGGTGCCACTTCGTCGACTCCGAGGCCTGGCGGCAGGAAGGATGCACCGAGATCGTGACGCGGTCGCTGGCGCCGGAGAGCGGCAGCGGAATCCGGCCGGTGCGGCTGACGCAGCCGGTATAGGCGATCGTCTGGCCGCCGTACTGGATCACCATGCGGTCCGGCACCGATTCCATGTCGTAGCTGAACTCGGCGGTGCCGGCCGCCCAGCCGACGTTCACGACGACGGTTTGCGGCGGATTGCCGCCCGAGCGCGTCGTGGTGTCGCAGGCGACGACGAGCGGTTCGGCTGCCTTGTCCGGCATGCAGCCGTTGCGGGCGTCGTTGACCTTGTAGCCTTTCTCGCATTGGCAGACGTTCTTCTGCTTTTCCGCGTTCCATACCGGCACGGCGTTGGCCGGGCAATTGGCCGGCGCCGCCGAGGCCGAGGCGCCCTGGCAGCTGTCGGCCTTGCGCAGCAAGGGCTCGTTCAGGTCGAGCGCGGACAAGACCCAGTTCGCGGCGCTCTCCAGCGCATCGAGGTCGGCCGCGGAGGCCGCGATGCGCCCGCAATGGGCGACGGCGTCGTGCGCGGCGGCATGGAGGTCGGCGCCGCCGCCGTATAGGTTTTCCGCGCCCAGCGCCATGCGCAACGCGGCGCCCGGATCGGGATCGCCGAACCGGCAGAGACTGGTTTCCGGGGTTTCGGCCAGGCGGCTGCGGAAGGCGTTGAGGTTGAAGCGCGCCTCGTCGAATTCCTGCCGGTAGGCCGGCGACGGCGCCTGGTTCGGCAGCAGGAAGGCGAGCCGCTCGATGTACTTGGCGAGCGCAGCGCGGTCGGCCGTGTATTGCGCGTTCGCCGCCTGCATCTTGTCGCGGCCGGCGAGGGCGGCCGCCGCCAGTTCGCGCATGCGCGCATGATTGGCGCGCAGAGCGTCGCGGTGTTCCTCGAGCGCGGGGAGATTGCCGCGCAGGCTGCCGATCTCGGTCCGGATCGCCTGCAGGCGGTTGTTCCTGCCGCGCGCGATGCCGGCATCGGTTTGCAGGCGCGTCGCCAGGTCGCGGCTTTCGCGATACAGCTCGCGGATGCGGTCGGCGTCGGCCCGGCTCTTGCAGGATCGCGCCGCCGCGTTGGCGGCGTCGAGCTTGCCGATCGCTTCGGCCTCGGCCTGCTGGCCCTTCAGCGCCAGGTCGGCGATCGCGGTCGCGATTTCGTGCGCTTCGTCGCATTGCGCGGTCGCGCGCTTGACCGCGGGCGCCCACGCCTGCAGCCGCGCCATGCGGGTCCGCGAATCCTGATCGAGGCTCATGATGGTTTGCGCCTGGGCCTCGATCTGACCGCACGACGCCAGCGTCGCCGTGCGCAGCGCCTCCAGCTTGCCGAAGTCTTGCCGCACCTTGTGGACCATGCGCTGGAAGCCGATCAGCAATTCCTTCTGCTGCTGGCGCAGCCGTTCCTCGGCGGCGGTCGCCGGCGCGTCGGCCCAGCGCTTGCCGCCGTGATAGACGCCATACACCGCCAGCGGCAGGCCGGCGGCGGCCAGGCCGACGCCGACGGCGCTGACGGTGCCCGAAGTGATGCCGAGCGCCGCCAGCGTTTCCGCCGCCACCGCGCCTTCGGCGGTCAGCGCTCCCATGGTTTGAAACGCGACGGCGCCGGCGCCGGTCAGCGTCGCGATGCCGCTCGCGGCCAAGGCCAGTTCCTTGTCGCATTCGGCCTTGCGCTTGCCTTCGTCGGCGCAGGCCTGGTAATTGATGTAGATGTCGAGCACCGCCAGCGCCATGCCGGCGTGGCCGGCGGCTTCGGCCCCGGCCTTGAACGCCTTGCCGGGCGTGCTCGCGGCGGCCGGCGTGCCGTTCCTGGCGGCGGGAACCTCCTTGACGGCGCCGGCCTCCCGCGGCGCGTTCCCGGCTTTTCCTGGTGTTTGCTCCGGTGCATTCGGCTTGGCTTGCTGGTCCGACTGCCAGGGCCCGTATTCGCCGCGCTTCATCCGCTCGAGCTCCATCCGCTCCTGAACGTTGTGCCCGACGACGTCGCCGGTCATCGGCCCCTTGGCCGCCGGCGCGCGCAATTGCTGCGCTTCCTCCACCAGGGCCGCGCTCTTGCGGATCAGGGATTCCGGCGTTTCGCCCATGTCCTTGAGACGGGTCCGCGCTTCCCAGGGGTTCAGCTCGCCGCGCTCGACTTGCTCCAGGATGCGCGCCGCATGCTGGATGAAATCGGGGACCTTGCCGCCGGCCGCTTCCACCCTTGGCTGGATCTGGCGGCCGTATTGCTTGCCGAACTGGCGCATCTGTTCGAGCCAATGGCCTTGCGCATCCAGCAGGTGCTGTTCGGCCAGCTGCAATTTGCCGGCCGCCTCGCGCCGCGCGAGCCGGGCGCCGTCGGCATCGCCGGCGCGTTCAGCCTTGGCGGCCTTCTCGGTCAGCCGGCGCGCCTCGCTTTCGAGCGCGGCGGCGTCTTCCTCCGCCTGCAGCGCCCGGTCGCGCGGCAGATTGCTCTTGACTTCGATGGCGTTGGAGATCTGGGACGAGTCGCGCAGGCGCTGGCCCTTGTCGCCGGTGATGATTTCCGCGCCTTCGGTGTTGGCGCCGCCATAGGCCTCGACGCCGCGCGAATTGATGACTTCCACCGCCTGCCGGTGGGCGAAGCGGTCTGCGTTGTTCGGTTCGCCCGGGAGGCGCCTGCCGGCGCGGCGACCGGTCGCCGCTTCGTAATAGGCATCATGCACGATCTCGCGCACGTCCGCGACCGCGACATCCTTGCCGTGCACCCGGACTGTCACATCCCAGTCCTGGCCGACCTTGATCGCGCTGGAAGGATTGGTGGCTTCGAAGAACGTGACGTCCTCGGGATGCACGTTGAATTTCCTGGCGACCTCCTGCCTCACCTTGGCCTTGGTGCTTTCCTGCACGCCGCCGAGCACCTCGTTCAGGCGCGCCTTCACGCCGTCGGCGTTGCCCTGGTTGAGACGGGCCACGGCGATCGGATCGCTCTGCAGCGCCAGGCCAGCGTCGCGGATCTCGATCTTGCTGCCGTATTGCAGCGTCTTCTCGAACCGCGAGATGCGTTGGTCGGCGCGCTCGACGGCGGCTTGCCAGCGCCGCTCTGGGGAGGATGCGCTGCCGATCGCCGGCGCTTGCTCCGCCGAACCGGTTAATTCCTTGAGCCAGTCGCCGAATCTGTTGCCGAGTCGCTTCAGGTCGGAGATGGGATCGCCCTGGCCGCTACCGGCGGCGGCCGGCGCGGTATCGGCGCTTTCCGCGCGCGCCGGCGGGGCGGCGAGCAACAGGCAGGCCACCATGGCCGGCGCGCAGCGAAGCGCGATCGCCGCAAACCTCATGGCGGTCCTTTTTCCGGGCATTTCGGTCAGCTGGCCGCGGACGCGCGGCGCGGTCCGTGCAACAGGAGGCCGATCCGCTTGCGGGTGCCAGGCGGCGCGCGGTCGCGCGCGAAGAATTGGAAGCAGGGGAGCGGGGCGACCGGCAGCAGCGGACAGGCGCATACCGCCAAGGCAAGCGCGATGGAAGCGTCCCGCAACCATTCCGGCATGGATCGATCTGCCATTCGACTCTCCCTGGCTAGGTGCCGCGGCCCGCGTGCGCTACGCAGGCGGACGATTTCATTGTAGGAGTCTTGCAGATCGGGAACAAGAAATCGCGGCCGGGGGCGGCGCTGTTGTGGCGCGGATGCAAAGCTGCCGCGCGTCCTCGCCGCGGGGAGTGAAGAAAGCCATGCTTTTGCGCGAGCTTCGGATTCTTCCGTCGCGGCATGCGCCCGGGCGACTCGGATGGGTTAGACTGATGCCGACCGGCAGGGCGGCCGCGCGAAGGCTTGCCGGACAATGGGGGGCGCCCGCCAGGCACGGCGACGGCATCTCGGCCCACATGGGGAGACGCGATGACAATCGGGATGGACAATTTCCTGGCAAACGACGGCTTCGCGCCCGGCGTCATCCGTATCTTGCTGGTCGACGATCAGAGCGCCGCCGCCGACGCGATCGCCCGCATGTTCCACGACCAGCCCGATCTCGAATTGCAGGCGGTGAAGGAAGGCGCGCTGGCGTTGCCGACCGCGCTGAAACTGCGGCCCGCCGTCATCCTGCAAGACTTGCTGATGCCGGACAACGACGGCTTCGCCATCGTGCGGCAAATCCGTGAACATCCGGCCACGCGCGACATTCCGGTGATCGTGCTTTCCGCCATGGAGGACCCGGACCGCAAGGTCGAGGGATTTGCCGCCGGCGCCAACGATTACGTGGCCAAGATTCCCGACCGCCGCGAATTGATCGCGCGGGTGCGCTACCATGCCGCCGCCTATCTCAGCCGTCTGCAGCGCGATGAAGCGTTCCGCGCCTTGCGCGAGAGCCAGCGCCGCTTGAGCGAAGCGAACGCCGCCCTCGAGCAGTTGGCGGCGGTGGACGGGTTGACCGGCATCGCCAATCGCCGCCGCTTCGACGAAGCGATCGCCGCCGAATGGCAACGCGGCCGCCGCGAGCGCGTCGTGCTGTCGGTGCTCATGTGCGACATCGATTGTTTCAAGGCCTACAACGACCGCCATGGCCATCTGGCCGGGGACGATTGCCTCAAGCAGGTCGCCGCGATCCTGCGCGCCAACCTGCGGCGTCCGGCCGACATCGCCGCGCGTTACGGCGGCGAGGAATTCGCGCTGATCCTGCCCGGCACCGGGCGCACCGGTGCGCTGGCCGTGGCCGAGGCTTGCCGGCGCCAGGTCGAGGCGCTGGCATTGCCGAATCCGGATGCAGCGGGCGTCGATGCGCCGGGCGGGGGCGTCGTCACGCTATCGATCGGCTTCGCCAGCCGGGTGCCGTCGGCGGAGATCACTGCGGCGAACTTGATCGGACTGGCCGACCGCGCGCTGTACGATGCGAAGGAACTGGGGCGCAACCGGGTGGTCGATGCACCCTGAGAGTTTGCCCGATCAGGCGAACGCGTACTGATTCTTGCCGTTGCGCTTGGCCACGTACATCGCGGCATCGGCGCGGGAAATGAACTCGCTGGCCGATTCCTGCCCGCGCTTGAAGAAGGCGATGCCGATGCTGGTGCTCACGATCCGGCCGCCGCCGCAGGCGAACGGCTGTTCCATCGCTTTCATGATCTTGCGCGCGACGGCGTGCACGGCATCGATCGACAGCGTCGATTTTTCGAGGATGACGATGAATTCGTCGCCGGCCCAGCGCGCCACCGTGTCCGACTTGCGTACCGCGCTCTTGAGGCGCTCGGCGAACTCGCGCAACAGCTCGTCGCCGGCGTGGTGGCCGAGCGTGTCGTTGACCGATTTGAAGCCGTCGAGATCGAGGAACATGATGGCCAGCTCCTGCCCCGAACGGTTGATGCGCTGCACCGCCTGCTCCAGCCGGCTGGTCAGCTCGGAGCGGTTCGGCAAGCCGGTCAGCGCGTCGTGGGTCGCCTGCTCGTACAGCTTCTGTTCCATCAGCGTGCGCTGCGTGATATCGAGCACCATCACGTACATGCCGCGCACGCGGCCGCTGTCGTCGAAGTCCGGCAGGTAGGTCGCCTCGTTGTGCCGCACCCTGCCGGCGCGGTCGACGTGGGTCCGCTCGAAGGTGACTTTCTCTCCGCCGAGCGCGCGTTCGATATAAGGCAGGGCTTCGCGGTAGCCGTCGTCGCCGAGGAAGTCCTTGATCGTGCAATCGGGGATCTGTTCCGGGGAGCGATCGAACCAATCGTAAAAGGTCCGGTTGGAGAACAGGAAGCGCTGGTTGACGTCGACGTAAGAGATCAGCGCCGGCATGTTGTCGGCGACCATCCGGAGCTGCTGCCGGCTTTGCCGCAGGTCGGCTTCCCTTCGCTGACGCGCCGAGATGTCGTGCATGAAGGCCGAGAACGCCACGTTGTCGTCGAGGCCGGTCATGCCGATCGTGATTTCGACGGGAAACTCTTCGCCGTCGCGGCGCAAGGCAGTCAATTCGAGCCGCTGGTTCAGGACCGTGGACAAGCCCGTGGACAGATAGCGCGCCTTGCCGCGTTCGTGCGTCTCGCGCAGCGAGGGCGGAATGATCAGCTCCGCCATCGGCCGGCCGATGGCTTCTTCCTTGGTCCAGCCGAAGATGCGCACCGCATTCTCGTTCCAGTCGGTGATGATGCCGTCGCGGTCCATGCCGACGAAGGCTTCGTTGGCGCTGTCGAGGATGACTTGCAAGCGGCGCTGGGCTTTTCTCAGCGACGCGGCCAGCGGATATACCTGCAGGCGCAGGATGGCGGTGCCGATGCCGACCAGGGCCGCCAGAATGGCGGCCAGCACGTAAAGACGCTGGCGGAACGACGCATAGAGCTCGCGCGAGTCGACGTTGATGGCGATGCCGAGATCGAGGGTGCCGGCCGGGCTGTAGCCGGCCAGTACATCGACGCCGCGCGCATCGCGGAACGAGGCGACGCCCGACAGGCCGTGCAGCGCGCGCCCGATTGCCTGGTTCGGCGCGCCGTCGGCGTCGTACAACGGCATCCGCGTATCCCTTTCGTGGAAGCGCGTGCCGAAGCAGCGGGCGATGTCCCGTTCGCGCCCGCACAACAGCATGTCGAACGATTCGCCGCGCTGGCGGACCTCGTCGAACAGCGCGGGCATCAACTCCAGCGACTGCTCGATTTCCAGCTTGCCGATGATCTTGCCATCCTTGACGACGTCGAGCCCGGTATGCAGGTAGAAGCCGCCGGCATGGAACAGGGAAGCCGTGTATTGCGCCGGCGTCCCGAGCCTGATGTCCAGCGTCGCTGCCCGGCGGCGCATTTCGCCGCTCGCGGTAAGCGGTCTGCCGGAAGCGTCGAAGAACCGGATGCCGGTGACGCCGACGGTCGAGAAGCTGTCTCCGATCTCCTTGATCAGCGCCAGCGTCGCCGCGTCGCCCGGCTTGTTTTCCAGGCTCAGGAGGTAGCGTTGCAGTCCCGGCCGCAGCGCGATCGTCCCGGCCAGCGCGAAGCGCTGCTCGAGCGAGTTCCGGATCGAACCGGCGGTGGTGCGCGCGATCAGCAGGACGTTCTCGGCGATCTCTTCGTCGAAACCCTGGCGCAGGATGGTGAAGCCGGCGAGACCGGTCGCCAGCGTGACTCCGGTCAGCACGACGATCGCGGTGCGCGTGATGCGGCGCTCCTGGAAATCGGGGGCGGGATGCTCGGCGGCCGCCCGGCGCAGGACGGACCATAACCCCAGTCCCAACACGGCCATGCCCAGCGCCGCCGGGGCGATCAGGTAGTGGCGGGATATCTCCTGGAACGACGACGGCAACGCGCCGTCCGCGATCCATAGCACGAGGCCGGCAAGTCCGAACAGGCCGATGACGAGGCTTGTCATTTGCATCATGTTCGACCGACCTGTTTTCATGCGGCTCCTCCGGAAAAGCATGGTAGCACGATGAAAAAGGACGAAAAGGGCGCGGCGCCGCGAGGCGCCCGGCGGAGTGTTGGAAATTTGCACGCCGAGACATCGCCGCTCGCTGCAGGTAACCGCTTTTCTTGGGGACGCCACGCTTACTATTGATCGGCGACAGCGTCGCGCTATTCCACCCGATCCGGGACCACGGAGCGGGCCGGCATCTTGCTGTCGTTTCGAAAGGGGTTGTGGATGAATCGACAATTGCAGGCGGGGCGCCGCGTCCCTGTGATGGAGGACGTGGAGCGCGCCATCGCGACGCTCCGGAGGCCTCCATAACCGGGTGCACGTCATCCTGGGCGATCAGCGCATGCCGGAAATGAACGGCACCGAATTGCTGGACAAGGTCAAGGACATGTATCCCGACACGTTGCGGATCGTGTTGTCCGGACATACGGAAGCCGCACCATCATGGAGGCGGTCGATCGCGGCGCGCTCTATCGCCTCTTCGCCGAGCCCTGGGGAAACCTGGAATCGCGCGACAACATCCGCGCCGCGTTCCGCCACTATCGGCAATTGCATGGACTGGCGCCGGCGGAGGCTGATGACGCGCCGGGCATGGACGAAGGCGATTAGCCGGCGTCCGCATCGACTGCCGAGGCGCCGATCCGGCGGCGCATCCAAAACGACGATCGCTCCGTATATAGCGACGGATGCCTGGTCATCCGTCCTTCCCCATCAATTACCCGGAGCAATATCATGAACAAAGTATTGGACGTCACACCGTCTTCCGAAGCGTATGCGGAAGCAACGCAGGAAGCCGAGCAAGCCGACTGGCTCTCGGTCTCGCTGTACGATTACTACGATGCCGACGACCCCGAATTGCGCATCACCTGCCGCACGAAATCCGCGCTGGCGGCCGTGCCCGACATCATCAGCATGGTGCCGCCCTTGCTGGTGATCGACGGCCAGACGCTGGAGGTGAATTTCACGATCAATGCGAATCACCGGTTCTTCCCCGGCAGCGCGCCGCAATCGTGCGGCGTCAGCGTCGACGATATCCAGTGGCTGCCGACGCGAAGCTCGAATCTCTTCCAGGTGGACTTTCCCAACAAAGCGGAGTTGGCGGTGCAGAACATGTTGCGCGCGCGCTTGAAGTTCGAGCGATTCGGCATTCCCATCGTCTTCGCCTTCCGGCTGAAATACCGCGAGGGCCCGATGACGCCGCGCCAGGCGAAGAAGGTAGTCCTGCTGGCGACGATCATGCCGAATTCGCGTGACGTTGCGCTGACCAAAGGCTGATGCCTCCGCGCGACTTTCCCTGCCGAGGGGGAAGGTCGTGCCGGGGTTTCCTTGATTGCGAGGCGGTGTGTACACTACCGCGCTGGACTTTTATTCGCCTGTCTCATGAATTGAAGAGGTCGCTCCATGCCCATTATTGAACTCGCCATGATGATCCAGGCCCCCCGGGATGTCGTGTATTCGATTTCCCAGGACTTCTCGGTACGCTCGGAATGGGACGCGTTCGCTGTCGATCTGGAAATGGCTGACGGAACGCCTTACCTGCCCTGGCCGGGCCGCAGGATACGCGTGCGCTCGAAGCCCGGCATCGACATGGAGATGGAATTGGTCAAGGTCGAAGCGCCGGCGTGCATAACGATGAAGATGGTTGCCGGTCCGTCGTATCTGCGGAAATTCGCCGGTTCCTGGAGTTTCGAGGATGTCGGCGAACGCGCCGTCCTGGTCCGATTCCGCTATCTGCTGGCCATCCGACGCGGTGGACTGCGCAAATTCGCGGAATTTTTCGCCATCTGGTATTTCCGGCGCGCTGTGCTCCGGCGCCTGATGGGGTTGAAGCGCTACTGCGAGAGAATCTCCAAGCTCAACGCCGTGCCCGGCCCGCTGAAAAATTTCACCTTCTAGAGGCTGTTTGAGTTCATAACAGCCTCTAGTGTCGATTCGTCTCACCGCTTGCTGATCTTTATTGATTCGCCCTCACTCGCTGGTTTATCGGGCTGGCAATCGACGGTCCGGTGTGGGATCACTCGACGTTCTCGAAGAACCGCGACCGATTGCTCGAACACGAAGTTGTCGAACAGTTCTTCACCGAAGTGATGACGATTGCTGACAAGAATGGCTTGCTGTCAAAAGAGCATTTCTCGGCCGATGGGACGTTGATCCGGGCGTGGGCCAGCCACAAGAGTTTCGTGCGCCGTGATAGCTGCGACGAGCCGCCGCAGGATGGCGGACGCGACACGCAAGCCGACTGGAAAGGCAAGAAGCGCAGCAACGACACGCATGCCTCGACCACCGATCCGGTAATTCATTGGGAATGTCCGACAGACCGTCTTCGTCCGGACAAGCCATTTTTTCCACGGCCTCAACGCGGCGATCACCGGCAAATATGGATCGCCATGCGGCCGCCTTCTGCTTGATCGATGTCGGTGATTTGCTCGACCAGACGTGGCGTCAGCACATAGCCGGCCGACAGCAGCAGCAGGCCATCGTGCGTGATCAAGTCGCGCGACAGCGTCATACCTGCCTGCAGTTCCGAAGCTGACACCGGCATGTCGCGCATGTCCGCGCTGTCTGCGCCGCTCAACACCTCCTCGAACGCTTCGACCACGCGCGGATCGTACAGCGTGCCGGCACCATTGAGGATGTTGGCCTTGGCCGTGTCGGGACTCAATTTGTACGGCGCCAGCGTCCCGGCCTGCAGATGGTCGTAGTCGCAGGCCACCGCCAGGATGCGGCCCCCGAGCGGAATCTGCGTCCCCGACAAGCTATCCGGGAAGCCGCCGCCATTGAAGCGCTCGTGCTGGGCGCGGATCATGATCGCGGCGCCGCGCAGATCCTGCAGCGGCATCAGGGCGTGCTGACCGAAGGAAGGATGCTTGCGGTACAGACCGAGCTCTTCCTCGCTCATCTGCTGCATCGGCTTGGACAGCAAGGCGTCCGGCAACCCGAGCTTGCCGATGTCATGCAACAGTCCTGCCACGTAAATCTCTTGCACCTCGCGCTCGGCCAAGCCCATGCGGCGCGCGATCTTCCGGGCCAGGTCGGCGACGCGGCGCGAGCGGCCGGCGAAGCGTCCGCCGCGCATATCGATCAAGTTCGTAAAGACCTTGATCGAGGTGAGGAAATTCTTTTCCAGTTTGTCGTTGGCGCCCACCAGCGCATCGTTCGCTTCCGCGAGCTTGGCGTTCGTGTCGGCCAAGGCTTCGTTTGCCGCCAGCAACTCGGCGGTGCGTTCCTCGACCTTGCGTTCGAGGCTCGCATTGAGTGTCGTCAGATCGTCGTTCTGCTGGCGCGTCAAGGCTTCCAGGCGCTGCTTTTCGGCGACCAGCGCCTGGCGTTCAAGGGACTGCCGCACCACCAGCACGATATCGTGATCGTCCCACGGCTTGGTGATGTAGCGGTAAATCTCGCCTTCATTGATCGCGGCCAGAATCGAGTGCGTGTCGGAATAGCCGGTCAACAAGAGGCGTATCGTATCGGGCCAGCGTTCGCGCACCCGCGCCAGGAACTGCGCGCCATCCATTTCCGGCATGCGCATGTCGGAAATGATGAGATCGACCGGTTCGCGCGCAAGCACATCGAGGCCGACGGCGCCGGAATCGGCTGTCAATACCCGGTACCCCTTCGCATGGAACAGACGGCGCAGCGACGCGAGTACGTTCTGTTCATCGTCGACACAGAGTATGCAGGCCTGCCGTACGGAAGGCGGCACATCAGGCGGAGGACAATCCAGCACCTGGCGATTAAGTAATGCACTGACGTCGCTCATGATCGATCTCCCTATACCGCCATTAGAATCCGGTATGCTTCCTCGGTCTGCGCTTCGGCATCCCGGAACATTTGCAGAAAAAAAGCTTTGTCGAGCTTCAGGCTATCCCATGCCGTCGCGCTGATCGGCGGCACCAAGTCGTCTTCCTCGCCACCGAAATCGAGCGCGTGCGCCGTCGCGCCCGCAATATGCACGATCGCGACCAGCGATCCGGCTGCCGCGCCCGCCGGCGCATGATGGTTTTGGATGGCGTGCTGGATTGCCGGCGGAAATCTCCAGTGTTCCGCCAGCGCTTTGCCTACGCGCGCATGATCGAGATCGAGTACGGCGTGCTCGGCCTCGATGATCGTGCAATCCTCGGCCGCCCGGTAAGCAAGAACCTGTTTATACGATGACGGCGCATGGCTGACCAGGACCAACCGGCCGATATCGTGCAACAAGCCGGCGATGAACGCTTGGTCCGGGTTGGCACGGGCGTGTCGGGCGATCGCTCTGGCGCACACGGCCGTGCCCAGCGAATGGCGCCAGAAGGCGGGATAGTCGAACGCGTTCTCGCCGGCGTCCGAAAGCCGGCCCATCACCGAGGCGGCGGTGACGAGCGCGTGGATATTGTTGAAGCCGGCGATGGCGATCGCTTGCTGGATTGTGGACACCTTGCGCTGCATGCCGTAGAACGAGGAATTCGCCAGGCGCAGGGTCTTGGCGGTCAGAGCCTGATCTTGCGCGATCTTCTCGGCTAGGAGCCTGGCGCCGGTTTCCTCCCGGTTGAGGTTGTTCATCAGGTCGACGACGACCGCCGGCAACGGCGGCAGGTCGCGAATGCTCTTGACGACCTCGGCGATCGACAGGGCGCTCATGACGGTTCGCCCGACCGGTATGCGGTCACGTATTGCAGCAGCAAGCGGTTCTTGTCATTGTCCGCATGCTTGCGGAACAGTTTAGCCAGCCGCTGTTGGACTTGCTCGCGCTCCGCTGCCAGGTCGGCCTCGGAGACATGGCGATTCACGACCATGATCCGGTCGATGCCGCGCCGCCGGAGCGACTGCAGCGTGCTATTCGTGAGCGTCGAGCCGGCCGGCAGCAGCGCGCCGCCATGCGCATCAAGTATCGGTTCCGCGAGCACCGTGCCCGGCACCGCGTCGTCGATCCCTACTGCGCAGCATCGATGGATCATGGAACCTCCGTCATCGAGTCAATATCAGTAATTTTCCCCGCGACGCCGAACCTTTTCCCATGCTGTGCAGGGCGATCTGGAACGGCGTTCCCCGGTATGCAACCGCACGCATCTCGCCGTCGCCGGCGCCGTCGACGGCGCCGATCAATTCCGGCGTCACCTGGCGCGCATCGCAACCGAGAATGGGGCCTCCTGCGGCGAACAGCGCTTGCGCGGCGCTATTGACGAAGGCGATGACTTCCTCCTCATCCAGACCGATCACCGGCAGCGGCACATGCTGGAGCGCCTCGCGCACGATATCGAGGCTGACCGCGTCGCGCTTGATCTGCAATTGCTTTTGCTTCAGCAATTCCTCAAGTTGCCGGTTGGCCTTGGCCAGTTCCTGGTTCGCGGTGCGCACTTCGAGCGCAAGGCGGCGGTTTTCATCGGCGAGCACCTTGCGCTGGAACGCTTCCGCGACGTGCGCGCGCAGTTGTTCATCGTCCCATGGCTTGGTGAGGAATTTGTAGATCGCGCCTTCGTTGACGGCGTCGGTCACCGATTGCAATTCGGTGTAGCCGGACAAGACGATGCGCATCGTATCCGGATACAGATCCTTGGCGATATGCAGGAGTTCGGTGCCGGTCATGCCTGGCATGCGCTGGTCGGGCACGATCACGTCGACCTCGTGCTGCTTGAGCACGTCGAGCGCTTCCTGGCCGCCGTGGGCCGTAAGGATCTCGTAGCCGTCGCGCCGGAACAGGCGCTTCAAGGCGGCGACGATATTGGCTTCGTCGTCGACCAGCAGCAGTGTGCGCCGCGGCGTCCGCAGCCTCGCCAGATGGCCGGCCAGCGCCTTGCCTTCCCGTACCTGGAGGGCGATCCGGCTGGCCGGCAGCGCGCGGCAGAACAAATGTCCCTGCATTTCGTCGCACAGGATCTCGCGCAGCCGCTGGCACTGGAGGTCGTTCTCCACGCCTTCGGCGCAGCTCCGCATGCCGGCGCGGCGCGCGTGCGCGACGATCGCTTTGACGATGGCTGCGTCGTCATCTTCCGTTTCCATGTCGCGCATCAGCAGGCGGCCGATCTTGATCCGATCGAGCGGAAAGCGCCGCAATGCGGCCAACGGCAGAAAGCCGCTGCCGTAGTCGTCGACGGTCAAACCAGTGCCCAGCTCCTTGAGCTGCCGCAGCAACGCCACGGCCCATTCGGGGTCTTGCATCAGCGTCGCTTCCGCCACCTCCAGGCACAACCGGCGCGGCGCGAGGTCCGACTCGGACAAGGCCTCTTGGAGTTTGTCGACCAGTCCGGCATCGCGGAATTGGGCCGGCGAGATGTTGAGGTCGACGCGCACATCGGCGCAACCAGCCTGTTCCCATGAACGCAGATCCTGGCATGCCCGGCGAAATACCCAGTTCCCGATATCGACCATGAGTCCGGATTTTTCGGCGACGGCAAGAAAACGCCGCGGCGACAGGGTGCCCCAGCACGGATGCTCCCAGCGCAGCAGCGCTTCCACGCCGGTAATGCGGTCGGTCGCGACATCGATCACCGGCTGGTAATGCAGACGCAATTGTTCATTGGCCAATGCCGTCGACAATGCGCCTTCCAGCGCCTCCGCTGACAGCGCCGCATCCCCCTCGTCAGGGCCGGCGGTGTCGAACGGACTGCCTAGATCCATTTCCTCTGGTTCCATGCTTGTCGTCATGCATCCTCCCGGCAGGAACGCTGCGGCGCGCGCCATGCCGACACGTCCGCGCCGGCTTCCGCCATCGGTTGCGGTATCTTGCCGGCGGCATACTGCAGCCAGTAATGATGGAAAGCGTCGCGGATCGCATCGCGCAAGACGCGTTCATCCCACGGCTTCGTGAAGAAGCGGTAAATCCGTCCGCGGTTGACGGCCTCGATCACCGACGGCAAATCGGCATGGCCGGTCAGCATGATGCGCACCGTGTCCGGATACAGATCCTTGACCTTGTCGAGGAATTCGATACCGCTCATGCCCGGCATGCGCTGGTCGCACAAGATGACTTGCGCTTGGTGCAGGGCCATCGCCTCGAATGCCTCCGATGCCCGCTGCGCGGTCACGATGGCGTAATCTTCCCGATGCAGCAGCCGGTGCAGCGATGCCGCAATATGGATGTCATCGTCGACGATCAGCAGCGTTTGCCGGGCCGGCGCATCGTTTTCGTTGGCGGGCGGCAGGCACCGATTCTCGTGCACCAGTTGCGCGAAGGCGTCCCCCGGCAGCGGCCGGCTGAAATGGAAGCCTTGCATCCGGTCGCAGCCGTGCTTCCGCAGGAACGCCAGTTGGGCGGCGGTTTCGACGCCTTCCGCGACCACTTCGAGCCGCAGGCTGCGCGCCAGCGACGCGATCGAGGTGACGATCATCGCGTCGTCCGGATCGGTAGTGATGTCGCGCACGAACGATTGATCGATCTTGAGGATATCAATCGGAAAACGCTTCAGGTACGACAGGCTCGAATACCCGGTGCCGAAGTCGTCGATCGACAGATGGATGCCGATCGTCTTCAGGTCGTGCAGGATAGCGATGGCGCGGTCGACATCCTCCATCATCGTGCTCTCGGTCAGCTCCAATTCCAGGTCGTGCGGCGCCAAGCCAGATTCGCCGAGGATCGCGGCGATCGAGGCGGCCAGGTCGCGCTGGTAGAACTGGCGGGCCGACAAGTTCACGGCAAGGCGCAACTGCCCCAGGCCCGCCGCCTGCCACGCCTGGTTCTGCCGGCATGCCGTGCGCAGCACCCATTCCCCGATCGGGCCGATCAAGTCCATTTCCTCGGCCATGCCGATGAAGCGCTCGGGACCGAGCAGGCCGAATTCCGGATGCTGCCAGCGCACCAGGGCTTCCATGCCGACGATGCGGCCGGTGTGCAGATCGACTTGCGGTTGGTAATGGAGAAGAAATTCCTCTTGCTCGATAGCGCGGCGCAGGCCGGCGGCGATGCGGGCGCGCTCTTGCGCCCGCTGATTCATGGCCGGCGAATAGAATTGGAAGCGATGTTGGCCGAGTTCCTGGGCGCGGTACATCGCGATGCCGGCATGCTTGATCAGCGTGTCGGGGTCGGCGCCATCGCCCGGATAAATGGCGATTCCCACGCTGCAGGAAAACGCAAATTCGCGGCCCTCGAGCGAAACCGGCTGCGCGACGGCGGCCATGATGCGCTGCGGCAGTGCCTCGGCCAGGCTCTCGTTATCGCGCTCGGGCAGCAACAGCACGAATTCATCGCCGCCGAGGCGCGCGACCGTGTCCGAGGCGCGCACGCTCGCGCGCAGGCGCTCGGCGACCGTTTTCAAGGCGGCATCGCCGGCCTGCCGGTTGAGGATATCGTTGACGAACTTGAAGCGGTCGAGGTCGATGAACACGATCCACAGCGGATGCCGGTAGCGGTCCGCATACGCGATCGACTGGCGCAAACAGTCGCGCAGCAGTTCCTGGTTGGCGAGTCCGGTGATGCCGTCATGGTGTCTTTCGAACGCCAGTTGCGCTTCTGCGTGCTGGCGTGCGGCGATGTCTTCCTTCCGGCGCTCGTTGACTTGCTGGATGTCCGCGGCGTGGGCATCGATCAGCTGTTGCAGGCGCTTCTTTGTTCGCATGGTGAGCATCTGAACCCAAGCGGCAGCCATACAACTGATAAACGCGCCCGTCATCAACACGAGCCACGCCGCATTCCCGCCGGCGATGCCGTGCTCCAGGCGATCCGCCCAAGAGAACAACAGCATCGTGACGAGCAGGCCGGCCGCCAGCGTCAACAACGCCGGTGCAGAGAGAAACGCAGGCAAACGGTGGGGGATCATTTTTGATCTTCTTTCTCAAGTGGCATGCCAAGCCGGTCGCGCGGCGCCGGTATCGACATCGCCGATTCTTCGTCGATTCGCCCGACAAAAGGCGGAAAGTCTGAATATAGTTACCCCAGCGTGCAAAAACTCCCTGGCATTTCTTACAGGTGAATGTCCGCCGCTACCATCCGTTCCACTTCGCTCAGCAGTTCCTTGTTGATGAACGGCTTGCGCAAAATCCCATGCGCGCCCAAGGCCAGCGCTTCCTGCAAGCGCGTTTCGGCGTCGGCCGACACGACCAACGTCTTCAGCGGCACCGGCAGCTCGACGCGCTGCAGAAATCGGAGTACTTCGATGCCGTCGATGCCGGGCATGCGCAGATCGAGCGTCATGACGCTCGGCTTGAACGAGTACAGCATCGCCCCGGCCTCGAAGCCGTTGGGCGCGATGGCGGTGTCGAAACCTGCGCGGCGCAAAACGCGCTCGATCGCGCCTGCCATGGCCGGCTCATCATCGGCGATCAAGACACGGCGCAACGGCGCGGCCGGCTGCGACCGGTCCGGAATGCCATGCGCGCGCATGAAGCGGCGCAATTCCTCGATCGGCACGCGATGATCGCCGCGGCCTGGCAGCTTGTAGGCGTGCAGCAGTCCGCGCTCGATCCAGCGCAGCACCGTGCGGAAATTGACGCCGCACAGACGCGCGGCTTCTCCGGTGGTCAGGATGTCGGACATCGCAGCCTCTATCTTATTGTGTCGATTAAGTTCTGTTTGACAGGATAGTCACGATATCCTAGATTGACAATATGCAAGTCGGGGCAATCGATGACAATACCGGCTGATGAGGTTGTCATGCCAATCAGTTCACATTCCTGCTTATCGGCGTACGAACGCGCCGATTTCGCGGCACGGTGCCGGCGCCAGGGGTATTGCCCCGAACAATTCCGGTTATCGGCCGATGTTGATTTTCCGCCGCTCGATGAACCTGCCCACATGATCCGAGAAATCCACGTGACCCATATGGATTACGCCGGCAATCATCGTTACCGGAGGGACGATGTGTCCAACTGGCTCGACGCCTTTGAACGCGATCTGCGCGACGGCCTCTTTTGCGGCCGCTGCCGCGATGGATGGACGCCGGTGCCATCGGAAGGATGGAGCGAACAATGTGCATGAAAGGAGGCTCGTCATGACCACCCAACCGACGCTGCTCGATGATCCGAACTACAACCCGAATCGCCTGCTCGACACCCTCCAGTCGAAACTATGCTTGAAGAACGATGCAGCCTTGTCGCGCGCCTTGGGGGTCGCTCCGCCCGTTTTGAGCAAGATTCGCCATCGCCGGATGCCGGTGGCAGCCGGTTTGATGATCCAGATTCACGACGCCACTCAGTTGACCATCGACGAAATCCGCACCCTGATGGGGGTTGCCACCGCGCATCGCTGGTTCCGGCCGGCCGAGCAGGCGACCGATAAGGCGGGATCGGATGTCGATGCCGGACGGGAGCCATATCATGGATAGACTGGAAGCTTTTCGCAATATTGCCGCCCAGGCGCATCGGGGAGAATTAGCGTTCCCGACCAATGTCAACGCTTCCTTGAAGATCCAGCATATGCTGGACGATCCCGAGTGTCACCTGGAAGCTGCCGCCAGGCTGATCGCCGGCGAGCCGCTGCTCTCGGCACGCACTGTCGCGCTCGCCAACTCGGCGGCCTACAATCGCTCCGGCGCCGACATCACCACGGTTCGCCATGCCGTCATGCGCCTGGGTTTCCGGGTGTTGCGGTCCGCTGCCGCTTCCCTGGTCATTCGCCAGTTCGGCAGCAAGCTCAAGACCCCGTCATTGCGCACCAAGGCGGAGCAACTATGGGAACACACGGCGCATGTGGCGGCGCTGGCGCAGGTGATCGCGAGGAAGATGACGAACATCGATCCCGAAACGGCCATGTTTGCCGGCATCATTCATGAAGTGGGCGGCTTTTATCTGCTGTCGCGCGCCGACGACTTCCCGGGATTGCTGGACGGCGATCCGGAAGACTGGGAAGAATACGGAGAAACGATCATCGGCCGCAGCGTGTTGAAGGCGCTCGCCGTGCCCGAATCGGTCGTGGCGGCCATCGATGCTCTGTGGCACGGCGTGGGCGCGTTGCCGCCGGAATCGCTGGGCGACATCCTGTTGCTGGCGAACGCCTTGGCCCCGGTCGCGTCGCCCTTGCATCAACGAGTCGACGCCGCATCGAACGGCACGATCATGAGCACCGATTTGACCATCGGCCAGGAAACGCTGAACAGCATCCTGGAGGAATCGGCGTCCGAGGTCCAATCATTGGTTGCGGCGCTGTTGTACTAAAGCACAGGCACGGCAGGATCGCGGAAGAGCGATGCGGCGGGGCGGTGAGCGCAATGTCGCCGCGGTTCCGATTTCGTGGTGCATTAGGATGAGCAACGCGATATCGCGGAATGCCAAGATGTGGCGTCGGCAGAATGCAGGATGGACGGATCCTCGCGGAAGGACGCGTCCAGCACGCGAGACATGTGAACCGGAACCGATGGCTGCTTCCGTCGCAGCATGCGATTCGGGAACGCTACGTCGCCGAACCAATCGATCCGCCAAGAATTTCCATCCTTCGGGAAGGCGAAAATCGACGGTAAGTTGTTGTGTTCAAAGGAGTTCTTGGAAAAATCAGCGGACGAATCTGAATTGATTTGTCTCATTAATTACTGATTTTTCTCATTTACTTCTGATTGTTCACATCAATCCCGGCCCCATGCGCCTGCTGATCGGCGTGATAACTGGAGCGAACCATCGCGCCGACCGCCGCATGCGCGAAACCCATCTTGTAAGCTTCCTCCTCGAACATCTTGAAGGTGTCGGGATGAACATAGCGGCGCACCGGCAAGTGCTCGCCGGACGGCATCAGGTATTGACCGATGGTCAGCATGTCCACATTGTGCGCGCGCAGGTCGCGCATGACTTGCAGGATTTCGTCATCGGTTTCGCCGAGGCCGACCATCAGGCCGGACTTGGTCGGAACCTCGGGATGGGCTTCCTTGAAGCGCTTGAGCAAGCTTAGCGAATATTCGTAATCGGAGCCGGGGCGCGCTTCCTTGTAAAGGCGCGGCACGGTTTCGAGATTGTGGTTCATCACATCGGGCGGCGCCGCCTTCAGGATCTCGAGCGCGCGGTCCATACGGCCGCGGAAATCGGGCGTCAGGATCTCGATGCGCGTCTTCGGCGACAGTTCGCGTACGCGGCGGATGCATTCGGTGAAATGGCCGGCGCCGCCGTCGCGCAAGTCGTCGCGGTCAACCGAGGTGATCACGACATAGGATAGTTTCAGGGCGGCGATCGTCTTGGCAAGATTCTCCGGCTCGTTCGGATCGAGCGGGTCGGGACGGCCGTGGCCGACGTCGCAGAACGGGCAGCGCCGCGTGCACTTGTCGCCCATGATCATGAAGGTCGCCGTGCCCTTGCCGAAGCACTCGCCGATATTGGGGCAGCTGGCTTCCTCGCACACCGTCACCAGGTGGTTGGCGCGCAGGATGTCCTTGATCTCGTAGAAACGCGTCGACGGCGAGGCCGCCTTGACGCGGATCCAGTCGGGTTTCTTCAGCTTTTCCGCCGGCACGATCTTGATCGGGATGCGGCTGGTCTTGGCGCCGGCTTTCTGTTTCTCGGTGGGATCGTAGGGAGCGGCGGGGGCGGGTTGCTGCTGGTCGGTCGTCATGGCGGGGAAACCTAGGAAGTCAGGAGATTCGTCAGATGGTGAGCAAGCGCCGACTGCACGTCTTGCAAAGGCGCCTCGACGCCGACCGTTTTCATGTCGACCGTCGCCAAGCCTTCGTAGCCGCAGGGATTGATCCACGAGAACGGGGCGAGATCCATCGCCACGTTCAGCGACACGCCATGATAGGTGCAGCCGTTGCCGCGCACTTTCAAGCCGAGCGCGGCGATCTTGGCGCCTTGCCACGGCCCGTTCGCCATGTAGATTCCCGGCGCGCCGGGCTTGCGTTCACCCGCCAGATTATACGCCGCGAGGGTGGCGATGACGGCTTGCTCGATCTTGTTCACGAATTCGCGCGCATACAGCAGGCCGGCGCGGCCGTCGCGCCGCTTGCGGCGCAGATCCATGAGCAGGTAGACGACGGCCTGGCCCGGGCCGTGGTAGGTGACTTCGCCGCCGCGGTCGGTCTGCACGACCGGAATGCCGTGCGCGTCGAGCACATGCGACGGATCGGCGCCGAGGCCGAGCGTATAGACCGGCGGGTGTTCGACGATCCAGAGTTCGTCGGGCGTGTCCGGGCCGCGGGCATCGGTGAAGGCGCGCATGGCCGCGAAGCTGGCATCGTAATCTTCGCGTCCGCGCCGCTGGATGATGGGGGCTGGCATGGGCGACAGTTTACCGAATCGCCGCCGCCGGCGCCCTCCGTGTGATTCCTGACTGTGGTTTTGCGCGGCGACCGTCAGGCGCCGACGCGCTTGGTCATCAGCACCGACGATGCCGGACAGAGGCCGGAGAACTGTTGCGTCGCGCGGATGGCGTCCGGCGCTTCGTCGCGCCGCGCGGTTCGGTAGCCGAGCCGCTCGAAGAAATCGCGGGCGGTCATGGTCAGCAGGTAGAGTTCGTCGAGGCCGAATTCGTCCGCGCGGCGTTCCGCATGCGCGGTCATCACGGCCCCCAGCCCGGTCCCCCGGTGCCTCGCCGCGACGGCTAGAGAACGCAGCAACCCGATGTCGCCATGACACTCGAGGCCGACCATGCCGGCCAGCTCCTCATCCAGATAGAAGCCGAACAGGCGCACCGCTGGCGCGTCGAGATCGGCATACGGCAGGCCGCAGTCGTCGAGCAGGCGGCGCGCGCCTCCATCGGCCGCGATCGTCGTGAAATAGGCGTTCATCGGCTGCCCTCCGTTTCCACTACCAGGATGCGGGCCTCGCCGCGCGGATGAGCGACATGCTCGCAGCCGGCGCCGGCAAAGAAGATGTCGCCGGCATGCAAGACGGCGGCCTTTTCGACGCCCCGGTCGCGGTAATGCACCTCGACGATGCCGTCCAGCACGGCGAACACTTCCTCGCCGTCGTTCACATGCCATTCGTAAGGCTGGTCGGTCCAGTGCAGGCGTATGCCGATGCCGTTCATGCGGGCGATGTCGAGCGCGCCCCAGGCGCGCCCGGCGGTGAATTCGCGGCTGCGGATCACTTTCATGCGACGGCTCCCGATCACAGGTGGCCGAGGCGGCGCCAGCCCGAACCGGACAGGGCGGAGCCGGAGGCGCATACGCCGATCGTGTTGACGGCCGATGCGCAGCCGGCGATCGGGCGCCGCAGCGCGCGCCGCAGCGCGTTGCGGGCGTACTGGAACAGGTGGCCGAGCGCGCCAGGCAGGCCGAAGCGCCTCCGCATTCCCAGCTTCAGCGCCACGTCTTCGCGGTCCGCTTCCACCACGACCAGGCGTCCGGGGCAGACATCGAGCGCGTCGCCGGTCGACAGCCAGTAATCATGCGTTTCGCCCTCGATCGTCACCCAGGCCGAACCGCTGACGATTTGCAAGGTTTGCGGGCGGGAGGCGATGCCGGAACGGGCGGCGCCGGCTTCGACGATACGCGCGGAATTGGTGAATAAATCTCGCATGGCGATCTCCTTGGGGTAACGGGTTTCGAGCTGCTATGTGGCTATTCTAGGCGGCGTCGAAGGCGCATCAAAACGATATATATTCGTCGTTCTTGTGAATTAAATTATCAATGAGGGTTTTTGTTCACAAGCTCAGCAAGACCTTGCCGTTGGCCCCTTCCTCGACCCGGCGATGCGCCTCCGCGGCCTCCTCGAGCGTGTAGACCCGGTCTATACGGTGGATCAGGCGGCCGTCGGCCAGCAGGGCGTTGATGCGGTCGGCGTAGTGTCGGCGCAGCGCGAGCGGGAGCAGATAGACGATGAAGAAATGGAGATTGGCGAACACCGCCATCATCGGCCGGAAGGGCGTCGGGATGACGGCATCGGAGGAGCCGTACACGATGATGTGGCCGTCGAAGGCGAGCAGGGCGCCGTGCCCGCCGGCGTTGGCGGCGGCGTCGACTTCGATGATGGCGTCGGCGCCGCGCCCGTCGGTGAAAGCCTGCACGCCGGCAGCGACGTCATCCTCGCGATACGAGAGCACCAGATCGGCGCCGGCCGCCGCCGCCGCGCGCCCCTTGGCCGGCGAACCGACGGTCGAGACGACGCGCGCGCCTTGCAGCTTGGCGAGCTGGATCGCATAGAAACCGACGCTGCCGGCGCCGCCGCTGACCAGCACGGTCTTGCCCGCGAGGTTGCCGTAGGCTGTCACCGCATGCATGGCCGTCATCAGCGGAATGCCGATCGCCGCGCCGATATCGAACGGCACGTTGTCCGGCAGCAGGGCGACGTGGTCGAGGCCGAGCGCGACATATTCGGCGGCCGTGCCGAACTGGCGCTTCCATTGCCCGTTGTGCAGCCAGACGCGGGCGCCGAGCCAGGCCGGATCGACGCCGGCGCCGATCGCTTCGACGGTGCCCGCGCCATCGCTGTGCGGCACGATCAGCGGATAATCCATGGCGGCGCTGGACACGCCGGCGCGGCTTTTGACGTCGGAGGGATTGATGCCCGAATAGGCGATCCGGACCAGCACTTCGCCGGCGGCCGGTTGCGGGTCGGGCAGGCTGCCGGTGCGGAGCACGCCGGCGGCGCCTTTTTCACGGTAATAGAGTGCGCGCATGATATTCCTTTCGGACGGGACAGAAGCGGGACCCGTATCGGTTTTGGTGAGCGAAATTCGCAACCGGCCATGCCGTGCGGGCGCCGGCCTGCGTCGCGGGATTCGCGGCTCTGCCTGGAAGGCCCAGGCATGGCGCGATGTTAGGATTTGCACGGCGGGCGGCAAAACGATATATATTTGACTTGCTTGCGAATTCGACTCACATAGGAGAGCGTCCATGGCCGATCTGCGCCGTCTTCCCAACCTGGCTGCCCTGCGTGCCTTCGAGGCGGCCGCACGGCATGAGAACTTTTCCCGCGCGGCCGAGGAAATCCATGTCACGCATGGCGCGATCAGCCACCAGGTGCGGGCGCTGGAAGAGGAGCTCGGCGTGGCGCTGTTCGCGCGCCACGGCAAGCGCTTGAGCGTGACGGCCGACGGCGAGCGTTTCGCGGCGGCGGTGCGCAAGGCGCTGTCCGATATCGCGCTGGCGGCCGACGCCGTCAAGTCCGGCGCCCGCCAGAAGCGCCTGACGATCACGGCATTGGCGTCGTTCGCCGCGCGCTGCCTGGCCCCGCGCCTGGGCAACTTCATCGAGCAGCATCCCGATATCGAGGTGGCGCTGCAGTCGAACAATCACTTGACCGACTTCACGCGCGAGGAGGTCGATGTCGGCGTGCGCTTCGGCAGCGGCCAGTATCCGAACCTGCATACCGAACTGCTGATGCACGACTATTACTATCCGGTCGCCAGCCCCGGCTTCAACGGCGGGCGCTTGCCGCGCTGCGTTCGCGAGCTGGCCGGGACCGAATTGCTGCGCACCGCCGGCGAGCCGTGGAAGCCGTGGTTCGCCGCGGCCGGCGTCGACGATTTCCCGGAGCCGCACAGCCGGCTCACGTTCTACGATTCGTCGCTGCCGGTGCGCGCGGCGCTCGACGGCGAAGGCATCGCGCTGGTCCGGCATTCGCTGGTGGCGCGCGACGTGCGCGACGGCAGGCTGGTGCGCCTGTTCGATACGGTGCTCGATTGCGAGTATGCGTATTACTTCGTCTGCCTCCCGAGCGCGCTGCAAAAGCCTTCGGTCCAGGTGTTCCGGACCTGGTTGATCGCGGAGATGGAAGCGTTGAAATTCGATGCTATGCGTGCGCCGTGAACGGGAACACGAAATGGGCGCCGAGATCGGGCTCGCCCATCACATGCGTATCGTTGCCTTGCAGTTCCTTGAAGCCGGCGGGGACGATGCCGAGCCGGTCGGCATGAAAGCGGAATTCGAATTCCTGCGCCGTGCCGGTGGCGAGATAAGGATGCAGTTGCTCGAAGGCGGGCAGCTCGCGCGCGAGGAGGTCGTACACGATCGTCCGGTTCCCGTCGCGCTTCATGAAGATCACCGCGTCGAGATCGTCGATCCGATAGGCATGCTCGCGCAGCGAGTAGAGCGCATGGAACATCACCAGCTTCGGGTTCATGTTCGAGAAAACATGCGAGACCGGTGCGCGATGGCTGGCAAGGCCGTACAGCGCGCGCGTTTCGGCGGCGTCGCGCAGGTCGATCTTCCGTAATCCTTCCTTGGGCGCGGCGGCGGGCAGGACGGCCAGCGGCGCATAGTCCTTGATCGGCCGGAAGCCGCACTTGGCATAGAAAGGGATCGCCTCTTCGTCCGCGAACAGGAAAGCGAACTTGTGTTCTCCGAGCGCCCAGTCCAGCGCGATCTCGTGCAGTTTCCGATTGAGCCCCATGCGGCGATATTCGGGCAGGGTGCCGACGCCGGACACCTGGGCGACCTTGCATGGCTCGCCGTTCACGATGGCCGGCATCGTGTAGATGCACATGCTGGCGACGACCTGGCCGCCCGCGAAATAGGTGAACGGAATGTAATCGTCGTCCCAGTATCCGGCCGCGTCCCATGACGTGAAATCGAGGCCGTGGATGTGCAGGATGAAATCCTTGAATGCCTGTTTCGCGGGCAGGTCGTCCCAGTATCGAGTGCGGAAAGATAAGTCCATCGAATCTCCTCAGGCCGCGGAGCGGGCGTCCGCCTTGAAGGCGACCACGTGATCGATCTCGAGCCTGATGCCGATCCGTTCGCCGAGCGCGTGATTGTGATGGCTCGGCACCAGCGACAGCACGCGCGTGCCGCTCGGCAAGGCCAGCGTATACAGGAATTCGGCGCCGCGGAACGCCTTGGCGACGACCGTCGCCTGGGTCGGGCTCGCATCGTCGTGGATGATGTCGTCGGGACGGATCAGCACGTCGACCCGGCAGCCGGAACAGCAATCCGGCGGCATCCTGCCCGGTACGACGCCGAGCTCGATTTCGATGCGGTCGGGGGCGAGCACCGTCCCTGGAACCAGCACGCCTTCGCCGATGAAGTCGGCGACGAAGCGGTTGGCCGGCATGTGATAGAGGCGATAGGCGTTGTCCCATTGCTGGATCTCGCCGCGGTGCAGGATGCCGATCTCGTCGGCGATCGCGAACGCTTCGTACTGGTCGTGCGTGACGAGGATGGCGGTGGTGTTCTGTTGCTTCAGGATGGCGCGCACCTCGAGCCCGAGGCGCTCGCGCAATTCGACGTCGAGGTTGGAGAACGGTTCGTCGAGCAGCAACAGGTCGGGGCGCGGCGCCAGCGCGCGCGCCAGCGCGACGCGCTGCTGCTGGCCGCCGGACAATTCGTGCGGATAGGCATCGCCGGAGCCGCCGAGCCCGACCACCTCCAGCAATTCGGCGACGCGCCGCATGCGCGTCCGCGCGTCGGCGCCGTGCAGGCCGAAGCCGATATTGCCCTTCACGTTCAGGTGCGGAAACAGCGCGTAATCCTGGAACACCATGCCGATGCGGCGCTTTTGCGCCGGCAGCGTGAAGCCGGGGCGGCTGACGGTTTGCCCCTGCAGGCGGATCTCGCCGCTGGAAACCGGTTCGAAGCCGGCGATGCAGCGCAGGGCCGTCGTCTTGCCGCAGCCGGACGGTCCGAGCAGGCAGCCGATCCGGCCCTTGTCGAGCGTGAAACTCAAGTCGGCGAACGTCGTGCGGCGGCCATAGGTATGCGAGACCGCGTTCAACGCCAGCAAGGCTTCAGGTGCTGGCGCGCTATCGATGGGTAGGGAATCCATGTCGCGGATTATATTCCGGCGGATCAATGTTCCGACTGCCGCGTCAGCAGCAGCACGGGCAACAGGCCGACGATGACCAGCGCCACGGCGGGCAGCGCCGCGCGGTCCCATTGGCCTTCGGAAGTCATCTCGAACACGCGCACGGCCAGCGTGTCCCAGCCGAACGGACGCGTCATCAGCGTGATCGGCATTTCCTTCATCACATCGACGAACACCAGCAGCGCCGCGCTCAGGATGCCGCCGCGCAGCAGCGGCAGGTGCACGCGCGCGAACAGCCGCAGGCCGGTGTAGCCCATGCCGCGCGCCGCCTCTTCCTGGCTGCGCGTGATGCGTTGCATGGCGCTGTCGATCGGATTGAAACCTGCCGCCAGGAAGCGCGCGGTATAGGCGAGCAGCATCACCGCCAGCGTGCCGCGGAAAACGGCGATGGCGTGAATGCCGAACCAGTCCTTCAACAGCAAGATCAGTTGATTGTCGAGCCAGGCGACCGGAATGAAGATGCCGACCGCGAGCACGGTGCCCGGAATCGCATAGCCGAGCGTGGAGAGGCGCGAAAACACCAGCGTCGGCCAGTCGCGGTACAGGCGTTGCGCATAGGCCAGGATCACGGCCGCGCACGCTACCAGCGCCGCCGCCATCGCCGACAGCAGCATCGAGCGCCAGACGAAGCCCGGATAGCGCGCATCGAAATCCGCGGCAAACACTTGCGCCGCCCAGACCAGCAATTGCAGCACCGGTATGACGAAGGCGACCGCCAGCACCGCGCTCGCATACGCGAAGGCGAACCAGCGCAGGCGCGGGCCGAGCCGGTAGCGCGAATGCGGCGATTTGCCGGCGGCGTGATAGCGCTTCGCGCCGCGCAGGGTTTGCTCTGCCAGCACCAGCAGCAAGACCAGCAGCACCAGGATCGAGGCCAGTTGCGATGCGGCCGACAGCGAGAACAAGCCGAACCAAGCCTTGTAGATCGCGGTGGTGAAGGTGTCGTAATTGAACACCGCGACGGTGCCGAAATCGGCGAGCGTTTCCATCAGCGCCAGCATGATGCCGCCCACGATCCATGGCCGCGCCATCGGCAGCGCGATCTTGAAGAAGCCGGCGCTGCGGCTCAGCCCCAGAGATTGGCCCGCTTCGAGCGCGCGCTTGCCTTGCGTCAGGAAGGCATTGCGCGCCAGCAGGTAGACGTAAGGATAGAGCGTCAGCGTCATCACGAGAATGACGCCGCCGCGCGAGCGGATCCGCGGGAACCAGGCGCTGCTGCCGAAGCACTCGCGCAACCAGGTCTGCAGCGGGCCGGTGAAATCGAGCAAGCCGATGCTGGCGAAGGCCATGACATAGGCCGGCAGCGCCAGCGGCAGCATGAGGGCCCAGGAGAAGAAGCGGCTGCCCGGGAATTCGCACACGGCGGTGAGCCAGGCAAGCGTCACGCCGAGAAAGCCGGTGCCGAGCGCGACGCCGAGCACGAGCCAGAAGGTATTGCTCAGCAGTTCCGGCAATACGTTCTGCATCAGGTGGCCCCAGATGTCGGGTTGCGGCGACAGGAAGGAGGACAGCACCACCGCCAGCGGCACCAGCGTGATGAGCGAGACGGCGGCGGCGGCGAGGCGCCAGCCGCTCAGCCAATGACCGGCGAAGGCGCGCAAGCTGCCGAGTGGCGGCGCGGCCGGAAGGGAAAGACTGGCTTCGGTACGGGTATCCATGGCGACTGGCGGCGGCTGGCGCTGGACGGTTTCAAGAAAGAGGAAGAGGAGCCGGCCTGCTCCGGCTTCGCGATCGCAAAAACGAAAAAAGCGGACAACATGTTCGCCGTCCGCTTTTCCCGTTCAATGAGCGTCGATTATTTGTAACCGGCGCGATCCATCAATTTCACCGCTTCGGCTTGCAGTTCGCCGGCCTTGGTGACGTTGATCAGGTTCTGCTTGAACGTGCCCCAGGACACGAGCTTCGGATCGGGTTTGATCGCCGGATTGGCCGGATATTCCATGTCGAGGTCGGTGAACAGGTTCTGCGCCTTGTCGGTCGACAGCCATTCGATCAGTTTCTGCGCGCCGGCCGCGTTTTTCGCATGCTTGGTCACGCCCGCGCCGGACACGTTGACATGCACGCCCTTGCCGTTCTGGTTGGCCCAGAAAATGCCGATCGGCAGGTTCGGGCTCTTGGTCATCAGGCGGCCGTAGTAATAGGTGTTGGCGATGCCGACGTCGCACTGGCCGGCGCCGATGGCTTCCAGCATCTTGGTGTCGTCCGGGAACACGTCGGTCGCGAGATTGCCGACCCAGCCCTTGACGATCTGCTCGGCCTTCGCGGCGCCGTGTTCTTCGATCATCATCGCGACCAGCGATTGGTTGTAGACCTTCTTCGAGGTGCGCAGGCACAGGCGGCCTTTCCACTTCGGCGCGGCCAGGTCTTCATAGGTCGACAGTTCGCCCGGCTTGACCTTTTGCGTGTTGAAGAAAATCGTGCGGGCGCGCACCGACAGGCCGAACCATTGGTTCTTCGGATCGCGCAGGTGGGCCGGGATGTTGGCGTTCAGGACGGCCGAATTGACCGTTTGCAGCAAACCCTGGTTGGCCGCCTGCCACAGGTTGCCGGCATCGACCGTGATCAGCACATCGGCCGGTGTGTTCGCGCCTTCGGCCTTCAGGCGTTCCAGCAGCGGGCCTTCCTTGTCGGTCACGAATTTGACGTTGACGCCGGTTTGCTTGGTGTAGGCGTCGAACAGCGGTTTGATCAATTGCTCGTTGCGCGCCGAATACACGACGACTTCTTCCGCCATGGCGGAGCTTGCGAAGCCGATCAGGGCGGCCGAGGCCAATACCAGCGAGGTGAAGCGATTCATGGAACGTTCTCCTGAGTAAGATTTGGGCGAACTATAGCACAAATGAAAATCATTCTCATTAATTCTGGATCAAGAAAAAGGGAAAAACAACAGGGGCGCGACGGCTTCCCGTCGCGCCCCTCAGGAAGGCAATCGCCGAAGTTATTTCAGCGCGCGCCGCACCGGCTTCGGCAGGGGACGGTTGGCATTGCCCAGTGCAGGCTTGCCGGCCTGCATGGAGGGCGCGGCTTGCCGCATGGCGCCAGGCATGGGACTCGCGGCGCCCGCCATGTTGCTTAGCTTGAATACGTGCACCAGTTGGGCCAGCTTGGCGGCCTGCTCTTGCAAGGCTTCGGCGGCGGCCGCCGCTTCCTCGACCAGCGCGGCATTCTTTTGCGTGGTGTCGTCGATCTGCACGATGGCTTGATTGACTTGCTCGATGCCGGCGCTTTGCTCCTGGCTGGCCGCCGTGATTTCGCCGATGATGTCGGTGACATGGCGGACGCTGGTGACGATCTCGTCCATGGTGGCGCCGGCCTGCTCGACCAGCCTGCTGCCGGCGTCGACTTTCTCGACCGAGTCGCCGATCAAGGCCTTGATCTCCTTCGCGGCCGCCGCGCTGCGTTGCGCGAGGTTGCGCACTTCGGCGGCCACCACCGCGAAGCCGCGGCCTTGCTCGCCGGCGCGCGCCGCTTCGACAGCGGCGTTCAAGGCCAGGATATTGGTCTGGAACGCGATGCCGTCGATGACGGAAATGATATCGACGATCTTGCGCGCCGATTCGTTGATCGACCCCATCGTCGAGACCACCTGGTTGACTACTTCGCCGCCTTTCTTCGCGACTTCCGAGGCCGACATGGCCAACTGGTTGGCTTGGCGCGCATTGTCGGCGTTCTGCTTGACGGTGGAAGTCAGCTCTTCCATCGACGATGCCGTTTCCTCGAGCGAACTGGCCTGCGATTCGGTCTGGCTCGACAGATCGGCATTGCCGCTCGCGATTTCCTGCGACGCGGAAGCGATCGTGCCGGCGCCTTCGTTGATCTGCCGCACCGTATCGACCAGCTTGGTCTGCATCGAATCGAAGGCGCCGAACAGGCGGCCGATTTCGTCGTCGCTCTTCTTCTCGAGCGTGATCGTCAGGTCGCCCGACGCGATGACGTCGGCGGCGTGGACCGCTTCTTCCAGCGGCTTGGCGATGCTGCGCTGATAGACGTACCACAGGAAGCCGGCGAGCAGCACCATGATCGCCACGATCGCGCCGACCACGAAAGTCGCGACGCGCCGGCCGCTGGCCACTTGCTTGCCGGAGTTGATTTCCAGGACGCCGCGCACGTCGCCGAGCTTCCAATCCTGCTTCGGACTGGCGGCATTCGTGTTGTGGCAATTGACGCAGGCATCCGCCACCATGGTATCGGCCATGGCGACGCGCACGACCAGCTTGCCGCCGATCGATTCGGTGCGGTAGAAGGTCTTGGTCGGATTCGCGTTCAGGTATTTCCAGGCTTCCTCGCCGAAGGCGTCGAGCTTCCTCTCCTTGCGGTTCGGGAACGGCAGCGGGCTGTACAGCTTCATCTCGATGCCGTCATTCTTGAACAGCTCGGATAAATCATGGATCATCGTCGCCGGCAGCGGAATCGCGTCGGGATTGTCGCGGTGCTCGAAGCTGGGCTTGATGTCGCCTTTCTTGATGACCTTGCCGACCACGTTTTCTGTGTAGTACTTGCGCACGGTCTTGAATTGCTTGACCGTGTCTTGCGCGACGGCGACAGCATCCTGTTCCGCATTGCTTTGTATCAAGGAAGGCAGGAAGATCGCGGCGGCCACGCCGCAAACGAGCAACAATACGCCGACCGGGATGAATAGCTTCCAGAACAGGCTGCGCGAAAACAGGCTACGCATGGCTATCTCCTTTGCAGATGGCCGGTTGCGTACGTTGCGCAACCGGCTTTTTGAGGTATCCGATCAAAAAAGCGCAATAACGCAAACTTATCGATCTAGATCAGTTTTGCACAACTGAAAATTTCTGCCGAGATTTTTTGTAGCGGAGATGTTTTTGCGCCACGGAAAGGGGGTATGGAGAAGAGTGCCTGCTAATTACAAAACAACTTTGACCATGGGGTGGGAAGACAGGGCGCGGTAGAGATTGTCCAATTGCTCGCGGCTGACGGCGCGCACCGTCACGGTCAGCGACAGGTAATTGCCTTTCGACGAAGGGCGCATTTCCATCTTGCCGGCATGGAAAGTCGGGTCGTGCCGGGTGACGACTTCCACCATGGTCTGCGCGAAACCTTCTTGCATCACGCCCATGATCTTGATCGGGAAGTCGCTGGGATATTCGATGAGGCTGTCGGCGGGTTGAGACATGATGGTATTCCGTAAAGCGAGATATCCCGTATTTTACGCCGCCTTGGCGGCCTGATAAGCCGCGTACAGCTTGTGATAGACCGGGCCCGGGCGGCCGTCGCCGACCGGCCGGCCGTCGATGCTCGACACCGCCAGCACTTCCTTCGTGGCCGACGACAGGATCACCTCGTCGGCGGCGAGCACTTCGGCGCGTTCGATGCGGCGCGCTTCGAACGGAATCGCTCCGGCCGCGCCTTGACCGGCCGTGCAAAGCTCCTCGATCAAGCCGTAACGGATGCCTTCGAGGATCAGGTTGTCCTTGGGCGGCGCCATCAGCTTCCCGTTCTTTGCGATCCAGACATTCGACGACGATCCTTCGGTCAGGAAGCCGTCGCGGAACTGGATCGTTTCGATCGCGTCGCGTTCCGTCGCGTACTGCGCCGCCAGCACGTTGCCCAGCAGGGAAACCGACTTGATGTCGCAATGCAGCCAGCGCTGGTCTTCCATCGTCACGCAGGGCACGCCGTCGCGGCGCGCCTCGGTGCTCGGCGGCACGAGCGGATTGGTCATGATGAAAACAGTCGGCTTCACGTCCTTGGGAAAGGAGTGGCCGCGCTTGGCGACGCCGCGCGTGACTTGCAGATACGCCATCTGGTCGTCCGCCGGATGCTCCGCGACGACCTGGTCGATCAAGGTGCGCCACTCCTCCTTGTCATGCGGATTCGGAATGCCGATCGCCTTCAGGCTGCGAAACAGGCGCGCCATGTGCTGCTCGAAACGGAACAATTTGCGGTCGTAGATCGGCACCACTTCATAGACGCCGTCGCCGAAGATGAAGCCGCGGTCGAGCACGGAAATCTTGGCTTCGGACAGGGGCGCGAGCGCGCCGTTGAGATAGACGAGTGGGTCGTTCATGATGATGTGTCCAGGACGGAAGGAGAAGCAAGGCGGATGCTGGCATTCTTGCACAAGCGTGTCGCCTGCGTTATGCAAAAATGGAATGGGCGGGGCCGCCCGGACCTGCGCGACGGCGGCGGGCCCGGACGGGAAGGCGGCCGGTTCAGCTCATTTCAGCCAGAGGCGCATCGCGTCCCAGGCGCGGCCGACGATGCCTGCCTGGCTCACCTGCTCCAATGCGACCACCGGCATTTCGGCGATCGTCTTGCCGTCGGCCACCATCTTCAGCGTGCCGACTTTGCCGTTCTGCTGCACCGGCGCCACCAGCGGGTCCTTGCGTTCGAGAACCGGCTTCATCTTCTCGGCCATGCCCTTGGGCACCGTCACGTAGATATCCTGCGTGAAGCCGATCTTGACCTGGTTCTTCGTGCCTTTCCAGACTTCGGGCGTCGCCACGGCCTGTCCCTTGGCGTAGAGCTTGACCGTGTCGAAATTCTGGAAGCCCCAATTGAGCAGTTTCAGGCTTTCCTGGGTCCGCACCTGGTCGCTCGAGGTGCCGAGCACGACCGCGATCAGGCGCCGTTCGCCGTTCGGAATCGGGCGCCGCGCCGTCGAGATCAGGCAGTAGCCGGCGGTCGAGGTATGGCCGGTCTTCAAGCCGTCGACGGTCGGGTCGAGCCACAGCAGCCGGTTGCGGTTGGCTTGCTTGATCTTGTTATAGGTGTATTCCTTGATCGCGTAGATCTTGTAATCCTCGGGATGATCGTAGATCACGCGCGTGGCCAGCTTGACCAGATCTTCCGCCGTCGTGTAGTTGTTCGGATCGGGCAAGCCGTGCGAGTTGGCGAAGCGCGTGGATTTCAAGCCCATGCGTTCGGCTTCGCGGTTCATCAGCGTGACGAAGGTGTCTTCCGAGCCGGCCACCGCCTCGGCCAGCGCCACCGCGGAATCGTTGCCGGACTGGATGATCAGGCCGTACAGCAGGTCGTTGACCTTCACCGGCGTCGCCGGGTCGATAAACATCTTCGAACTGCTGCTGTCGACTTTCCAGGCACGCACCGAGACGTTGACCGTCTGGTTCGGATCGAGCCGCTTTTCGCGGATCGCCGACGAGGCGAGATAGGCCGTCATCAGCTTGGCCAGCGACGCCGGCTCGACGCGCAGGGCCGGTTCGTGGGCGGCCAGCACCTGGCCGCTCGTGGCGTCGAGCAGCAGCCAGGACTTGGCATCGATGGTCGGCGCCGGAACGGCTTGCGCGAAGGCGGAGGAGACGAAGGCGAGTGAAGCGGCGAGCAAGGCTGCGCATGCTGCGAAGTGTTTTTTCATAAGCGAGAAGTGTCGAGACATTGCCGTACAAGAAATACGGCGTGCGATGGGAAGAAATTCAGCCCGGAATTATAGCGTCGCGCGCGATTCGCCGAGTCAATGCTACCCCAGAGAATCGCTCGTTTCAGCGGCGCCACATTTCGACCACGAAATTCTTGATATGTTGCAGCTTGCGGTGAAAGAAATGATCGGCGCCCGGTATGACGATGACGGGCAGATCCTGCGGCCGTGCCCATGTGAACACATCGGCCAGCGGAATCGTCTCGTCGAGCTCGCCGTGGATGATGATGGTATCGGGCGGCACGTCGGCGATTTCCCATTTGCCGGCGGCAGTGCCGACCAGGGCCAGGCGTTCGGCCGGAGCGCCTTGCTCGCGCATGCGCAGCGCAAGATGCGATTGGACGAAGGTGCCGAATGAGAATCCCGACAGGGCGACCGGCAGGTCCGGATGCTGTTGGCGCATGTGCGCCAACAGCAGCGCCATGTCGTCGGTTTCGCCGCGGCCGTGATCATGCTCGCCTTCCGACTTGCCGACGCCGCGGAAATTCATGCGTGCGCAAACATAGCCGAGCGCCAGGAACGCGCGCACCAGCGTGTGCACCACCTTGTTATCCATGGTGCCGCCGTACAGCGGATGCGGGTGCGCGACGAGGGCGATGCCGCGCGGCGCGGCGAAGTGGGCTTCGTTCGGCAGATCGAGCGCGCATTCGATCTTGCCGGCCGCGCCGGCCAGGAAGAAATAGCGGGTCTGGGCGTTCATTGCAAGGACATCAAATCTTCAGGCGTTCGACGACCTTGCCGCCGACCAGGTGCTCGTCGATGATCTCGTCGATGTCGTGGGTGTCGACATAGGTGTACCAGGTGCCTTCCGGGTAGACGACGACGACCGGCCCTTCCTCGCAGCGGTCGAGGCAGCCGGCTTTGTTGATGCGGACCTTGCCCTGGCCGGACAGGCCGAGTTCCTTGATGCGCTTCTTGGCGTGCTCCTGGGCGGCTTGGGCGCCGCGGTCGTGGCAGCAGGGGCGATCGCCGGGATCGCGCTGGTTGAGGCAGAAGAAGACGTGGTGCTTGTAATAGGAGGGATCGCTCATGGAGATGAAACCGGTGATGCTGGAAAGCGCCTATGATACACCGCGCTTCGCCGGCCCTTGCCGTGCCGGCTCACTCGTTCTCCGGCCGGCGGTGGGCGTCGCGATGCACCGGATGCAGCAGGAACCAGAGCGTCGCGAACGGCCACAGCAGCGCGAGGAATTGGGCTGCGCCGTTGAAGTTCAGGAATTTTCCCTGCAGCCAGGTTTGCAGGGTCGACGCGAAATACGGATTCGGCGGCGCGATGTTGACGACGGCAAGGCTGATCAGCAGCGTCAGCACGGCGACACGGCGCTGCGCGACCGGCGGCGCGAAGACCAAGCCGACGATCATGACGAAGCCGCACAGCAATCCGCCCTCGGCGCCCGGAGTCAGCCAGAAGAAGGCATTGTCGGGGGAGAAGTGGAGGGCGCTCGCCAGCGATTTGGCGAGCAGCGCGGCCCCGAACAACAGCACCGCCAAGATGGCGCGCGGCGCCCGCTCGCGGGTCAGGCACAGCAGCGTCAGCACCGCGCCGGTCAGTCCCGAGGCCGTGATCATCGCTTCCGACAGCCAGTATTGTTCGACAGTCAGCTGCTTCGCATGGCGCAGCATCGCGCCGATATCGATATCGGCATCCAGCAATTCGGACAGCCATGCCGACAAGGTCGGCATGAATTGGCCGAGGCCGAACAGATATCCCTGCGGATAGAGCTGCGCCAGCGGCCATAGCGCGACCACCACCAGCCCGCGGCCCGCTTCGCGCGTGAACCAGGCGCGCCGCAACAGCAGCAGGCGGCTTTCCTCGAGGAAGATGCGGGTCAGCGCCACGCCCAGCAGCGCGCCGAGCGCCGCGCCGCCGGCGTTGGCGAACAGATCGAGATTCGACGAGACGCGGCTCGGCAGATAGGTCTGCACCATTTCCATCATGCCCGACAGCAGCGCGCCGGCCAGCGCGGCGACGATCCAGGCGGCGGCGCCGCGCAGTTTCGGATAGAGCGCGAACACGGTCAGGAGGCCGAACGGCACGTAGCCGGCGACGTTGGTCAGGACGTCGAACCGGGTCCAGTAGTGCGGCATCGGCGCCGACAGGAAGGCGAACGGGGACAGGCCGAGATCGTACCAGCCCGAGAACGGGTACCAGCTCGCATACACGATCAATAGCGTATAGAGCAGCCAGCCGACGCGCGCGGTCGGCGAGCCGGCGGAGCCGTTGCGGTTCCTGGGGGGCGGCATCACTTTCCGACCGGCTGCCGGGCCAGCCATGCAATGACATCGTTGATGACGGCGTCGCTGGCCGCCGCCAGGGCCGCGGCGCCGCCGGTCGCGTCGGGACTCGGCGCCGGCGCCGAGCGCAGGAAGGTCTTTTGGGCCAGCAATGCGCGGCCCTTGAACAGGGAAGCGCGCAAGGCGACCTGCGCATCGCTGCGGCCAGGCTCGGCGAACACTTGCGTGAAATCGTCGAGCTCGATGCGCAGCACCGGCAGGCCGGCGTCGTCGCCGGGGGCGACCACGACGCCGCCCGCCTGCGCCAGGCGCGACTTCAGGTGCTGGCCCACCAGCGCCGGCGGCGGCATGGTCCAGCGGCTGTCGGCGTAGGCGCGCGGCTGCAAGCGGTTGACGTAGGCGAGCCGGTAGTACATGAATTGGCTGTCGAGCCAGAGCGGGGCCTGCACCTCGGCAATGCCGACCGCCGGCGGCGCCGTCGCCGGGGCCGTCGCGCGCACCGGGCCGAGATCGTAGAGCGTCGGCTGCTCCGCGCGGATCGCGCACGCGTTCAGGAGGCCGGCAACGGCGGCAAGGACTAGCAGTCGGAGGAAGAGTGTCATCGGATAGCCTTATTTGCCGGACGCGTCGAAGCCGTCTTCGCCGGGGCCCGGGGCGATGCCGCGATTGCCGAACAGGATGCTTTGCGGCTGATTGTTCAGATTATCCAGGGTCCGATTCAGTGCGCGCAAGGAGGAGCGGGCGTCGCGCGCCAGCGGCGTCATTTCCGATTGCGCCTGGTCCAGCGTCGTCGTCAGCTTGGCGATCGGGCCGTCGGGAGCGTTAAGCTGGGCCGCGGTGGCGTTCAGGTTGCCGGTCAGCGCGGTCGCTTCCTTGGCCAGCCTGCCGACCGAGGACAGCGTCAGCTGCATTTCCGACGTCAATGCCGGCAATTTCGCCAGCGTCGGCTGCAGCTGGCGCGGAATCGCCTCGATTTCGTCGGCCGCCTTGCCGACCTTGTCGAAGGCGCCGAGCATTTGCCGCTGATGCTCGTCCGACAGCAAGCCGTTGAGGCGCTTGGTGATTTCCTCGGTCTGCACCAGGATCGCCAGGCCGCGGTTCTGCAGCGTATCGAACAGGCTCGGCCGCATCTCGATGCGCGCGACCCGTCCCTTCGCGCTGGGCAGGCGTTCCGGGTTGGTGCCCTCGTCGTCGAGTTCGACATAGGCGATGCCGGTGACGCCCTGGTAGCCGAGCGTGCCGTAGGTCGATCTCGTGACCGGCGTGTCGGGCTTGACGCTCATGCGCACCAGGATCTGGCCCGGCACCTTCGGATCGAAGACGATATCGTCGACCTTGCCGACGTCGAGTCCGCGATAGCGCACCGCCGCTTGCGGATTCAGTCCCGGGATCGACAGCTTGGTGGCGATTTCGTAGGGAACGTAGTCGTCGCGGTCGCGGTTGAGCCAGAGCGCGATGAAGACGGCCGCCGCGAGCAGGACGAGCGTGAAGACGCCGGCTATCAATGCATGAGCTTTGTTTTCCATGGCGGAATTCCTTATTGCCTTTCCCGGCGCGAACGCCAACCGCCGAGCGCCAGCCGCCCGCGTTCGCCGCCGAAGAATTGCTCGATGAAGGGATGGCGCACGGCGACCACCTCTTCCGGCGCGCCGCAGGCGATCACCTGCTTGTCCGCCAGCACGGCGATGCGCGTCGACAGCGCGAACAGGGTGTCCAGGTCGTGCGTCACCATGACGACCGTCAGCTGCAAGGACCGGTGCAGCGAGCGGATCAGCTCGACGAAACTGTCCGACCGGCTCGGGTCGAGTCCGGCCGTCGGTTCGTCGAGAAACAGCAGTTCGGGTTCGAGCGCCAGCGCGCGCGCCAGGGCGGCGCGCTTGATCATGCCGCCCGAGAGATCGGCCGGCATCTTCAGCGCATCCTCCGGCTGGAGGCCGACCATGTCCAGTTTGAGCAGGGTTGCATCGCGGATCAGCTCTTCCGGCAAGGTGCGCAGTTCGCGCATCGGCAGGGCGACGTTGTCGAATACCGTCAGCGCGGAAAACAGCGCGCCGTGCTGGAACAGCATGCCTTGGCGCCGGCGCAACTCCTGCAGCCGCCGCGCGTCGCGGCTGCCGTTGATATCTTCGCCGAACACGCGCACGCTGCCGCGCGCCGGTCGCTGCAGGCCGAGCGCCTGTCGCAGCAGCACGGTCTTGCCGGACCCAGAGCCGCCCACCAGCGACAGGATTTCTCCGGGCACGACCTCCAGGTTCAAGCCGCGATGCACGACCACCTCGCCGAATTGCGTCCACAGATCGCGAATCTCGATCACGGGCGTCATCAGTAATACCCCACGCCGCTGAAGACGATGGCGAATACCGCGTCGGCCAGGATCACGATCGTGATCGCGGTGACCACGGACAATGTCGTGCCTTGTCCGAGGCTTTCGGTGTCAGGCTTGATGCGCAAGCCGAAATGGCAGGCGACGAGCGCGATCAGCGCGCCGAACACGACACCCTTGCCGAGCCCGATCCAGTAATTGGCGATCGGCACCGCTTCCGGCAGCTTGCGCAGGAAATAGGAGGGCGCCAGACCGAGTTCGAATTCGGCCGCCGCCATGCCGCCGGCCAGCGCCATGGCATCGGTCCAGATCACGAGCAGCGGCATCGCGACGGCCAGCGCGATCACTTTCGGCAGGATGAGCCGGAAGCCGTGCGGCAATCCGATCACCAGCATGGCGTCGAGTTCCTCGGTCACACGCATGACGCCGAGCTGGGCGGTGACCGCCGAACCGGAACGTCCGGCGACCAGGATCGCGGCCAGCAAGGGACCGAGTTCGCGGATGATGGCCATGCCGAGGATATTGACGATATAGATGTCGCCGCCGAAGGTATGCAATTGCTGGGCCGACAGATAAGACAGCACGATGCCGATCAGGAATCCCACCAGCGCGGTGATGCCGAGCGCCTGGTAGCCGGTGCGATAGACGTTGGCGGAGATTTCCTTCCAGGGGCCGCGCGCCGGGCGCGCCGCGAAACGCCCGAGATCGAGCACCAGCTGGCCGATCAGGCCGACGAAGCCGAGCAGGTGATCGGTCAAGGCCAGCAGCGGACGGCCCAGCCGGTCCATGCTGAAACGCGCCGGGCGCGGCGGCGCCGGCAGCGCCAGCGCCGATGCCTGTTCGAGCCGTTCGAAGACGGCGCGGTGCTGCGGCGCCAGCGTCAGCGCCTGTGGCCGGGTCTTGCCCCAGGCATTCCAGAACATTTGCGCGCCGATGTGGTCGAGGGCATCGATGCCCGACAGATCCCACTCGACCGCCGTGTCGGCCGGCACGGCGGCGAGCGTCGTGCGCAGCGCGCCGATGACGCCTTGCCGCGCCAGCGCCTGCACTTGCCACGGACCGCTTGCGGCGACCTGGCAGCGGTCGGTGCGGCGAATGGTCAGTTGCGGCAATGGTTGATCTGGCATGCCGCCAGTGTAAGGGAGATTGCCGCGAGCGTCATTACGGCATGCCGCACCGAAACGCAGGACGATGCGATTGCGGGCCGGCAAGGACGTTTGCCTGGAAAACGATGCGCTTCGTTACAATGCCGGCATGACATCCTCCGCTTCCTTTTCCCTGTCGGCCGCGAGCATCGCCGCGTTGCGCGCGCCGGTCGCCGAACAAGTCGATATCCGCGTCGTCGAATCCACCGGTTCGACCAATGCCGATCTGGCCGGGCAACTCGCGAATTTGCGCGCGCCGACGCTGTTGGTTGCGCATCGGCAAACCGCCGGCCGCGGCCGCGCCGGCCGCAGTTGGCTCTCCGCCCCCGGCCGCTCGCTGACGTTTTCGCTGGCTTGGAAATTCGCCATGCCGGTCCATGCCCTGGTCGGCTTGCCGCTGGCGGCCGGCATCGCGCTGGCCGAGGCGCTCGCGGGCCTTGATGTGCGGGTCGGCTTGAAATGGCCGAACGATGTGCTGTACGAAGGCGACAAGCTGGCGGGCATCCTGATCGAAACCGCCGCCGCCGGACGCGAGGCGAGCTGGGCCGTGATCGGCATCGGCGTCAATCTCGCGCTCGATGCCGAGACGATGGCGCGCATCGGACAGCCGGCGGCCAATCTGCCGCAACTGGCGGCGGCCGATCCCAACCGTTTGCTGGCGGCGTTCCTGAACCGGCTGGCCGAAGCGATGCTCCAGTTCGAGCAGCGCGGCTTGCATGCTTTCGTCGACCGCTGGAACGCCTTGCATGCGCATGCCGGCCGGCCGGTGGCGATCGTCGATCGCGGCGCCGTCGTCCATGAAGGCGTTGCCGCCGGCATAGACTGGATCGGCCGGCTGCTGGTCGATACCGAGCAAGGCAGAGTCGCCGTCATGGCCGGCGACGTCTCGTTGCGTGCGAAAGGAGAGCGTTGATGCTGCTGTTGGTCGATGCCGGCAATACGCGCCTCAAATGGGCGCTGGCCGACGCGCGCGCCGGCCTGGGCGACTGGGCCGGATTCGGCGCGCTGTTTCACAAGGAGCTCGACGGCCTCGCCGACGCCTGGCGCGAGCTGCGCGTCGAGCGCGCGCTGGTGTCGAACGTGGCCGGCGCGGCGCCGCGCGAACGGATCGCGCGCGCCTTGCCGCCGGCGCCGGACGGCAGTCCGCTGCCGGTCGAATGGTTCGCTTCGAGCGCCGAACGCGCCGGCGTGCGCAATGCCTATCGCCATCCCGCCCAGCTCGGCTGCGACCGCTTCGCGTCGGCGATCGGCGCGCATGCCTTGTTCCCGGGCCGCGCGCTGGTGGTTGCCACCTGCGGCACCGCGACCACGGTCGATGCCGTCGCGCCGGATGGCGTGTTCATGGGCGGCATGATCTTGCCCGGGCTCGGCCTGATGGCGACCTCGCTCGCCAGGAACACGGCGCAGCTGCCCCAGGTCGGCGACACCATCGCCTTGCCGCGCATCTTCGCCGACAACACCGACGACGCCATCATCAGCGGCTGCATCGCCGCCCAGACCGGCGCCATCGAGCGCGCCGTCGCCGCCCTGGCGCGCGAGCGCGACGGCGGCAGCGACAGCGCGGTCCATTGCCTGCTGTCGGGCGGTGCGGCATCGATGATCGGTCCGCATCTTTCGATCGCCGCCGAGACCGTGGATAATCTGGTGCTGGTCGGCCTGCATGCCGTCGCAAGGAGTTCCTCAACGTGCTGAAGATCGTTTTCGCCCTGCTGCTGCTGGCCAACGCGGCATTGTTCGCTTACCACCAGGGCTATCTGTCGGCCGGGCCGGCCGAGGTCCGCGAGCCGGGGCGCATGACCAGGCAGTTGAATGCCGACCGGATCCAGCTGCTGCCCGCCGCGGCCGCCGATGCGCCGCCGGCATCCGTAGCGGAAGTCGCCGCCTGCACCGAGATCGGCAGCTTCGATGCCGAGGAGGCAAAGCGCTTCGACGCGCGCATCGCTGCGCTGGCGCTCGGCGAGCGCGTCACGCAGCGCGCCATCGACGAGCCGTCGCGCCATATCGTGTTCATTCCGCCGCAAGGCAACAAGGAAGGCGCCGACAAGAAAGCCGGCGAATTGAAGAAGCTCGGCGTCAAGGATTTCTACGTGATCCAGGATGCCGGCGAATTGAAATGGGGCATCTCGCTCGGCATCTTCCGCACCGAAGAGGCGGCGCGCGCGCATCTGACGGCGCTGAACCAGAAAGGCGTGCGCAGCGCCCGGCTCGCGCCGTATGCGGCCGCGCCGAGCAAGGTCGCCTACCGGCTGCGCGATCTCGATGCCGCGGCGCGCGCCGAGCTCGATAAGATCAAGGCCGACTTTCCGCAGCAGGAGATCCGCGGCTGCGAGGCGGCCTAGGCTCTGTTTGCCAAGCTACGGCGCGGTCCGGAGCCAATAGGGAGTTACAGCATCCCGCGCTGTTCGGTCAGCTTGCCGCCGATCGACTGGAAGATCACGACGGTGCCGTCCTTGATGTCGCCCTTGCTGTCGAATTCGACCGTGCCCTGGACCTTGCCGTCGAACGCGGTCTTCTTCATCAGCGGCAGGAAGGCGGCCGGCTTGGGCGAGGCCGCTTCCTGCATCGCCTGCGCGAAGACGTGGATGCCGTCGTAAGCCAGGGTGGAATAGGCGCCCGGCATGCCGTTGTACTTGGCCTTGTAGAGCTCGGTGAAGGCGATGCCGGTCGACAGCCATGACGGCGGCACGCCGGCGATCGTGCAATAGTAGTTGTTGTCGGCGAAGCCTTCCGCGTTCTTGATGGTCGACTGGTCGCACATGGCGTCGGCCACCACGAATTTCGCGCTCGACACGGCACGTCGCAGGTTTTTCAGCAAGGGCAGTCCGGCGGTCTCGTCGCCGGCATACAACACGAGGTCGGCGCCGCTGTCGACGATCTTCTGCACCAGCGCCGCATAATCGGTTTCCTTGGCTTGCGTCGGATCGACGCTTTCGTGCGGCGGCTTGATTCCTTTCCCGTCGAGCACTTTTTTCACTTCCTCGATCAAGCCGATGCCGAATTTCGTCTTGTCGTCGACCAGGAAGATCGATTTGGCGCGCAGCTTTTCGCTTGCCAGCTTGCCGAGCGCCGCGCCCTGCTGGATATCGTCGGCCGTCAGCCGGAAGGCTGTGTTCAGGCCCATGCGCGTGTATTCGGGATTGGTCGAGACCGACAGTTGCGGAATGCCGGCCTTGGCATAGATCGGGGCGGCTGGAATCGAGACGCCTGAGTTGAAATGGCCGAATACGGCGGAAACGCCGGCATCGACCAGCCTTTGCGCGGCTTTCTTGCCTTCTTCCTTGTCGGCCTTGTCGTCCTCGACCACCAGCTGGAAATTGGCGCGCTTGCCGTCGATGACGAAGCGCTCCTGGTTGAGCTCGTCGACGGCGATCTGGGCGCCCTGGGCGATGTCCTTGCCGTATTGCGCCAGCGAGCCCGACATCGGCGCGACGACGCCGATCTTGACGTCCACCTGGCGGCTGCAGGCGGCGAGCGAGGCCAGCGCGCCGAGCGTCAGCAGCGTGCGCCCGAGACGGATGAATTGCATTTGTGCGGTCATTGTTGTCCCCTTTTATTGTCGATCCGGTTGGCGAACGTCGTGCGACGGCGCCGAAATTTGCAGGACAACAATAGTATCAATAGCGGCCGTGTTCGGGCTAGCTGTCGAATCGGTCAGTCGGGCTGGCGCGATGCTGCCGGCGTGATGGGGACGGAAGCGGTCAGGCTTTCGAGGCAGGCCGGGCAATAGCAAGTGGCATGCGGCGCCCCGGGTTCGGGCAACGGCAGCGGCGGAAACTGCGTACACCAGCACGGCGCGTCGCTTTTCCCATCGACCATGCCGCAGGAAAATCCGGCGCCGCAGCGCGGGCAGACGCTCATGGCCTGTCCTGGTCCGGCGCGGACGGCGCATCCGCGATCCGGAAGTTCCGCATCGCCTGCCGCAGCAGCTTCATCTGGCCGTTGAAATTCTGGCATGCCTGGCAGACCAGGAAATGCATCTGCATGCGGGCCCGTTCGATCAGCGACAAGTCGCGGTCGAGCCCTTCGGACACGAGGCGATGCACTTCCTTGCAGGTGGGTTTTAGGCTCATGGAACCCTCTTTCGTTTCAACGGGCGTCGGCGGCCGGCTGCCGGCCGAACCAGTTCAGATCCAGGCACTCGCGCAGGCGCAGGCGGGCGCGATACAGCATTACCCAGGCATTAGACGCGGAGCAACCCAATTCCTTACAGATTTCCTCGGTGTCCAGCTCGAGCCATTCGCGCATCAGGAACATGCGCGCCGTCTTGGCCGGCAGCTTTTCGAGGCAGATTTCCATGACCCGGAAAAAATCCTTCTGCTCGAGCGTGGCGTCGGGATCGCCCCAGTTGCGCGGCAATTCATGGGTATGGCCGTCGTTGGTGAACAGGGAATCGATGAGGTCGTCATCCGATTGGTCTTCGGCGGGCTCGAACTGGCGCTCGCGGGAGGAGCTGCGCAAGACGTCGATGATCTTGTGCTTCATGATGCCGGTGACATAGGTGCGCAGCGACGACTGGCCGGCGAAGCGCCCGGGCTTTTCGAGCACAGCGATCAGCGCATCCTGCACGACATCCTCGGCCTGGCTCTCGTTGCGCAGCTGCAGCAAGGCGAAACGCAACAGGGCGGGGCGCATCGCCTCGAGCTGGCGATGCAGTTCGGCGGTCGTTGCTGCATCCTGGGGCAGGCTGTTCATCGCGGCGAAAGATCGGGATACGTGGAGGTGAGCGGATGGAACGTCGATTGGATCGGTCGATTGCTTGTCAATTGCGCAAAATCTTCGCGGATTGGCGACATGATAACCCATGGCGAGCCGCCGCCGGCCCGGTTTCGGGCAGGGCCGCCGGGATTTCGCTGTAAAATCGCGAAACTGCAACGGGCGCCGCCACGCGGCGCAACGTTGTGCATTCGACTTCTCCTTTCGCAACCATGACCGATACCACTCCCAACGGCTTCGACCTTTCCACCGTCTCACCGCAAGTCAAGGCGCAGATTCTGGCGGAAGCATTGCCGTATATCCGCAAGTTCCACGGCAAGACCATCGTCATCAAATACGGCGGCAACGCGATGACGGAAGAGCACCTGAAGCACAGCTTCGCACGCGACGTCATCCTCCTCAAGCTGGTCGGCATGAACCCGGTCGTGGTGCATGGCGGCGGCCCGCAGATCGACAACGCCTTGAAGAAAGTCGGCAAGCAAGGCTCGTTCGTGCAAGGCATGCGCATCACCGACGAAGAGACGATGGAAGTCGTCGAATGGGTGCTCGGCGGCGAAGTGCAGCAGGACATCGTCATGCTGATCAACCACTACGGCGGCCAGGCGGTCGGCCTGACCGGCAAGGACGGCGGCCTGATCCGCGCGCGCAAGATGCAGATGCCGGACAAGGACAATCCGGGCCGGTTCCTCGACATCGGCTTCGTCGGCGAGATCGACGCGATCAATCCGGCGGTCGTGAAGGCGTTGCAGGACGATGCCTTCATTCCGATCATTTCGCCGATCGGCTTCGGCGAGGATGGCCAGGCCTACAACATCAATGCCGATCTCGTGGCCGGCAAGATCGCCGAGATCCTCAAGGCCGAGAAACTGATCATGATGACCAATATCCCCGGCGTCATGGACAAGAACGGCAATCTCGTGACCGACCTGTCGGCGCGCGAGATCGACGAGATGTTCGCCGACGGCACGATTTCCGGCGGCATGCTGCCGAAGATATCGTCGGCGCTGGACGCCGCCAAGTCGGGCGTCAACACGGTGCACATCATCGACGGCCGCATCGAACACTCGCTGTTGCTGGAGGTGCTGACCGAACAGGCCTTCGGCACGATGATCCGCTCGCACTGACGCCGTTTCCAATCCCGAGGCGCCTGGAGCGGAAGTTCCGGGCGCCTTTCTCCTTCCTCCATGCGCAAACGATCCGGTACCCGATCCGTCGAGCCGACCTGGCTGTTCGATCTCGACAACACATTGCACGATGCATCGCACGCGATTTTCCCGGCGCTGAATGCCAACATGAATGCGTTCCTGGCGCGCGTGCTGGGCAACGGCGACATGCCGGCCGACGACGACACCGTCAATGCCGTGCGCCAGGCCTACTGGCAGCGCTACGGCGCGACCCTGATCGGCATGATGCGGCACCATGGCGTGCGCGCGGACGAGTTTCTTCATGCGGCGCACAGCTTCGACGACCTGGCCTCGATGATCCGCGCCGAGCGCGGCCTGGCGCAGCTGCTCAAGCGTCTCCCTGGGCGCAAGATCCTCCTGACCAACGCGCCGAAGCGCTATGCGCTCGACGTGCTGCGCCATCTCGGCCTGCATCGGCATTTCTTCCGTCATGTGGCCGTCGAAGCGATGCGCGTGCACGGCCAACTGCGCCCCAAGCCGTCGCGCTCGATGCTGCGCAAGCTGCTGGCGCAAGAAGGGCTCGCCGCCGGCCGCTGCGTCCTGGTGGAAGACACGGTCGTCAACCTGAAGTCGGCCAAAGTTGTCGGAATGCGAACAGCCTGGATCACCGGCTACGCGGAAAAGCATAGGGCGGCCCAGAAGCGCACCGCCAATTTGGCAACAGATCGGCTTACAAAGCTTACAAAGCGCCCCGTTTACGTGGATGTCAAAGTAAAATCCATCAAGAAACTACCAGTTTGTCTGCACCGACTGCGTTAACTTGGCAGGGAGGAAGTGCCAGGCCAAAGCGCGCCGATGCGGGAAGGCCAAATTCGATCCCGTCGAGGACATCATGGCAACCACAAAACCAGGCGAGCGCAAACTGCAAATCCTCCAGGCTCTGGCCGCGATGCTGGAGCAACCGAAGGGGGAGAAGATCACCACCGCCGCGCTGGCGGCCAGGCTCGAAGTGTCGGAAGCGGCCTTGTATCGGCATTTCGCGAGCAAGGCGCAGATGTTCGAAGGCTTGATCGAGTTCATCGAAACGACGGTGTTCGGCTTGATCAACCAGATCACCGAAGAGCAGCAAAGCGGCCTCGCGCAAGTGCAGGCCATCGTCGCCATGCTGCTCAATTTCGCCGAAAAGAATCCCGGCATGACGCGCGTGATCATCGGCGATGCGCTGGTCAACGAAGACGAACGTCTGCAGGTCCGCATGAACCAGTTCGTCGAACGCGTCGAAATGGCGATCCGCCAGGCGTTGCGCACGGCGGCTTCCCAATCCCAGATCCCGGAAGACCAGATCGGCTTGCGCGCCGGCATGATCACCAGCCTGGTCGTGGGCAGATGGCATCGCTATGCCAAGAGCGGCTTCAAGCACAGCCCGTCCGACAGCGCGCCGGCGCAGATGGCCGTGATGCTGGCCGGCTCCTAGAATGCTCGGTCCGGATCCGGGCCGCGCGGACCCGATTGCGCTCCCGGCTTTGGCGCGCTTTCGCAAACCCCGGTAAACTTCGGTCTCTCGCATATCGGTGCGGTGCGCCGTACCGCAGTCCATGATGTCCACCAAGCTTTCCCCGGGGGCACTCCAGTCCGGAGGATTTCCCGCATTTCCTTTTCTCGCGCTGCTGGCGGGCGGCGTCGCCATCGGCTTCGCCGGCATTTTCATGCGCCTGTCCGACGTCAGTCCGCTGGCCTCGGCCTTCTGGCGCATGGCGCTGGCCTTGCCGCTGCTGTGGCTGTGGGCGTTCGCGTCCGCAGGGAAGGACGAGCGCGCCGGCAAGCGCATCGGCTTCGCGCCGGTGCTGGCGCTGGCCGGCATCTATTTCGCGGCCGACATGGGCGTCTGGCACCTGTCGCTGCACTATACGACCGTGGCGAATGCCACCCTGCTCGGCAACTTCGCGCCGATTCTGATCGCCTTGTGGCTGTGGCTGGTGCATCGCGCGCGCTTCGCGCGCGTGTTCATCGTCGGCATGGCGTTCGCGCTGCTCGGCGCGGTGTTGCTGATCGGTCCGCAGACCGGCGGCCGCGCGGGCGGCGACAAACTGCTCGGCGATGCCCTCGGCCTGGCGACGGCCGTGTTCTACGCGGCTTACCAGCTCACCGTCAAGGATGCGCGCGACCAATATTCGGCGGCGCGCCTGATGGCCTGGAGCACGACAGTGACGGCGGCCGCCCTGTTGCCGGTCGCCCTGCTGGCGCCCGGGCCGTTCTGGCCGGCCCAGGCTTCCGGCTGGCTGCCCTTGATCGCGCTGGCGCTGGTCGCGCAAATCGGAGGGCAAACCGTGATCGCCTACGCCTTCGCGCACCTGCCGGCATCGCTGTCTTCCGTTAGCCTGCTGATTCAACCCCTGACGGCGGCCATCGCCGCCTGGCTCCTGTTCGCGGAACGGATCGGGCCGTTGCAGATGGCCGGCGGCTTGCTGCTGCTGCTCGGCATCTACCTGGCCAAGCGCGGTAGTCGGCTATGATGTGGCGCCATGCTGACACCTGATTTCTCTTCGGGCGCATCCCCGGACGAAGGCCCGGACCGATATCCGGACGAGTGCTTCGCCCTGCTCGACGACCGCGATGCGAGCCTCACGGCGCCCGCATCGCGCCTCTATACCGGCCTGGCCGCAAGCTTGAGCTGCGCAGGCCCGGGCGAATTGTTCGACGCGCTCGACCGGATGCAGCAAGGATTGCGCGCCGGCTTGCACGCGGTCGGATTGTTTTCATATGAACTGGGCGCGCAAATGCACGGCATCGCCCCGCGCGCGGACGATGGTTTCCCGAGCCGCATCCTGCTGTTCCGGCATTGCGCGCGGCTGAGCGCCGAAGAGGTCGCGGCCTGGCTCGCCGAGCGCGCCCGGGACGCCGACGGCGAAGCGGGGCCGCGGCCGGCCGGCATCGCGCAGGTGCGCGCCAACGTGGAGAAGGCCGAATTCGACCGGGCGATCGCGAAGATCCACGCCTACATCGAAGCCGGCGACACCTACCAGATCAACTACACCTACCGCCTGCGCTTCGAGGCCTACGGCTCGCCGTTCGCGCTCTATCAGCGCCTGCGCGCGCGCCAGCCCGTGCCCTACGGCGCGCTCGTGGCCTTGCCCGACGGCGGCGCCGTGCTGTCGCTGTCGCCGGAATTGTTCATGCGGCATGCGCAGGGAGAGATCGTCGCGCGGCCGATGAAGGGCACCGCGCCAGCCGCCGGCGACGCCGCGGAGGATGCGCGCCGCGCGGCGGCGCTCGCGGCCGACGTCAAGAACCGTGCCGAGAACCTGATGATCGTCGATCTGCTGCGCAACGATCTCGGCCGCATCGCGCGCACCGGTTCGGTCGCGGTGCCGAAACTGTTCGAAGTCACGCGCTATGCGAGCGTGCTGCAAATGACCTCGACCGTGCGGGCGCGCTTGCGCGACGGGATCACGCTGCCGGATATCTTTCGCGCGCTCTATCCCTGCGGTTCGATCACGGGAGCGCCGAAGCGGCGCACCATGCAAATCATCCGCGAGCTGGAACCGGCCGCGCGCGGTTTGTACACCGGCGCCATCGGCTGGTTCGATGCACCTCGCGATGCCGAACCCGGCGCTTTCTGCCTGTCGGTGCCGATCCGCACGCTGGTGCTGCAGCCGCCGCGCGACGGCATCCGCAAGGGCGAGATGGGCGTCGGCGCCGGCATCGTGCACGATAGCGTGGCGGTGGACGAATTCGCCGAATGCCGCTTGAAGGCGCGCTTCCTGACCGGCCTGGGGCATGAGTTCGAACTGTTCGAAACGATGCATGCCGCGCGCGACGCCGGCTGCCGTCATCTCGAACGCCATCTGCGACGCCTGCGGGCATCGGCGGCGTATTTCGGGTTCGTCTATGACGAAGCGGAGATCCGGCGCGAAGTGGCGGCGGCGCTCGCTCGTCTCGATGCCGCCGGCGCCCACCGCCTGCGGCTGGCGCTCGACGCTTCCGGCAAGTGCTCGATCCGCGGCGCGCCGCTCGCACCGTTGTCCGAACCGGTGCGTGTCATGGCGGCACCATACGCGACCGACGCCGGCGATGTTTTCCTGCGCCACAAGAGCACGGTGCGCGGCCGTTACGACGCCGCCTGGCAGGCGGCCGAAGCGCAAGGCGCATTCGACATGCTGTTCTTCAACCGGGCGGGAGAATTGACCGAAGGCGCGCGCAGCAATGTGTTCGTGAAGCTCGACGGCCGCTGGTATACGCCGCCTCTGCGCTCGGGCCTGCTGCCGGGCGTGATGCGCTCGGTCCTGCTCGAGGATCCGGCTTGGAATGCCGCCGAGCGCCGGCTCACGCGCGACGATTTGCGCGCGGCGCAGGAAGTCGTCGTCTGCAATGCATTGCGCGGCGCGTTGCGCGCCGTGGTGGAGTGGGGCGACGCGGATGGTGGAGATGGCGGCGACGCTACTCCGCCGCCGGTTTGACCGCGGCCTCGGCCTCGTTGGCCGCCGTCTTGGGTTTGCCTTCGAATACCACCAGCCAGGTTGCCAGCACCACGAGTGCGCAGCCGATCAGCATGTTGGCGTTGATGGTCTCGTCCAGGAACAGCGCACCCCACAGCAGCGCGAACAGCGGAATCAGGAAGGTCACGGACAGCGTGCGTGTGCCGATCTTGGCGATCAGGTCGTAGAAGATGAAATAGGCGACCGCGCTGCACAGGAGCGCCAGGCCGGCGACGCTCGCCGCGATGAGCGGCGTGATGTCGCCCTGCGCCGGAGCCAGCGGCAGGAAGGGCATCAGGATCAGCGCGCCCGCCAATTGCGAGCCGGTCGCCAGTTGCGGCGCGGCCACGTTCGCCGATTCCCGTTTCGAATAGGCGCCGGCGATGCCGTAGCAGAACGTCGCCACGACGCAGGCGAGCGCGGCGAGCACGAGTTGCGGCGTGAATTGCGCCGGACCGAGCCGCACCAGGAATCCGACGCCGACGACGCCGATCGCCAGTCCGGCCGACTTGCGCCAGGTAAAACGCTCGTCCAGCATGAGCGCGCCCACCACCGCGCCCCATAGCGGCGTGGTGGCGTTGACGATGGCGGAATAGCCGGCCGGCAGGATCAGCGCCGCGTAGGAGAACAAGGCGAACGGCAGCGCCGAATTGAGCAGGCCGACGATGAGATACGGTTTCCAATTGGCGTGGAAATCCATCTTGCGGCCGCGCCAGATCATGAACGCCAGCATCGCCAGGCCGGCGATGAAGACGCGCGATTCGGCCGTCCATAACGGGCCGAGCACCGGCGCGATGATGCGCATGAAGAGGAACGAAGCGCCCCAGATGGCGGCGAGGACGAAGAGGCGGAGGAGGTCGGCGCTGCGCATGGCGGGATTTCTGCGGTGATCAAGACGTCAGCATAGCGAAATCCATGGAATTCCGTTCGCCGGAATCGGACAGGCGATTCCGGCGACCCGGCGCTCGGCGCGGCCGTGCGGGTGTGTCCGCGCCCCATTTTCATGGGATGGGCAAACGGAAATCCGCCGTATATCATGTCCAGCTTCCGATCGCGGCCATACCCAACCTCATAGGAGAAGACATGAAGCATCCCGCAATCGCGCTGACCGCGCTGTCGTTCGCGCTGGCGAGTTCCGCCGCGTTCGCCGATGAATATGCCGCTTTGCTGAAGGCGAAAAAATACGCCGAGGTGGAACGCGCGGCGAGCGCCAGGCTGGGCGCCGAGCCGAACAATGCCGAGGCCCTGGTCGCCAAGACCAAGGCGATCGTCGCGCAGCGGCAGGAAAGCCGCATGGACGAAGCCGCCAAGCTGGCGGAGCAATGCATCGCCGCCCATCCGCAAAAATCCGAATGCCATGGCGCGCTCGGCGACGCGCTCGGCAACAAGGCGATGATGGGCGGCATCATGTCGGCCATCGGCTATGCGGGAAAGATTCGCGAAGCCTATCTGAAGGCGGTCGAGCTCGATCCGAACAATATCGCGGCGCGCTCGTCGCTGCAGTTGTACTACCTGATGGCGCCCGGCATCGTCGGCGGCAGCAAGAGCAAGGCGCAGGCGCTGGCCGCCGACACCGCCAAAGTCAACGTGCAGGCCGGCAAGCTGCTGCAAGCGCGCATCGAGCTCGACGACGAAAAGCTCGCCCAGGCGGAAAACTTGACGCTGTCCGCCAATCCCGCCGGCTCCGACGCGCTGCAGCAGCTTCATCTCGATGTCTTGAGCAGCGTCGGCAATACCTATCTGCATGAGAAGAAGTATGCCGATGCCGAGCGCGTGTTCCAGGAGGTCGCCAAGCGTCACCCGGAGAGCGGCATCGGCGCGTTCGGTCTGGCGCGCACGCTGCAGGAAAAGGGCAAGCCGGCCGACGCGATTCCGCTGTACGAAAAGGCGCTCGCCATCGAACCGCGCGCCGCCATCTATTATCGCCTGGGGCAATGCTGGCAAATCGCCAGCGACAAGGCCAAGGCGATGGCGGCGTTCGAAAAGGCCTTGAGCTTCAAGCCGGCATTGCCGAAGCAGTTGAAGGCGGAAGCCGAGGAACAGCTCAAGGCGTTGAAGGGCTGACAGCGCTCGACGAGGCGCTACCGGCCGCGCGATTCACTCGCGCCAGGAGCGCCTCTTCCAACCAGGATTGCAGCCAGCCGCCGATCTGCGATGCGATGTCGTCGCCGTCGCCGGCCGCCGCGGCCGCGATGCCGCAGACTCCCGAAAAGCTTTGCCCTTGCCGCAAGCCTTGCAATGCCCGCGCCTCATGCGCGCTCAGCGAGCGGAAATGCGGCTGCAGGTCCTTGCGCCAGATGATCCATTGCGTCGGCTGACCGCTCTGCGCGGCGGCGGGCGGGACCTGTTCTTCGTGTTCTTTGTCTAGCGCCAGCCAGATATCGACCGCGTTCCAGCGCAGCGTCAGGAAATGCAGCGAGGGCTGCGGATCGAAGCCGACGCTTTCCCATTCGTCCGCGCCGACGGCGCGCAGCGCTTCCACCCCGAGCACGGGCGCATCGGCGGCGTCGAAGCTCAGGCCGAGCGTCCATTCGAAGGCGGCCAGTTCCGCGACGACGGGATGCTCGGGGAGCGCTTGCGCCACGAATTCCGGGAAGCGTTCGCCGTACCAGCGCAGGTTGCGAAAGCGCGAAACATGCGTCTCCACGTAGGAGGCGCTCAATTCGTGGAACAAGGCGTCGCCCACATAGGCATGCGTGCGGCCGTAGGCCTCCGCCAAGGCTTGCCGCAGGCGGGCGCGATAGGCGTGATGATAGATGGCGAGCCGCCGGTCCGCCGGCAATCCTTTCCGTTCCGCGATCGCGGACAGGATCGCCGGCGCGTCCGCCGCCGCTTCGGAAGCCATATCCAGCACATAGCCTTGGAAATCGTCCTGCAGGTGCCGTAGCAACGAGTTCATAGCGCCTCCGCCAATCTGTTCTCGGCAGGCATCCCGACCCCGTGGCGGCGGCAGATATCGCGCGCCATCCGCAGTTCCAGCACCAATTCCGCCAGCGGCGGGAGATGGTCGTCGCGCTCGATCATGGTCGCGACCGGTCCGAAGCGCGCGACCGCATCGGCATACAGCGCCCAGACCGGATCGGCGACAGGGCGGTCGTGGGTATCGATGATATGGTCGCCGTGGTCGCTATGGCCGGCGAGATGGATCTGCTGCACGCGTTCCGGCGGTATGCCGCGCAGGTAATCGCACGGATCGAAGCCGTGGTTGACGCTGCTGACATGGATGTTGTTGACGTCGAGCAGGATCAGGCTGTCGGATTCTTCCGCCACCGCGGCGACGAATTCCCATTCCTTCAGCGTATCCGCCTGGAAGGCGACATAGCTCGACACGTTCTCGAGCACCAGCGGACGCTCCAGGCACTCCTGCACGCGCCGCACGTTGCGCGCCACGTGCCGGACGGTCTCTTCGGTATACGGCAAGGGAAACAGGTCGTGCAGGTTGCGGCCATGCACGCCGGTCCAGCATAGATGATCGGATACCCAGAGCGGATCGACGCGCCGGATCAAGGCCTTCAAATCGCGCAGATATTCGGCGGATGGTCCGTCGGCGGCGCCGATCGACATCGATACGCCGTGCATCGCCATCGGGTAATCCGCGCGTATGCGATCGAGCATCGCGAGCGGCTTGCCGCCGGGGACCATGTAATTCTCGGACAGGATTTCGAACCAATCGACGCGGCGCGGGCCGGCCAGGATCTCGGCATAGTGGCCGGTGCGCAAGCCGAGGCCGAAGCCGGGCGAAGGTGCGGGGCGGGAGTTCGACATGGCGGATACCTGATGTGCAGAGCGCCGGCCGGCGCCGCGGCGCAGCCGGCGCATGGGGCCGATTACTTGTTCAGATCGATGATCTTGCCGCCCTTGGCGAAGCACTCGGATGCCTTGGTGACCAGGAAGCCGTGGCCCTTGCATGCGTTCTGGCCCTTGCATGCGTTTTCCGCCGTGGCGCAGGCGCTGGTGCCCTTGCAGGTGTTGATGCCGCCGCAGTGGACCATGTCGTCCGCCTTCAACGTCTTGGTGGCGGCGATCGCCGTGCCGGACAGCGCCAGGGTGGCTGCCGCAGCGGCGATCAGGGCTCCGGATTTCATGGTCGTGTTTTTCATGCAGATCTCCAAACGAATTATGTGGATCGGAATAGGGTTTCAAGTACGGTCGCGCGCGCGGCCGCCGCTTGCGGGCGGCGGCGTTCACGGCATCGACTTGGGCATCAGTCGCCCGCGCCGGAAAATACTTACAACCCGGATGAAAAATTTCCGGGCGAGGAAAAAAGAAGGACGAGGAGCGAGGAGGTCAGGCCGGCAGCCGCACCCGGAAGCAGCTGCCGCCGCCGTCGCGCGCGATGCACGATACGTCGCCGCCGTGCCGGCGCGCGATCTGGCGCACCAGGCTCAGGCCGAGTCCGACGCCGCCGTCGCGCTCGCGCGCGCCGGGCAGGCGATAGAAGGGGCCGAAGATTCTTTCGCGCTCGGCTTCCGGCACGCCGTTGCCGCGATCGCAGACGTCGAGTTCGACGGCGCCCGGCAGCGCGCGCAGGAAAACCTCGATCGCGGTGCCGTCTCCGTAGCGACCCGCGTTCTCGAGCAGATTGCGCACCATGCGGCGCAACAGGCGGGCATCGCCTTGCAGCGTCGCTGTCTCGGCCGTGAAGCGCGCATCGGCACGCGCGCATTCTTCCGCCACCAGTGCCGGGAAGTCGATCTCCTCGCAGTGCAAGGCTTCGGCACCGGCCGCGTCGAGGCGGCTCGCGAGCAGGATCTCGTCGATCAATTGATCGAGCTCGGCGATGTTGCGCTTCAATTCTTCCTGCATCGGCGCCGCCGCCTGGGTTTCCATCAGCTGCACCGCCATGCGGATGCGCGCCAGCGGCGAGCGCAATTCGTGCGAGGCATTCGCCAGCAGCGACTTCTGCGCCGCCACCAGCGCTTCGATGCGCTCGGCGGAGCGGTTGAAGCTTTCCGCCACGCGCGCGACCTCATCCTTACCTTCGACCGCGACCCGGGTCGACAATTGTCCCGCGCCGAGCGCTTCCACGCTGGTCTGCAAGCGTTCCAGCCGGCCCGTGATGCGGCGGACCACGGGATAGGCGCCGATGCCGATCGCGACCGCGATCAAGCCGACGATGGCGAACAGGCCGAACGGCGCGTCGCGTCCCGGGCGGGAGCGCTTGCCGATCAGCCAGCGGCCGTCGGGCAGCTTCAAGGCGAATACCGGCGGATGTCCGCCCAGCCAGCCACTGCTCTTTTGCGAGAGATCGGGCGGCGGCAGCTCGCGGCCGAGGGCGGCGATCTTGGTGCCGTCCGCCGCGTAGAGCGCGAGGTGGGCGCGCAGGTGCGGCCGCCAGCGCCGCAGCGCCTCTTGTTGTTCCTCGTGCGAGGCGGTCGCGGGAGGCAGCGTCTCGCCGACGATCTCGGCGAAGGTTTCCAGGTGCGGGCCCGGATGGGTCGATTGCAGGGTGACGCGCCAGGCGATACCGAACAGGATGGCGGCCAGCGCGATGCTGGCCAGCAGGGCCGCATAGATGCGGATATAGAGGCGTTGCGACAGGCGCGGGCCATTCCTAGACATCCTGCACCTTCGCGAAGACATAGCCGGCGCCGCGCACCGTGATGATGCGCTTCGGATGCCGCGTATCGTCTTCGATCGCGGCCCGCAGGCGGCCGATGTGGACATCGATGGAACGGTCGAAGGCTTCGAGCGGCTCGCCCTTGACCAGGTCCATCAGCTGTTCGCGCGACAGCACGCGCCCGGCCCGCTCCGCCATCGCCAGCAGCAGATCGAACTGGTACGACGTGACGACGCGCTGGCGATTGTCGACCCGGACGACGCGCGCATCGGGATCGATTTCGAGGCGGCCGAAGCGCAAGACATGCGGCATGCCCGGCCCGCTCGCCACCGTGCCTTGATGCCGGCGCAGCACGGCGCGCAGGCGGGCCAGCAGTTCGCGCGGCTCGAACGGTTTCGGCAGGTAATCGTCGGCGCCGATTTCGAGTCCGACCACGCGGTCCATCGGATCGCCCTTGGCGGTCAGCATCACGATCGGGATCGCCGCCCCCGCTGAGGACTGCGCGCGGATCTGGCGGCACACGTCAAGGCCGTCGGCGTCGGGCAGCATCAGGTCGAGCAGCACCAGCGAATACTCGGCGCCGTTCTGCGGCTGGCGCAACAAGGTCAGCCCTTCCTGAGCGGTTTCGACATGCCGCACGTCGAAACCGTTCTGGCCCAGGTAGGTGGCGACCATCCCGGCCAGGCGATGGTCGTCTTCTATCATCAGCAGGCGTTGCGTCATGTTCTCTCGTCGGGGCGTCGGTGCCGCAAACGGCTCTCCCGCGATTTTACGCGATCGATCAGCGTGCCCGCTCCATGCGCTTCTGGAAGCGTTCGAGCGCCTTGGCGCGTTGTTCCGGCGTCAAGACCTCGGCGGCGTCGGCGATGGCTTGGGTCATGCGTTTCGACACCTGGTCGGCCAGCTGCATCTGCGCGACGCGCAATTGTTCCAGCGCGGAACGGTCGATGCTGCGCTGGCCCAGCGCGTTCGCGATCTGCCGGCGCGCCGCGCGGTGCTGTTCGCGCAGCGGGCGCAGGTCGGCGATGGCGGCCTTGAAGATCTCGCCGAGGCGCGCCTTCTGGTCGGCGCTGGCGTCGGGCACGATGCGGGAGATCATGTGCTCGATGCGCTCGGCCGCCTCGGCCGGGTCCATCGTTGCATGCATGCCGTGGCGATGCATGCCCCAGCCATGCCCTTCGTTGGCGTAGCTGATGCCGGCGATGGAGGAGGCGGCGGCGACGGCGGCGATCATGCCGCCGATGATCCAGCGGCGGCCGCCGCGGGAGGTTTGCGCTTGCTCGTTCATGGGGAATCCTTCCTGTTCAAGTGAGGCATGACGTAGGAGTGTCATGCATGGCATCACTGTAGGCAGGCAAGATTGAGCGACTGTGGCGGCCGGGTAAAGTTTTGTAAAGCCGCCTTATTCGGTCAGGCCGCCCAGGCGTCCGCTCACATTGCTGTGCCAGCGCATGCGCGCGATCTTGCCGTCCGCGCCGCGCTCGAACACGACTTCCTCGGCCAGCGATTCGTCGTCGCGCAGGCGCCGAAAGGTATCGTTGCCGACATGCTTGAGCACGGTCATGTCGCCGGCGGGATCGTTGTTCGGCAGATCGAGCACCGCCAGGTGCGCGCCCCACGGCACGATCACCGTTTCGCCGTTCCACGGCTGGGCGACGTAGCGGCCGGCATAGGTTTCGAGATCGATCTTCGCCGGTTCCAGCTTCTTGCCTTTGTCGAGCAGCTTGCGCAACGGCCTGACATAGGCGGACGTCTCGACCATGGCATTGCTCATGAAGATGACGCCGAGCTTGTCCGCCGGCATCATGGTCAAGGCGGTGCGGTAGCCGGGGCAGGAGCCGCCGTGGCCGACGTAGGTCTTGTTGCCGTCGCGGGTGACCGCGAAGCCGAGTCCCCAGGTGGTCTTGCCGTCCGGATCGATCCATTGCACGCGCTGCATTTCGCGCAGCGTCGACGGCCGCAGGATTTCGGCGGCGCCGCCGTCGAGCAAGCGGAACTGCCAGGAAGCGAAGCGGGCCAGGTCCTCGACCGTCGAGCTGAAGCCGGCGGCCGGCGTGATCGCATTGATCTCGAACGGCTTGACCGGATTGCGCGTGCCGTCGCGCCGCAGCGCGCTGAAGCCGTGCGCGAGGCGCTTGCCGTACAGCTCGGTCGGCATGCGGGTGCGCGTATCGGCCAGCTTGAGCGGATCGAGGATATGGCGGCGGACATAATCGTCATATGGCATGCCCGATACCTTGGCCACGATTTCGCCGAGCAGTGCCATGCCCAGGTTGCTGTACTGGAAGCGATCGGATGCCGGCATCAGCATCGGTTGCTCCTTCAGCTTTTCCTGGAGCTGAGTGCGGGTGGGGAAGGTGAAATCCGGCCCGGTCCAGTACGGAAAATCGGATTCGCGCGGCAAGCCCGACGAATGGGTCAGCAAGGAACGGATCGTCAGCGGCGCGCCGTCCGGCGCCGTGCGCCGGATCGCGAAATCGGGCAGTACGGCGCCGATATCGTCGTCGAGCCGCAACTTGCCCTGTTCCCAGAGCTGCATCACGGCCACGGACGTGAACAGCTTCGAAATCGAGCAGACGCTGTAAATGGTGTCGCTCGCCGCCGGCACCTTTCCCTTGATATCGATCGTGCCGTAGCCCTTGCTCCAGATCAGATCGTCGCCGGCCACCACGCCGGCCGACAGGCCGGGTATGCGGTCATAAGCCTGCTGCGCATCGAGCCAGAGGTCGATCAGGCGCAGCGCGTCGCGATACTGCGTTTTCGGATGCGGCGCGGCGGCGGCCGGCGCCGAGGACGGCTCCGGCGTCTTCGTCTGCGCGCCCGCGGCGGCGCAGGCCATGGTCAAGGCCAGGACGGCCGCATGGATGCATTGGATTTTCACGATATCTCCCAGGTCGTTACGGCTTGACTGCCGCTTTCATCTTGCTATGGTCGCCGGCCACGACGACGGTCAGCCGCGCCGGATCGATCGCCTTGCGGAACGCGGTATTGACCTGCTCCACCGTCGCGGCGCTGATCTTGTCTTCGATCTGCTTGCTCCAGGCCCAGGTGCGGTTGAGATACAGGAAGCCGGTCCAGCCCGAGGCCACGTTGCCGTCCTGCGCGCGGGTCTGCAGGCGCTGCTGCAGGATGCCGGATTTGGCGCGCGCGATTTCCTCGGCCGTGAAACCGTCCTTCGCCGCCCGCGCCAGTTCCTCCTTGATGGCGGTCTCGAGGCGCGCCAGGTTCTGCGGCGCCGCGATCGCGGAAATGACGAATTGGCCGGCCTTGTCCAGCGCCCCGACATGCAGCGACGAGTGGCCGCCGTACGACAGGCCGTCCTTCTGGCGGATGCGATCGATCAGGCGCGAATTCAGTCCGCCGCTGCCGAACAGATAATTGGCGATCATCATGGCGGGGAAGTCGGGATCGTCGTCGCGCATCGGGATATTGATGCGCGCGAGATAAGTGCCGTTTTCCTTGTCCGGGGTATCGATGTCGAGCCGGGCCGGCGGAATCTCGAAATGCCGGGTGGCGACGCGGGTGTAGGGCATCGCACTGTTCCAGCCGGCGAAGGCTTCCTCGACCACTTTCGCGATGGCCGCCGCATCGAAATCGCCCACGATCGCCATCTCGCCCTTGCTGGCGCCGTAGAAAGCCTTGTGATACGCCTTGACTTCGTCGAGCGTGACGGCTTGCAGCGCCGCCAGTTGCTCGTCGATCGTCAGCGGCGCGCGCCAGTCGCCTTTCGGATAACGGTTGAAATGCTGGGCCAGCGCCTGGCCGGCGAGCGCGGCCGGCTCGCTGCGCTGCGCCTCGACGGCGACGATGCGCTGCTTGCGCAGCTGTTCGAATTCCTCGGCCGGGAAGGTCGGCTCCTTCAGCACTTGCGCGATCAGGCGCAGCGCCGCCGGCAAGTGCTCGCGCGTCGTTTCGAAGCGATAGATATCGCCGGAGATCTTCAGCCTGGAGAATTCGTCGGCCAGCTGCTGGCGCGTGTATTTCGCGTTGCCGCGCACCAGCATCGCGCGCGTCAACGAGGCGACGGTTTGCTTGCCGAACAGGGTCTTTTCGTCGCCCCAATGCAAATCGAGGGCGACCGCCACCGTCTCGCCGCGGTTCTTCTTCGGCAGCAGCGCGAGGTCGATGCCGCCGACCTTGCTGCGCTGGGTGCGCTTATCGAGATTGTCCTGCGACGGATCGAAGGCTTCGGCGACGGAACCTTGCTCCTTGGCCTTGAAATCCTTCATCACCTCGGCCACGCTCGGGGCGGCCGGGATATCGACGCGCTGCGGCTGGTCTTCCGGATGGAACAGGCCGACCACGCGATTGTCGCGCTTGAAATAGCGCTTGGCGGCCTCGGTCACGCGCTCGGCGGACATGCTGCCGATCGTTTCGCGGTCTTGGAAGAACAGGCGCCAGTCGCCCATCGCGATCGCTTCGGACAAGGCGACGCCGATGCGCTCGTGATCGTTGAGGGTCTTCTCGATCGCGTTGGCATACTGGATGCGCACGCGGTCCATTTCTTCCTTGGTCGGCGGCTTCTTGTGGAAGTCCTCGACCGTGGCGATCAGCGCGTCGCGCACCGGCTCGACCGGCTCGCCTTTCTTGACCACGGCGCCGAGGATCTGCAGGCCGGGCGCGTAACCGCTCAACGGGAAGGCGAACACCTGGGCCGCCTTGCCGGTCTCGACCAATTGCTTGTGCAGGCGGCCGTTCGGCGTGTCGCCGAGAATCTGCGAGACGAAGCTCATCGCGTCGTTGTCGGCGTGCAGTCCGCTCGGAATCTTGTAGGCGGTGAAGACGATCTGCACGTCGCCTTTGCGACGGACGGTGAAGCTGCGTTCGCCGTCCTGGGTCGGCTCGACGGTCCAGAATTTCGGCAGCGCCTGCTTCGGCTTGGCGATCTTGCCGAACGCTTCGGTGATCCATTGCAGCGTCTTGGCCGTGTCGAACTTGCCCGCCACCAGCAGCACCGCGTTGTCGGGGCGATAGTAGGTGCGGTAGAAGGCTTGCAGGTTCGCGATCTCGACGTTCTCGATGTCGCTGCGGTTGCCGATCGTCGAGCGGCCGTAGCTATGCCAATCGTAGGCGATGCTTTGCATGCGTTTGAGCATCACGCCGAACGGAGAGTTTTCTCCGGCTTCGAATTCGTTGCGCACGACCGTCATCTCGGAATCGAGATCCTTCTTCGCGATGAAGGAATTGACCATGCGGTCGGCTTCCATGTTCAGCGCCCACTTCAGGTTGTCGTCGCTGGCCTGGAACAGCTCGTAGTAGTTGGTGCGGTCGAGCCAGGTGGTGCCGTTGAAGCGCATGCCGCGCCGGGTGAATTCCTGCGTGATGTTCGGGTGCTTGGGCGTGCCCTTGAACAGCAGGTGCTCCAGCAGATGCGCCATGCCGGTCTCGCCGTAGTTCTCGTGGCGCGAGCCGACCAGGTAAGTGATGTTGACGACCACCGTCGGCTTCGACACGTCGGGAAACAGCAGCACTTTCAAGCCGTTGGCGAGCCGGTACTCGGTGATGCCTTCCACCGAGGTCGCCTGGGTCACGCCCGGCGGCAGTTTTTGCGCGAACGCGCCGTCGGCGAACAAAGTCAGCGTGGCGCTCGCCAGCAGCGCGGCAAGAATGCGTCTCCAGCCTTTCAGCATGGTGTGTCGTCCTTTCGAGTGTGGATAGGTCGGGCGCGGCCGGCGCCGTGGGGGGATTATATGAAGAAAGAAGGCGATTGCGCAGCGCGCGATTGACATTGCCCTCGGCGAATTCGTTTCGTGTCTGGAAGCAATTCCCGCCTGAACGGTTCGGCAGCGGGCGCGGCATTTCCTGCGCTTATGACGCTGGTCGCATCGGACTCCGCATCATTCCGGTGGAAACTTTTCCTTGATGAATAGCCACAGGAGAAAACTGATCACGCCCCATGCCAAAAGCAGGATCGTCACGGTGGGGAAATCGAATTCGAAATCTGGCCGCGCATCCTTGATGAAAGGAAATGCCGTGACGGGCGCAACCAGGGTGCCGAGGAGCCAAGCCCGGAACCGTTGGGATTGTCCGAGGCGGAATCTTATTTTGGGAAGCATGAAGAGGGATGGTTCGGAGGCTCTTGTCGACTCACGGCTTGACGGTGGCCGACCCGCAAACCACGCAATCCGCGCTGCGCCCCACCTTGATGCCGGTCCACTCCATCGACCGCGCATCGAGCAGCAGCAGGCGTCCCGCCAGCGACTCGCCGGTCTGCGCCGCCAGCTTCAGCGCTTCCGCCGCCTGCATCGTGCCGATGATGCCGACCAGCGGCGCGAACACGCCCATCGTCGAGCACAGCGTCTCCTCGAATTGCTGATCGGGCGGGAACAGGCAGGCATAGCAGGGCGCGTCCGGCGCGCGCGGGTCGAAGACGCTGATCTGGCCGTCGAAACGGATGGCGGCGCCCGAGACCAGCGGCACCCGGTGCGCGACGCAGGCGCGGTTGACCGCGTGGCGAGTGGCGAAGTTGTCGCTGCAATCGAGGACCACGGTGGCGGCGCGCACCAGTTCGTCCAGGCGTTCGCCCTCGGCGCGTTCGGTCAGGGCGACGACCTCGATCTCGGGGTTGATCCGCGCCAGCGTCTCCTTGCCCGATTGCGCCTTCGGCAGGCCGACGCGTTCCGTGGTGTGCAGAATCTGGCGCTGCAGATTGGTCAGGTCGACCGTGTCGTTGTCGACCAGCGTGATCTTGCCGACGCCGGCCGAGGCGAGGTAGAAGGCGGCCGGCGAACCGAGCCCGCCGGCGCCGATCACCAGCGCATGGGCGGCCAGGATTCTTTCCTGTCCCTCGATGCCGATCTCGTCGAGCAGGATATGGCGCGAATAGCGCAGGAGCTGGTTGTCGTTCATGGAGCCGTCTGTCTCGTCGTGGAGTGCCGCCTATTGTAGGCCGCGTGCGAAAAAAAGGCCGCATCGCTGCGGCCTTCGCATGCGCGCCGATAAGGTATCGGCCGCGTTTATTTCCTGTTCTTCTCGCCCGGCTTCTCGTTCGGTTTCGGATCGTTGATCGTCGGTTCCTTCTTGCTTTCGACGACCTTGGTTTTCGCGACCTGGACCGGCAAGCCCTTCAGGTGGTTCAGCGCTTGCGCCAGCTGGAAATCGTCCGCGCCGCCGAGTTCGATCGGCTTGCGCTTTTTCTCGAGCGCGGCGATGCGCTGTTCTTCTTCCAATTCGTCGAAGGTCGGCGCATTGGCGGCATCGTCCTTGTCCTTGTCGTTGGACAGGTGCTTCTGCAAATCGGCCTCGCGCAGGCGGAAGCTGTTCAAGCCGTCGCCGTCCGGGGTTTCGTCGACCATCAGGTCGGGCACGATGCCCTTGGCCTGGATCGCGCGGCCGTTCGGCGTGTAATAGCGCGCCGTCGTCAGCTTGACGGCGGTATCGGCCGACAATTGGCGGATCGTCTGCACCGAACCCTTGCCGAAGGTTTGCGAACCCATGATGGTGGCGCGCTTGTAATCCTGCAGGGCGCCGGCGACGATTTCGGAAGCCGAGGCCGAACCGCCGTTGACCAGCACGACCATCGGCACTTTCTTGACGGCTTCCGGCAGCTTGGCCAGCGGATCGCCGGAAGAGCGCGTCGCATAGAATTCGCGGCGCGCATAGAAGGTTTGCTTCGAATCGGGCAGCTGGCCGTTGGTCGACACCACGACCGCATCCTTGGGCAGGAAGGCGGCCGAGATGCCGATCGCGCCCGGCAGCACGCCGCCCGGATCGTTGCGCAGGTCGAGCACCAAGCCTTTCAGGTTCGGTTCCTGGGCATAGATGCCGCTGAGCTTCTTGACCATGTCCTCGACGGTCGGCTCCTGGAATTGCGAGATGCGCACCCAGGCGTAGCCGGGTTCGACCAGCTTGGCCTTCACGCTCTGCACGCGGATTTCCTGGCGCGTGATCGTGACGATGATCGGCTTGTCTTCATCCTTGCGCGCGATCGTCAGCGTGATCTTGGTGTTCGGTTCGCCGCGCATTTTCTTGACGGCTTCGTCGAGCGTCATGCCCTTGACCGGCGTGTGGTCGAGGCGGGTGATCAGGTCGCCGGCCTTGATGCCGGCCTTGTAAGCGGGAGAATCCTCGATCGGCGAGATGACCTTGACGTAGCCGTCTTCCATGCCGACCTCGATGCCGAGGCCGACGAATTTGCCCTGCGTGCCTTCACGTAATTCCTTGAAGGCTTTCTTGTCGAGATAGGAGGAATGCGGATCGAGCGACGCCACCATGCCCGAGATGGCCTCGGTCAGCAGCTTCTTGTCTTCGACGGCTTCCACGTAGTCGGATTTGATGAGGCCGAACACGTCGGCCAGTTGGCGCAGTTCGTCGACCGGCAGCGGAGAACCGGCGATGTTCTTTTGCGCGAGCGCATCGAATTGCATCGATGCGCCGATACCCGCGATCATGCCGAGGCCGATCAAGCCGATATTCTTCAGTTTGCTGCTCATGTTCCACTTACCTCAGAGTAATCCATCCGAAAGGATCGATCGCGCGGCCTTGATGCCGCATTTCAAAGTATAAACCCGATTGTTCGTTGCCGCCGCTATTCCCGGCGCTGGCGATGGTGTCGCCCGCCTTGACGGCGTCGCCGGCGCGTTTCAGTACCGCCTGGTTGTTGCCATAAATGCTAAGGTACTGATTGCCATGGTCGACGATCACCAGGTTGCCGAAGCCGCGCAGCCAGTCGGCGAACACGACGCGTCCGCCGGCGATCGCCTTGATGTCGGCGCCTTCCGCCGCGCGTATGAACAGCCCTTTCCAGGACGGCCCGTCACCGCGCTTGCCGCCGAACTTGGCGATCACGTCGCCCTTGACCGGGAGCCGCAGCTTGCCGCGCAGGCTCTCGAATGCAGCGGGGAAACTTGCGTCTTGGATGCCGGCTTCTGGCGTGAGTTCATTCCTGGCGAGCGATTTTGCGGGCGGCTCGTCGTCGTCGATCGCATTCGGGTTGACGGATTTGCCCTTGGCCGAAGCCTTCGGCGACTCGAGGCGGCGCTTGTCCTGTTCTTTTTGCGCTTTTGCCAACTGTTCCTGGCGCCGCCGCTCCTGTTCCTTCGCGCGCGCCGCCGCCTCGGCTTTTTGTTGTTCTTCGATTAATTTCCCGAGTTTTTCGACCAGGCCGGCCAGGCGTTGCTCGTCGCGCTGCAGCGTGCCGGCTTCCTTGCGCTGGCTCGCGAGCTTGTTCGACAGTTGAGCCAGCAGGGATGCGCGCTGGGCTTTTTCCTTTTCCAGCACGGCCTTCTGCTGTTGCGCTTCTTCCGCGATTTCGTCGAGCTCGTCCTTGGCATTCTGGATCTCCGCCTTGTTGGCTTCGACGCTGGCCAGGTTGGCGCGCAGGGATTCCAGCAATTTCGCCTGGGCTTGCGACACATAGCCCATGTATTGCAATTCGCGGTTGACGCGGTTCGGATTGTCGCCCGACAGCAGGAGCTTGAGGCGGTCTTCGTTGCCGGAGACGTATTGCTCGCGCAAGAGCCTGGCGAGTTGCCGCTGTTGCCGGTCGATCGTTTGCGCCAGTTCGTCCTGCTGCTTCGACAATTGTTCGAGCCTGGCTTCGGTGGCGGCCTGTTCCGCCGCCAGTTCGCGCAGTGCGCGGTTGGCGTCCGAGATCGCCGCTTCCGAATGCGCGAGCGCGTCGGCGGCGCGGCCCTTGGCCGATTCGGTGCGGTCGATTTCGCGCTTGAGGTTGTGCAGCTTTTGCTGCAATTCGGCGCGCTCGCTTTCGGCGGCGCGTTTCTGCTTGCTGCGTTCGGTGACTTTCGCGGCCTCCGCGGGCAGCGCCAGCGCGCAGAGGAATGCGGCCATTCCGAGCGCGGCCCGGCCGGGCCGCCTCCGGCGCTTGAACTTCTGGTACGGCATGGATTCGAGCTCGGAACGGTGCTGCATCAGGAAGCTTACTTGGCCTTCCCTTGACCGGCGACGGCTTTCATCGTGGCTTCGATGGCGGCGGGATCGCCGAGATAGTAGCTCTTGATCGGCTTGAGCTCGGCGTCGAGTTCATAGACGAGCGGCTGGCCGTTCGGGATGTTCAAGCCGACGATGTCCTGGTCGCTGATGTTGTCGAGCGACTTGATCAGGGCGCGCAGGCTGTTGCCGTGGGCCGAGATCAGGATGCGGCGGCCGGCGCGGATGGCCGGGGCGATCGATTCGTGCCAGAGCGGCATGACGCGCGCCACGGTGTCTTTCAGGCATTCGGTCAGCGGGATCTGTTCGCGCTTGAGGTTGGCGTAGCGCGGATCGTCGTAGGAGCAGCGCGGATCGCTCGGTTCGAGCGGCATCGGCGGCACGTCGTAGCTGCGGCGCCAGACCAGCACTTGCTCGTCGCCGTACTTGGCGGCGGTCTCGGCCTTGTTCAGGCCTTGCAGCGCGCCATAGTGGCGCTCGTTCAGGCGCCAGCTATGCACCACCGGGATCCACATCAAGTCCATCTCGTCCTGCGTGCACCACAGCGTGCGGATCGCGCGCTTCAAGACCGAGGTGTAGGCGATATCGAAGGTAAATCCCGCTTCCTTGAGGAGCTTGCCTGCCATCCTGGCTTCGGCAATGCCTTTTTCGGTCAGGTCGACATCGGTCCAGCCGGTGAAACGGTTGTCGAGATTCCACGTCGATTCGCCGTGGCGCATGAAAACGATCTTGTACATGGTGGTGATGGATGAAGTGAAAGGAATTCTGGCGCTCAAAGCCGCCTATTTTAGGCCGTATCCGCTCATAAATCATGCGAAATGAAGCGGCGTCGCGGCCGCGGCGGGCCGGTGTCCGATTGGCAACGGCCGGACGGGATAGGTATGATCGCGCTGGCCCGGCGCTTTTCGCGATGGTTTTTTCCGGGCTCCGGCCCCGCTTCGGGGCGCTACTTCGTTTCCATATGCAGAACGCAAACATCGACGCCGGCCCGGTATCGGCCGGCCGCTCTTCCCGTTTCGCCTGGGCCGGCGACATGCGGCTTGCGCTGGCCCTCATTGCAAGCGCTTACTTGATCGCCTACCTGCTGCATCCGAGCGTTCCCGGCAACAGGAGTCCGCTCGGCTGGTGGGGGTGGTTCGATCAAGGGCAATACTTGCTGGCCGCGAAAGCGTTCGCGGCTCTCGATTTTTCGCCGGACCGGCATTTCTATCCGCCCTTGTACCCGCTGCTCGGTTCGCTGTTCGTCAGGTGGTGGGAACAGCATCCGTTCTGGCTGATCGACCTGGCCGGCTTGCTGTGGTTTTCCGCGGTATTCCTGCTGTTCGCGCGCCGCTATGTCTCGCGGCGCTGCGCGGCCTTCCTGTACGCGGCGAGCGTGCTGCTCAATCACCGCGTCTTTCCCGATTTCCTGATCCCCTGGACGACCACGGTGGGCGCCGCCTTGCTGTCGGTGGGGATCTACGGCTTGCTGCGCCTGGACGACCGTCCTTCCGGCCAGGGCGGCGCGCATCGCGGGGCTGTTTTCGGCGTTTCGCTGGCGCTCGGACTGCTGGCTTGCCTGCGGCCGGTGGACGGGCTGGTCGGCGGCATCCTGTGGCTGGCCTACATGGCGCGCGCGCTGCGGCTGGAGCGGCGGCCCGCCGGCGCGCCGGACCGTTTTCGTCGTCCGTTGGCAAGCGCCGTCGCCGGTCTGGCCGGCCTTGCGCTCGGGCCGGCGGCGTTCGCGGGCTTCAATCACGCCGTATTCGGCTCGGTGCGCGGCCGCTACGTGGAAGTCGCCGCGGCGAACGGTTTTTTCCCCGCCGATATTGCCGAGAAATTCGTTTCCCTGTTCTTCGACGGCCAGGCTTTGTATCTCGAGCCGGGTTCCGGCATCGCGGAACATTTCCCGTGGATGGCGTTGGCGCTGGTCGGATTGATCTTCGTCCTGGCGCGCGGCGACCGCCCGCTGCGCGTCGTGGCGCTGGCCGTGTGCGCGCAATTCATCTTGTACCTGCCGTATGGCGACCTGTTGCCGACCGGGATATGGCGCTTCCACAATCTGCATTATTTCAAGTGGACTTTCCCTTATCTCGCCCTGGCGGCCTGGCTGTTGCTTGCCCATGCGGCGCGAGGATGGCGCGACGATATGCGCAAGGCGGTCGTCAAGATGGGCGCTGTACTGACGGCGGCGGCTCTGCTCGCCGCGCTCGGTTTTCGGATCGAGAACGCCGCCGCCGTGGTAGCGGCCGACGCGGAGCCGAGCGGCGCCATGTCTTTCAGGCTGAAAGCGGAGGGGGGCAAGCCGGAGCGGAGCGTGGAGGTGGACTTGATCGATGTCGCGGGCTTGCAAGGCGCGTTCGCCGACGTCTATTTCGGCAAGCACAAGCTCTGGGTGGACGGTAGGGAACTGCACCATGTCCGCGATTTCCGGGCCCTGCCGGCGCCGTGGGGAGTGCGCCTGCTGTTCATCCGGCCGTTGGCGGCCGAGGCGGTGGTTTTCCAGCCGGATCCGGGCTTGAAAAGATCCGGCCTTGCCGTGACGTTCGGGCGCTACCGCTTCGCATTGCGCCTGCCTGCGCCGTTCGGGAAAGGGCGTTGAGGGCGCTTCCGTCCACCGGTTGCAAGCTTCGGTCCCGATACCCACTATAATGGCGGGATTTTCCTAAACCATTGAAACACCGTGAAATTCATTATTGAAAACATTTGGCTCATCGGCGTGGCTCTCGTTTCCGGCGGCGCGCTGCTATGGCCGATGCTCCAGCAACGCGGGGCGAAAGTGTCCCTGCTGCAAGCCACCCAATTGATCAATCAAGGCAAGGCCGTCATCGTCGACGTGCGCGACCAGGCGGATTTCGCTACCGGCCATCTGCGCGAGGCCAAGAACATTCCCTTGAAGGAACTCGCGCAGCGCGCCGGCGAACTCGGCAAATTCAAATCCAAGGCGGTGATCTTGGTTTGCCAATCCGGCGTTCAATCGCCGAAGGCGATGGGAGCGCTCAAGAACGCCGGATTCAACGAGGTGTATAGTCTCGCCGGCGGGCTTGCGGCTTGGCAGGCGCAAGGACTGCCGGTAACGAAGTGAAGGAGGGCGTCATGACTGCACGCGTTCTCATGTACGCGACCGCCACCTGCCCGTTTTGCATCATGGCCGAACGTCTCTTGAAGTCGAAGGGGGTCGAGACGATCGAAAAGATCCGCGTCGATCTCGAACCGCAATTGCGCATCGAGATGATGGAAAAGACCGGCCGCCGCACGGTGCCGCAGATCTACATCGGCGACACGCATGTCGGCGGTTTCGACGATTTGAGCGCGCTCGACCGCGGCGGCAAGCTCGACCCTTTGCTCAAAGGCGAGTAAGCTCTCGCGCTTGTGCCGTTTTTGCAGTATCCAGGCCGGCGGCCGATGCCGCCGTGTACAACATTAATCGAAAGCATTTCATGTCCGATCAAGCACAGCAAGACAATCAGCAACCCGTATTCCAGATCCAGCGCGTCTATCTGAAGGACATGTCGCTGGAGCAGCCGAATTCGCCGCAAATCTTCCTCGAGCAGGAAGCCCCCGCGATCGAGGTGGCGATCGATGTCGGCGCCGAAGCGCTGGCCGAAGGCCTGTTCGAATCGACCGTGACGATCACCGTCACCGCCAAGGTCAAGGACAAGGTCGCCTTCCTGGTCGAAGGCAAGCAAGCCGGCATCTTCGAGGCGCGCAATATTCCGGACGACCAACTCGATCCGCTGCTCGGCATCGGTTGCCCGAACATCATTTATCCGTACCTGCGCGCCAACATCGCCGACGCCATCACGCGCGCCGGCTTCCCGCCGGTCCACCTGTCTGAAATCAATTTCGAAATCTTCTACCAGCAGCGTCTGCAGGCGCTGGCCGAGCAGGCGCAGCAGAACGGCGCCGGCCTGGTCATGCCCGACGGTTCGGCTGCTAGGCATTAAAAGAAGCATCCCGCGCGACAGCGGACGGCAGGGCCGGCCGCGCCGTCCGCGCGGCAACGCCAAGTCGATGGAGGCCTCGATGAAATCCGTCCGCCTGTCTGCATTCCTCGTGCTGTTCGGCGCCCTCGCCGGCGCCGCGCATGCGCTCGAATTCAAGAGCGTGGGCGCCAATCCCGTCATCATGTACGACGCGCCGTCGGAGCGCGGCCGCAAGGTATTCGTCGCGCCGCGCGGCATGCCGGTCGAGATCGTGCTGACCTACGGCGACTGGAGCAAGGTGCGCGACGTCGCCGGCGATTTGCTGTGGGTGCAGTCGAAGCAGCTCAGCCCGCAGCGCATGGTGGTCGTCAAGTCGGCGAACGCCAAGATACGCGCCGCGGCGGACGACAATGCCGCGGTCGTCTTCAGCGCCGACCGCAGCGTGCTCCTGGAAATGGTCGAACCGGTCGCCGCCGGCTGGATCAAGGTCCGCCACCGCGACGGCGCGAACGGCTACGTCAAGGCCCCCGACGTCTGGGGCGATTGAGCGCGGCGAAAGAAAACCATGGCTGATCCTGTATCGCAAATGACGCCTGCATCCGCGCCTGCCGCCGTGCCGATAGCGATTCTCGGCGCCGGCGCCTGGGGCACCGCGATGGCGATCGCCCTGGCCGACCGCCACGACGTCGTGCTCTGGGGGCGCAACGAGCCTGCCATGCGCGATGCCGCGCTCAGGCGCGAAAGCAGCGCCTATCTTCCCGGATTCACGCTGCCGGAGCGGCTCGTCGTTACCTCCGATTTCGAGCTGGCCGTGGCGCACGTCGCCAAGGCGGCCGTTCCCGGCCTGCTGATCGCGGCCACCGCCGTCGCCGGATTGCGGCCGCTCGCGCAACGGCTGCGCGCTCACCCGATCGACAACCTGGTCTGGCTATGCAAGGGCTTCGAACAGGATACCCGGCTCCTGCCGCACCAGATCGTGCGCGAGACGCTCGGCGGCATCGCCGCCGGCGCGCTGTCGGGACCGTCCTTTGCCCAGGAGGTCGCGCGCGGCCTGCCGTGCGCCCTGACGATCGCTTCCGACGACGACGCCTTGCGCGAGCGCGTGGTCGGCGCCGTGCACGGCCGCCATATCCGCGTCTACTCGACCGATGACCTGGTCGGCGTGGAAGTCGGCGGCGCCGTGAAGAATATCCTCGCGATCGCCACCGGCGTGGTCGATGGCATGGGGTTGGGCTTGAATGCGCGCGCGGCGCTGATCACGCGCGGCCTGGCCGAAATCACGCGGCTCGGCACGGCGCTCGGCGGCCGCAGCGAGACCTTCATGGGCCTGACAGGTGTCGGCGACCTGATCCTGACCTGCACCGGCGACCTGTCGCGCAACCGCCAGGTCGGGCTCGGGCTGGCGCAAGGCAAGAAGCTCGATGCCATCGTCGCCGAACTCGGCCATGTCGCGGAGGGCGTCCGTTGCGCGCAAGCGGTGCGGGCGCTGGCGGCCGAGCGCGGCATCGACATGCCGATCGCCAACGCCGTGGCGAGCGTCTTGTTCGACGGCGTGTCGCCGCAGGAAATGGTGGCGAAGCTGCTGGCGCGCGATCCGCGCGGCGAGGCGGCCTGAGCGGTCGGCCCCAAGCGGCATCAGTGCAGGCGGTTCGCGTAACGCTCCGCCACCGCTTTCAGGAATCCTTCCTTTTGCAGGACCTGCAGTTCGGCCGCGAGCGCGTTGACGATCGCGTCGGACGTCTTCTGGCTGCATGCCAGGTAATACTCGACCTCGCGCACCACGAACACCGGCTTGATATTCTTCGCGCCGCTCTGGCCGATCAATTCCTTGCCTTTGTACAGGCCGGCCACCCACAGGTCGATGCGGCCGGCGAGCAGTTTGGCGACGTTCAGCGTGTCGTCGTTGACGGGATCGATGGTGGCGAAACCAAGCGATTTCAGATACGTCACCTTGGCATCCATGACGACGCCGCCGATGCGGTATTTGCGCGCGTCATCGAGCGTATCGATGCGCTGGTTGAAGTCGCCGCGCGCGAACAGCGCCCATTTGTTGGTCGAGATCGGACCGATCCACTTGAACAAGGTCTCGCGTTCCGGCAGCCGCGCCGTCGAATAGACGCAGGTGTCCGGCATGTTGATCGCCAACTGGTAGGCGCGCGCCCAAGGCGTGAGCTGGATCTTCATCGGAATGCCGGCGCGCCTGCCCAGCTCGAGCACGATTTCCGTGGAAATGCCGGCGATGCGTTGCTGGGAGTCGAGGTAGTTGAAGGGGGCGTTCTCTTCGGTCGTGACATCCAGCGCACGGGCCGGGACGAACACGGCGGCAGCCGCCAGCAGCAAGGCATGCAACCCCGCAAGAGTCGACGTTTTCATGGTGGCCTCCCGATTGCCAGTGGTCCACTAGAAGCATACTCCCGCGCCGCACGGCTGGCGACCGCGGCGCTTGCCGGCTGTTCCCGGGGTTCCGAAAGAGCATCGTCCGCCGTCAATCCGGCGGCATGGCGATCGTCACCAGGAGCGAGCAGTCTTCCACGGCATGGAGTTCGTAGGTTGCGCCGCGCAACAGGCGCATCAGGTGTCCGGCTTGCAGCGGATGGACGGCGTCGCGCAGGCGCACCTCGAGTTCGCCTTCCAGGCACAAGATCGTCATTTCGCCGGGCGCGGCGTGCTGTGGAATCGTCTGGCCGGCGCGCAGAACCAGTCGCATGACTTCCAGTTCGGGCGATTTGAACAAGGCGGTCGAAACCGTGTCTTTCAAGCGCGGACCCAGCGGGCGCAGATCGGCGCTGGCGCCGGGGGCGAGATGCTCGATGGCCATGACGGGCTCCTGATACCACTGGCAAAGAAGACATTGATATGGACACGCTCGTCGAGCGCGAGTTTTTTGCGGCACTTTTTACGGAAATTGTCGTCGTAGGGTGTTGGTCTAGATCAATACTCCTAAGTCGAAGATGTCATTCCAGTGTATGAAACGGCACTTCGGCTATATACTCGCGATTTGTTTGCTTTTCATATTTTCTTTTGGGCAATTTATGCATAACGTTTCTTCTTCCGCCGTCTCGTCCGCCCGCCGGCGTTCCGTGTGGCAACGCGGCTTTACCTTGATCGAAATCATGGTGGTGGTGGTCATCATGGGCATCCTGGCGGCGCTGGTCGTGCCCAAGCTCATGGGCCGCACCGACGATGCGCGTATCCTGGCGGCCCGCCAGGACATCGCCACGCTGATGCAAGCATTGAAACTGTACAAGCTGGACAACCAGCGTTATCCGACCACGGAACAAGGCCTGCAGTCGCTGATCACCAAGCCGACCACGGGCCCGGCGGCCAACGGCTGGAAGAGCGGCGGCTATGTCGACAAGCTGCCGAAGGATCCGTGGGGCAGTCCGTATCAATACATGTCGCCCGGCATCCATGGCGAGATCGACGTGTTTTCCTTCGGCGCCGATGGCCAGCCGGGCGGCGCCGGCAACGATGCCGATATCGGTTCGTGGGACTTGTAAGCATTTTCTTCCCTGCCAAACCGCGCGTCCGGCAACGGATGCGCGGTTTCACCCTGCTTGAATTGCTGGTGGTGCTCGTGATCGCCGGCATCATGCTCGGCGTCGTTTCCTTCAATGCGATGCCGAGCGAGCGCCAGGTGCTGCAAAACGATGCGCAGCGCATCGCCTTGCTGCTGCAGCTGGCGCGCGACGAAGCCATCGTCCGCAACCGTCCGATCGCTTTCGAAGCCGACGATACGCGTTACCGCTTCCTGATCCGCGACGACAAGGGATGGCAGCCGATTCCCCAGGACGACATGCTGCGCGAACGCGAATTCAAGCGCGCGCCGGTGATGCTCAGCATCGATCCGCCGCTGCCGCAGCAGGACAACGTCTTGCGCATCGTGTTCGGCCGCGAGCCGGTCGACAAGCCTTTCGTCCTGACGCTTTCCTCGGGCGACGAGCGGGTCGCGCTCAAGGCCGACGGCATCGGCCATTACACGGTCGAGTGACATGGGCAAGTTTCCGATCCGCCGCCGGCGCGGCTTCACTTTGCTCGAAGTGCTGGTCGCGCTCGTGATCGTCGGCACGGCGCTCGGCGCCAGTCTGCGCGCCGTCGGCAGCCTGACCCAGAACAGCAGCGGCCTGCGGGCCTCGATGATGGCCACCTGGTCGGCGGAGAACCGTCTCGCGCAGATCCGCCTCGCGCACGAATGGCCGGCGTTCGGCAAACGCCAGTTCGAATGTCCGCAAGGCGACTTGCAGCTGATCTGCGAGGAAGAGGTATTTGCCACGCCCAATCCGCTGTTCCGCCGCGTTGAAGTCAGCGTCTACGACAGCCAGGCGCCGGACCGGCGGATCATCAAGCTGACCCAGGTGGTGCCCAATGCATGACGCCGGTCGCCAGTCGGGGTTCACGCTGGTCGAGCTGCTGGTCGCCATCAGCGTGCTGGCGATCGTCGCGGTGCTCGGCTGGCGCGGCCTGGACGGCATCGTGCGTGCGCGCGAGGCCTTGAACAAGGATCTCGACCAAACGCGCGGCATGCAGCTCGCCTTCGCGCAAATGCAGAACGATTGCGCCCGCATCGCCGATTCCAAGTCGCTGGAGCAGCGGCCGACCCTGGCGGCGGAAGCGAACCGTTTGACGCTGGTGCGCAATGTCTTCCTCGAAAACCAGCCGTCGCGCGTGCAAGTCGTCGCTTATCGCCTGGTGGACGGCGTGCTGACGCGGCGCGAGAGCGTGCCGACGCGGGAATTCCGCGAACTCGACGCGCTCTGGCAAGCCTTCGCCACCGATACCGACCGCAGCCAGCCGGTGCCGCTGCAGCCGGGCGTGAGCGCGATGGATATCCGGACCTGGAGCGGCAATGGCGGCTGGCAGGGCGGTCCGGTCGCCGGCGGCAAGCCTGTTCCCAATCCCAACAATGTTCCGCTGGCGAATCCGCCGACCGATCTGCGCGGCATCGAAGTGGCGTTGCAGTTGAACGGGCGCGTCAATCGCATGACGAAAATCTTCCTGCTGGGGGCCGAATGAGACGGGCTCCTTCACGATTGCGTCAGCGCGGCGTCGCGGTGGTCACGGCATTGCTGCTGACCACGCTGGCGATCACGATCGTCGCCAGCCTGTTCTGGCAGCAGCAGGTGCAGATCCGCTCGATCGAGAACCAGCGGCTGCAATTGCAAAAGCAATGGATATTGCGCGGCGCGCTGGACTGGGCGCGCGTCATCCTGCGCGCCGACGCGGCGACGTCGAACAACGACAACCTGACCGAGCCGTGGGCCGTGCCGCTCGAGGAAACCCGGCTCGATCAGTACGTGGAAAACGGCCGCGACGCCACCGAAGCCAGCGATGCGACGCTGTCGGGCAGCACGATCGACGCGCAATCGCGTTTCAACCTGACCAATCTTTGCTCGGCCGGGGCGGTCAACCCGGCCGAGGTGAAGGTGTTCGCGCAATTGCTGGCCAATCTGCAATTGCCGCCGGCCCTGGCCCAGGCGACAGCGAATCTGATGTCGAAAGCCCAGAAGCGGCTGGTCGAGGCGCCCAACGCGCCGCAGCCGCTCGACATCCGGAACGTCGAGGATTTGCTGGCCGTGCCCGGCTTCACGCTGGAGATCTTCAACAAGCTCAAGGACCACGTGGTGGTGTTGCCGAAGCGGACCACCGTCAATATCAACACGGCATCGGCCGAGGTATTGTCCGCAAGAATTGCTACACTCACGCTTTCGGAAGCGAACGCATTGGTCGCCGGCCGCAAGCGAGCCCACTTTCGCAGCATCAATGAAATACAGACCCGCCTGCCCGGCAAGCAGATGACGCTCGACCCGAACGACATCTCGATCATGACGAATTACTTCATCGTGAACGGCAACGTGCGCCTGAACCGCGCCGGCTTGCGCGTGCGCGCGCTGATCGAGCGCGACGGACAGAGCGCGCGCGTGCTGTGGATCCGGGAAGATTGAGGACCAACCAGAAGACAGAAAAAGAAGACGGGACATCTTGAGCACACTGTACATACGCATACCTTCGAAGGCCGCCGCCGACAGCGCGCCGCATTGGATCGCGCTGCCGTGCGCCTTCGCGGTCGCCTCTCACGGCGACGCGATCGAGCGCGAAGGCACGGCTTCGCTTTCGGAACTTGCCGACACCGCCGCCAAGGTGCAGCGCGTCGTGCTGCTGGTCGCCGCCAGCGACGTGACGCTGTTGCGCGTGCATGTGCCGCCGATGTCGGCCGCCAAGCTGAAAGCCGCGCTGCCGAACCTGGTCGAGGACCAGCTGATGTCCGATCCCGATGAATGCATCGTGGTCCCCGGCGCGACGGTCGACGGCCTGCGCACCGTCGCTGTCATGCATCGCGGCTGGTTCGAGATCCTCGTCAAGACGTTCACGACGTTCGGCGCGCGCCGCCTGGCCGCCGTGCCGGCGCAGTTGTGCTTGCCGCACCAGGCTGGGACGGTGACCGCCGCCGTGGCCGAACAGGAAGGCGAAATCGATCTGACCGTGCGCCTCGCGGAGCAGCAAGGCATCGGCTTGCCGATCGTGCCGGAGCAGCCCGAGACGGCGGCGCGCGACGTGGTGCAGACTCTCACCGCGATCGTGCCGGAGGCACCGATCACGCTGTATGCGCCGCAGGCGGCGGTGCGCGCGTTCCAGGATACGGTCAACGAATTGCTGGCGCTCGATCAGCGCATCACGGTGCATGCCGACCATTGGCCGCGCTGGATCACGGGCGCCAACGGCGCCGGGCTCGATCTGGTGGCGGCGAGCGGCACCGGCACCGGGCAGGCCGTCAACTGGCGCGCCTGGCGCTGGCCGGCCGCGCTGGCGGCCACGGCCTTGCTGGTCAACATCATCGGCTTGAACATCGAATGGTGGCGCATGAAGCGCGAGGCGAATGCCTTGCGCGCGGCGATGACGCAGACTTACCGTGCGGCCTATCCGCGCGACACCATGATTGTCGACCCGCTTGCCCAGATGCGGCAAAAGATCGCGGCGGCCCGCCACGGCGCCGGCCAGGCGGCGCCGGACGACTTCACGGCGCTCGCCGCGAGTTTCGGCGAGGCATGGGAAAGCGTGGCGGGGCAGGGTTCGACCGGCATTGCCGCCATCGAATACCGCGACCGCAGCCTGTTCGTGCGCTTGAAACCCGAAGCGGGGATATCGGCCGACCAGCTCAAGCCGGCATTGGCATCACGCAATCTTTCGCTGGCGCAGTCCGCCGCCGGCACATGGCAGATCCGGAGCGCGAAATGAACGGCGTGAACGACATCAAGGCAAACATCTCGGCATTCTGGCTCGAACGCAATGCGCGCGAGCGCAACATGCTGGCCGCCGGCGCGGCCGCCGTCATATTGGCGCTCCTCTATTTGCTCTTCATCAATCCGGCGTTGAGCGGCCGTGCTCAACTTCAGAAGTCGCTGCCGCAATTGCGGCAGCAGGCGGCGGAAATGCAGATGCTGGCCCGGCAAGCGACCGAGTTGAATGCCGCCGCGACGACGCCCGCCGCTCCCGTCACGAAGGACGACATAGAGTCGAGCCTGGCGCGCCGCAGCCTCAAGCCGCAGAGCGTGCTGGTCAGTGGCGAGCTGGTCAAGCTATCGCTGCAATCGGTGTCGTTCGCGGCGGTCGCGAGCTGGCTCGACGAAATGCAGAAGACATCCCGTCTGGCGCTGACGGAAGGCACGATCGAAGCGCAATCCGGGATCGATACCGTGAATGCCACGTTGACGCTGCGGCAGCAGCGAAGTACTGAGTAAGGCGGAGGTCGGATGCGGCGCGCCGTGCTATGGTTGTCGGCTGCATTGCTCAGCATCGCGCTGACCATACTGGCGTTTTGCCCGGCTGCCTGGATGGCCGCCATCGTGGAACGGCAGACCGGCGGCCGCTTGACGTTGGGCGACGCGCAAGGCACTCTCTGGCGCGGCTCCGCTTTCATCGGCGGCGCGCCGAGCGGAAGCGATCCGGTGGCGCCGCTGCTGCCCGGACGATTCTCCTGGCGCCTGTCGCCGGCCGTGCTGCTCGGCAGCGTCGATCTCGATCTCGAGAATCCGGCGGCGCTGACGCAGGCGGTGAAGATCGCCGGCAACTGGTCGCATTGGCAGGTGAGCGGCTCGGCCATCCTGTTGCCGGCGGAACGTTTGTCGGCGCTCGGGGCGCCGCTCAACACGGTGCAGTTGTCGGGGCAGATGCGCCTGTCGTGGACGCCGCTGCAGATCACGCGGCAAGGGCAGCGCGTCGATGTGACCGGCGTGATGAACCTGCGGATGGACGACATCGCGTCGCGCCTGTCGCCGGTCAAGCCGCTCGGCGCCTACGACATGACGATGGAATGGCGCGGGCAGGAGGCGCGGCTGACGCTGAAAACCCTGAAAGGGCCGATGCTGTTGTCCGGCACGGGCGCGCTGAACAATGGACGTTTGCAGTTTTCTGGAAGGGCGGAAGCAGAAGCAGGGCAGGAAGAGCGGTTGGCGGTGCTGTTGAATTTGCTGGGGCAGCGCCGCAGAGAAGGTAACAAGAACATCATCGCGTTAGAGTTCAAATGACAAAACATTGCATAGCAAAGAAGCCGAAGGCAGCCTTTGGCTGGAGACGCTGGAGCGCAGCCGTCGCGTTATCGTGCACCATGGGCGCCGCCGGCGTGCCGCCGGCGCATGCCCAAGATCCGGCTGCGGGGGAAGCCACCCTCAATTTCGTCGGCGCCGACATCGAGTCGGTGATCAAGGCGATCGGCCATTACACCAACCGCACCTTCATCATCGATCCGCGCGTCAAGGGCACGATCAATCTGGTCTCCGAGAAACCGGTCGGCAAGGCGCAGGCATTCAATCTGCTGACTTCGGCGCTGCGCCTGCAAGGCTACGCCGTGGTGACGACCGACGGCTTCACCAAGGTGGTGCCGGAAGCGGATGCCAAGCTGCAGGCCGGGCCGATCCAGGCCGGCGGCGCGGGCGAGGTGCGCGGCGACCAGATCGCCACCCAGATCTTCCGCCTCAACTATGAATCGGCGCAGACCCTGGTCACCGTCCTGCGCCCGCTGATTTCGCCGAACAACACGATCAACGCCAATCCCGGCAACAATTCGCTGGTGGTCACCGATTACGCCGACAATCTCAAGCGGATCTCCAAGATCATCGCCGCGCTCGACGCGCCGGCGACCGGTGACCTGGACATCGTGCCGGTCAAGCATGCGATCGCGACCGATATCGCGACCATGGTGAACCGGCTGCTCGACCAGGGTGCGGCGGTGCCGGGCATCGATGCCGGCCGCGTCACGCTGCTGGCCGATACGCGCACCAATTCGGTCATCGTGCGCGCGCCGTCGCCGGCGCGCGCCAATCTCGCCAAGTCGCTGATCGCCAAGCTCGACCAGCCGACCGAGCGCGCCGGCAACGTGCACGTGGTCTACCTGCGCAATGCCGAGGCGATCAAGCTGGCGCAAACCCTGCGCGCCGTGGTTTCCGGCGACACATCTGCGCCGGCCGCGACGCCGACGAGTTCGCCGTCGCCCACGCCGGCGCCCAGCATGAACCAGCCGGGCGGCCAGCAATCCCTCGGCATGCAGCCGTCCTCGCCGGCGCAGCAACAGCAGACCAGCCTGCCGGCGGGCGGACCGGCCGGCTTCATCCAGGCCGACGCTGCCACCAATTCGCTGATCATCACCGCCAGCGAGCCGGTGTATCGCAATCTGCGGGCCGTGATCGACCAGCTCGACGCGCGCCGGGCGCAGGTGTATGTCGAATCGCTGATCGTGGAAGTCAGCTCGGACAAGGCCGCCGAATTCGGCATCCAGTGGGCCGGCCTGTCGGGCGATTCCGGCAGTTCCTATCGTGTCGGCACGCTGACCGGTTTCGGGACCGGTGGCAACAATCTCATCAACATCGCCGCCAGCACCCGCTCCGGCGCGACACCGGTGGTGCCGGGCAACGGCTTGAACCTCGGCATCTTCCGCCAGATCAACGGCCAGCTGACGCTGGGCGCCCTGGCGCGCGCCTTGGAGAGCGAAGGCAACGCGAACATCCTGTCGATGCCGAACCTGATCACGCTCGACAATGAAGAGGCGAAGATCATCGTCGGCCAGAACGTGCCGTTCGTGACAGGGCAGTTCACGACCAGTTCCTCCGGCGCCGCCGGCGCCAACCCGTTCCAGACCATCGAGCGCAAGGACGTCGGCCTGTCGCTGCGCGTGCGGCCGCAGGTGTCGGAGGGCGGTTCGGTCAAGATGGCGATCTACCAGGAAACTTCGAGCGTCCAGCCGACGTCCAATGCGGCGGACATCATCACCAACAAGCGCTCGATCGAGACCAACGTGCTGGTCGACGACGGCCAGATCATCGTGCTCGGCGGCTTGATCGACGACACCGTCAACGACAACAACGAGAAGGTGCCCGGCCTGGGCGACGTGCCCTTGTTCGGCACCCTGTTCAAGTATCAGAAGCACACGCGCGTCAAACGGAACTTGATGGTGTTTTTGCGGCCTACAGTCATCCGTACCAACGAGCAAAGCGTGAACCTGGCCAGCGACCGTTACAACTACATCCGCAATGCGGAAATCGCTGCCCAGCCGGCGCCGAACCTGATATTGCCGAACCTCGGCACGCCGGTGCTGCCGCCCTTGAAGGATGGCCGCATCTCCGAGGGCCCGCTGTACAACATGCGCAGCACGCAGCCGGCCAACGGCGCGGCGGCGCCGGTCCAGCAGCCGGTCCAGCAGCCCGCTACGCAACCGACCGATCCGAAGCAATGAACGCCATCGTCACCGAAGCCCGCCTCCTGCCGTACGCATTCGCGCGCGATTTCGCGCTGCTGGCGCGGCGCAGCGACGGCCCCGGCAACAGCGGGCCGCAGGCGGTCGAAATCTGGGTTTCCGACGCGACGCCGCCGACGGCGATCGCCGAGGTGAGCCGCCGCTTCGGCCGCATCAAGCTCAAGACGCTGCCGCGCGACGAACTCGAGGCGGCGATCTCGCAAGCCTATGCCGGTTCGGCCGGCGACGCGGCGCAAGTCGTCGATGAAGTCGAATCCGACCTCGACCTGGCCAAGTTGATGATGGACATGCCGGCCGTCGAGGACCTGCTGGAATCGGCCGACGACGCGCCCGTGATCCGCATGATCAACGCCTTGCTCACGCAGGCGTTGCGCGAGGAAGCGTCGGATATCCATATCGAACCGTACGAGCAGACCTCGGTCGTGCGCTTTCGCGTCGACGGCGCGCTGCGCGACATCGTGCGGCCGAAGAAGGCGATCCACGCATCGCTGATATCGCGCATCAAGATCATGGCCTCGCTCGACATCGCCGAAAAGCGCCTGCCGCAGGACGGCCGCATCACGCTGCGCGTCGGCGGCAAGCCGGTCGACGTGCGCGTCTCGACCCTGCCGACCGGCCATGGCGAACGCGCCGTGCTGCGCTTGCTGGACAAGGAAGCGGGGCGGCTCGATCTGCAGCATTTGGGCATGAGCGAAGATGTCATGAAGCAGTTCGATCAGCTGATCGCGCAGCCGCACGGCATCGTGCTGGTGACCGGCCCCACCGGCTCCGGCAAGACCACGACGCTGTATGCCGCGTTGTCGCGCCTCAATTCGCCGACCACCAACATCTTGACGGTCGAGGATCCGATCGAATACGAGCTGGCGGGCGTCGGCCAGACCCAGGTCAATGCCCGCATCGACATGACCTTCGCCAAGGCCTTGCGCGCCATCCTGCGCCAGGACCCGGACGTCATCATGATCGGCGAGATCCGCGACCTTGAGACGGCGCAGATCGCGGTGCAGGCGTCGCTGACCGGCCATCTGGTGCTGGCGACCCTGCATACCAATGACTCGGCGGCGGCGGTCACGCGCCTGCTGGACATGGGCATCGAACCCTTCCTGTTGTCGTCGTCGCTGCTTGGCGTCGTCGCGCAGCGACTGGTGCGCAAACTATGCGAGCATTGCAAGCGCCATGACGGCCACGAATGGCATGCGGTCGGCTGCGAGCACTGCGGCCACACCGGCTACCAGGGCCGCGTCGGCGTCTACGAGCTGCTGCTCACGACCGAGCAGATCCGCGAGCAGATCCACAACCAGGCATCGGAGGCGGAGATCCGCCACACCGCCTTGCACAACGGCATGAAGACGATGCGCGAGGATGGCGACCGCTGGATCGCCGGCGGCGTCACGACGCCGGCCGAAGTATTGCGCGTAACCAAGGATTAAGACGTGCCGGCATTTCGTTACGAAGCAGCCGACGCGCTCGGCAATACCAAGAAGGGCGTGCTCAATGCCGACAGCGCGCGCGCCGCGCGCTCCGATCTGCGCAACCAGGGGCTGGTGCCGATCGTCGTCGACGCCATCGCCGCGCAGGTGGACGAGGCCGGCAAGACGCGCCGGCGCGCGTTCGGCGACAAGCTGTCCACCGTCGAGCTGGCCTTGTTCACGCGCCAGTTGGCGAGCCTGCTGGAGGCCAGCCTGCCGCTGGAACAGGCGTTCACCGCCTTGCTCGAGCAAGCCGAGCGCACTTATGTACGCGACCTGGTCGCATCGATCCGTTCCGAGGTGATGGGCGGCTCCTCGCTGTCCGACGCGCTGTCCCGTCATCCGCGCGATTTCAACGACATCTACCGGGCGCTGGTGGCCTCCGGCGAACAGATCGGCCAGCTGGCGCGCGTGCTGTCGCGCCTGGCCGACTATATCGAGCGCCGCAATGCGCTGGTGCAAAAGGTGCGTCTCGCCTTCACCTATCCCGCCATCGTGACCGTGGTGGCGTTCGCGATCGTCATCTTCCTGCTGGCTTATGTCGTGCCGCAGATCGTGTCGGTGTTCGCCAATACCAAGCAGAAGCTGCCGCTCCTGACCGTGATCATGCTCGGCGTCTCCGATTTCGTGCGCAATTACGGCTGGATCGTATTCATCCTGGTTGTCGGAGCCTTGTTCGCGTGGCGCACGGCGTTGAAGAACCCTCGGATCAAGTATCGCTGGCACGCCTGGCTGCTGGACGCGCCCTTGTACGGCAAGTTCGAGCGCAGCCTGAACACGGCCCGCTTCGCCAGCACGCTCGCGATCACCACCGGATCCGGCGTGCCCATCCTGCGCGCCTTGCAGACCAGCCGCGACACGCTGTCGAACGTCGCGATGCGCGAGCAGGTCGAGGATGCGACCAACAGCGTACGCGAAGGCGTGGGCCTGGCGCGCGCCTTATCCGCGCATAAGCATTTTCCGCCGATGCTGGTCCACATGATCCGCGCCGGCGAAGTGACCGGCGAGTTGCCGGCCATGCTGGAGCGCGCATCGAATGCGCAGGAGCAGGACCTGGAGCGGCGCGCGCTGACCATCGCCGGCCTGCTGGAGCCGGCCCTGATCCTCGCCATGGGCGTCGTCGTGTTGCTGATCGTGCTTGCCGTCCTGATGCCGATCATCGAAATCAATCAACTGGTTCGTTAGAAGCCGGAAGGGCGAGGCGGGGAATTCGCGAAGCACCGCTTCGTGCCCGCGGAGCCGGACCGACCTGCAAGTCGGTCCGTGGAAGACAAGGAATGATATGAAACGTTTGCCGTTAGTTGCCAGCTTCATCCTGTTCATCGCGCTGTGCGTGTCGGGCGCCTACTGGGGCATGCAATTGTTCAAGCCGCAAGTGCGCCAGGTCGCCGCCCCGCCGCAGGCGGGGCCAGCCGCGCCGCCCATCGAAGCGGCGGCCGGCCTGTTCGGCGGCCGGCCGGTCGGCGCGGTCGTCGCCACCAATTTCCAGCTGAAAGGCGTGATCGCGGCAGGGCCGGACGGCATCGCGATTCTTTCTGCCGACGGCAAGCCGCCGCAGCCGGTGGGGGTCGACAAGGAAGCGGCGCCCGGCGTGACGGTCAAGGAAGTGCACAAGCAGTACGTGCTGCTCAATGAGGGCGGCGTGATCAAGCGCGTCGATTTGCCGGAAACCGCGCCGCCGGGAGAATTCGGCGGCAACATGGCACCTCCGGTGGCGGGAGCGGGGAACATGCCGCCGATGCAGGTGCCGCCGCCCATGCCGGCGCCGGTCATGAACTTCAACGCCGGCCAGCAACCGATGCAGCCGCCCAATCCGCAGGTCGAGCCGAACCAGCCGATGCAGCCGCCGGGGCAGCAGCCGTCAGAAGTGCCGTCCGGCATACCGGGCGGCGGACATCCGGGGCTGCGTCAGTAAGACTGGACGGGCCGCTTCAATCCTGATCGGTGCTTTTCAATATTTTCTTCAGCAAGCGTTCCTGCAATTGCCGCTGACCCGATGCGCTTTTCCCGTGCGGTCCAGCGACGCGCTGCTTGGCGGGCAGCGCGACCGGATTGCGCGGCTTCCCCGGCCGCTGCGAAGGCTCGACGCGGATCACGAGCTTCTGCCGTTTCGCGAGTTCCTTGTTTGCCATGACGGCGGCCTCCTTTGGCGGATGTATTCGGCAGGCTGTCAGAGGATATAGCGCGACAAATCGTCGTTGACGGCGAGCGCGCCGAGCTTGTCGTCGACATAGGCGGCATCGATCGTCAGCGTCTTGCCGGACATGTCGCTGGCCGAGAACGAGATTTCCTCGAGCAGCTTTTCCATCACCGTGTACAGGCGGCGCGCGCCGATGTTTTCGGTCTTCTCGTTGACCGAGAAGGCAATCTCGGCGAGGCGCTTGATGCCTTCCGGCGTGAAGTCGAGCTTGACCTCTTCCGTGCCGAGCAGCGCCTCATATTGCTTGGTGAGGCAGGCGTCGGTCGCGGTCAGGATGCGCTCGAAATCGGCGATCGACAGCGACTCGAGTTCGACGCGGATCGGGAAACGCCCCTGCAGCTCGGGAATCAGGTCGGACGGCTTGGCGAGATGGAAGGCGCCCGAGGCGATGAACAGGATATGGTCGGTCTTGATCATGCCGTACTTGGTGTTGACCGTCGTGCCTTCCACCAGCGGCAGCAGGTCGCGCTGCACGCCGGCGCGCGAGACGTCGGCGCCCCCGACTTCGGAACGCGTCGCGATCTTGTCGATTTCGTCGAGGAACACGATCCCGTTCTGCTCGACATTGGCGATCGCCTTCTGCTTCAGCTCGTCCTCGTTGATCATCTTGGCGGCTTCTTCCTCGACCAGGAGTTTCATGGCTTCCTTGATCTTGATCTTGCGCCGCTTCTTGCGGCCGCCGCCGATGCCGGCGAACATCGACTTGATCTGCTCCGTCATTTCCTCCATGCCGGGCGGCGCCATGATTTCCATGTGCGGGCCGGCCTCGGCCAGCTCGATCTCGATCTCCTTGTCGTCGAGCGCGCCTTCGCGCAGGCGCTTGCGGAAATTCTGGCGCGTCGTATTGCCCTGCTCGTCGCCGTTGGCGGTGGACGAGCCGAAGCCGAAATCGCGCGGCGGCGGCAGCAGGATGTCGAGCACGCGGTCTTCCGCCGCATCCTCGGCGCGGGCGCGCACCTTTTGCATTTCCTGCTCGCGCGTCTGCTTGATGCCGATGTCGATCAGGTCGCGGATGATGGTGTCGACGTCGCGGCCGACATAGCCGACCTCGGTGAACTTGGTCGCTTCGACCTTGATGAAGGGCGCATCGGCGAGCTTGGCGAGGCGGCGCGCGATCTCGGTCTTGCCGACGCCGGTCGGCCCGATCATCAGGATGTTCTTTGGCGTGATCTCGTGGCGCAGCGGGTCGGGGACCTGCTGGCGGCGCCAGCGGTTGCGCAATGCGATCGCGACCGCGCGTTTGGCGCGCGACTGGCCGACCACGTGCTTGTCGAGTTCGGAAACGATTTCCTGGGGTGTCATGTTCATGGTGTCTTATTCGAGCGTTTCGATGGTGTGCGACAGGTTCGTGTAGATGCACAATTCGCCGGCGATCGCGAGCGATTTCTTCACGATCTCGACCGGCGACAGGTCGGTGTTTTCATAGAGCGCCTTGGCGGCCGACTGTGCGAAGGCGCCGCCCGAGCCGATCGCGCCGATGCCTTGCTCCGGCTCCAGCACGTCGCCGTTGCCGGTGATGACCAGCGTGGTTTCGCGGTCGGCCACCAGCAGCATCGCTTCGAGCCGGCGCAGGATGCGGTCGGTGCGCCAATCCTTGGCCAGTTCGACCGAGGCGCGCATCAAATGGCCCTGGTGTTTTTCGAGCTTGCCTTCGAAACGTTCGATCAGCGTGAACGCATCGGCCGTTCCGCCGGCGAAACCCGCCAACACCTTGCCTTGGTAGAGCTTGCGCACCTTGCGGGCGGTACCTTTCATGACGACATTGCCGAGCGTGACCTGGCCGTCGCCGCCCAGGGCCACGACATTGCCGCGCCTGACCGAAAGAATGGTCGTACCGTGAAATTGTTCCATGTTTGCCTCTAGGGGATCTTGAGTCGTGAATATGGCGCAAGTGTACCCCTTGGCGGAGCAGCAATTGCCTTAGCCGAAGTTGGGGATGTTTGCCCCGATTGCAAGTGGCGCGCCGAACGGCGATTCAGACTCTGCGCGCTACGATGCGGACGAGATCGTTCAGGCCGATGACACGGAACAAGGCGGCGACGAGATGATTGACGTTATGCAGCTCGATTTGCGCGCCGCTGGCGGCCAACGGTGCCAGGCCGGTCAACAGATAACCGGCCGCCCCGAAATCGACGCGGATCAGCCGCGAGCAATCGATCACGGCCGGCTTGTGGCTTTCCGCGTAGGAGTGGATGGCGGCAATCAGGGGCGCGGTCTTGCCTTCGATGACGGTCGGCATCATGAATTGCTCGCCCTGTGCTTTCGGTTCGACGGTTTCTTCCGTTGCCGTCGTCACCTTGTTCTGCGGCGCGACGAAGGCCGGCGGCGAAACCTCGAAGGTCACGCAGTAGTCGATGCTGGTTTCCTCGAAATCCTTTTCGAGGTTAAGCAAGCGCAGTATTTCCAGCAACAATAGCCACGGCGCCTCGGTTTCGGCGCGCCGGCCAACCTGGATGATGGCACGGATCTTGTTCGCCAGTTCATGCGAACCGACCAGGATCAAATCGTTGCCCGACTTCTGTAGCCGCGTCAGCACATTAAGCAGGATGCCGCAACCGACCGGGTTGACTTCGGTGATGCGCGCGAACTCGAGGCGCAGCGCACGATGGTTGGCGGCCAGGCTCTGGACGCGCTCGAGCTGTTTCACGATCCCGCCGTCGAGCTTGCCCGAAAAATGCACGACCGGAGCGGCGCCGGCGGCTTGCCCGGCGCCTTGACGCTGTTCGGCGACATTGATCCAGGCCGGCGGCGAAGTCTCGAACTTGTTGGCGAAACCGATGGATAGTTGCTCGAATTCCTGGCGCCTTCCGGTGACCAGATACAGATCGAAGAGCATGTTCCAGACCGTCATGGCCGCATCGCCCAACTGGTTTTCCTCGATCGCCTGTTGCAGCATCTGCTCGGCGACTCCAGTTTGGCCGTTGGCGTAGAGAATGGCGGCCTCTTCGATGACGGGCACGGCTTCGGAAACCGACAAGGCGGCCGTTCCGGCATAGGTTTCGCTCAGCAGCAATTGCGTGGTGCTGCTGATCGTCGGACTGTCTAAATTTTCTGCGGCCGGCTTGGGCGGCTCCGCCGGGCCGGCTTTGGGCCGCTCGCCCGCCTCCGATTTGGCCGGTGCCGGGATGGTATTTTGCGGTTTTCCGATGATGGTTTGCGGCGCCGGGCCCGGGATGGTATTGCCGGTCGGCGCATACTTCATGAATTCGGAAGACATTTCCGATTCGATTGCATCGATCTTCAACGCGGTTGCCTGCCCGGCGACTTTGCGCTTGACGATCTGGGGAGAGGAGGCCCCCGCCGAGGAGGAGGCCGGCTTTGATTCAGGCCGGGTGCCTGTGCTGGAGGCAGGGGCAGTGGGGCCGCCACGCTTTTTGCGAGCAGCTTCCCGATCGGCCGATGATGCTTGCTGGCCGTCTTTCTTGCCAAAGAGCGAGAAAATCCCCACGTTGTCCCTGATTATGCGTTCGACCGCCGAATGCCAAATCGCAGCCGCCGAAAATTATAGTGCTACAAAGTATCACAAAAATGACCGAAAACCAGTCCCGCTTGCCACTGCGGTGATATTTTTTTGATAATTTTCAAGCGTGGCAAGGGGCGTCATCAATGTTGCCACATATCAATGCAGTTCGGGAATATATCGCCGCTGCTTCGCAACCGGCTTGATAAATCGCAAGCGGTCTGGAGGGGAGGAGTACGCGGTGGAGATGCCGAGCGGCGGCAGGGCAGTTTATCGATTCACACCCGCTTTGGCATCGCAAATAACGAAAGCGTGCGGCACGAATGCCGCACGCGGATGCATCGGAAAGTATCGAACAGCGGAACGGCTCAGTCGCCGTAAAGCTTTTGCTTCAGCTCGCGGCGCTGCTGGGCTTCCAGCGACAACGTGGCGGTCGGGCGTGCCAGCAGGCGGGGAATGCCGATCGGCTCGCCGGTTTCCTCGCACCAGCCATAATCGCCCGATTCGATCGCCGCCAACGATTGCTGCACCTTCTTGAGCAGCTTGCGTTCACGGTCGCGCGTGCGCAATTCGAGAGCGTGTTCTTCCTCGATGGTGGCGCGATCGGCCGGATCGGGAACCAGAACGGTCTCGCGCAAGTGCTCGGTGGTTTCGCCGGCATTCTTCAGCAACTCTTTTTCAAGCGCTTGCAGGCGTGCCTTGAAGAACGCCAGTTGGGCCTCGTTCATGTAATCCTTCTCGCTCATCTGGAGGATCTGCTCTTCGGTGAGCAGGGCGCCATCCTGAGGGGCGGCAGGAGTCGATTTCATTGTCTTGGTTGCCACTTCAGTTACCTTCGAAACTACGGGTTCTTGAATTTTATCCACGAAATCCCGGGTTGCCTTGCTGGCGCTCATAGGCGCCGCGGTTTTTGCCGCTGGGGAATCCGCCTTTGCAGGCGGCTCGCTTGCCCTGGGCGAGATTGCCGTGGATACCTTTGCTGCTGCAACGGGCATCGCTGCGGATGATGCTGTCGATGCCTTCGTCGATTTCCTTTCGGTTGCGCCGACCCTCTTTGCCGATTTGCCGGCGACGGCCTTGGCGGCGGCCGGTTTGCCGGTCGCCTTGGGCGCCCCCTTTGCCGCAGTCGTCTTGGCCGCCGGCTTCGTTGTGGTCCCGCCGGCGGTCTTCGCTGCGGCTTTCTTCGCTGCGGGAGCCGCGGCTTTCTTGACGCCGCCGGCCTTCGATGCGGATTTCAAGGCGCTCTTGATGCCTTGAGCGAGTTTCGCGGCCACTGCTTTCAAACCGGACTTTTCGGCTGGCTTGGCTTTGCTGGCCGGTGCGGCGGTAGTCTTCTTGGCGACGCTGGTTTTCTTGGCAGACTTGGTCACGCTCGCGTTCATAGCATTTCGTCCCAGATGAACCGCCTAACGTACGATTTGCACCGATTCACAGCCAGGCGCCGCAACTATCCGTGCATCGACGCCCGCCCCCCGAGGTTAAAACCAGTGTAGTTTATACCAAACATTGTTCCAGTCCGCGAATAAAAATGTCTTTTGGCAAATTCTTGCCGATGAATACCATTTTGCTGTTGCGCGTTTCTCCGTCGGTCCATTTGCCGCCGATATCCGTGCCCATGATTTGATGCACGCCCTGGAAAATCACCTTGCGGTCGGCGCCCCGCATCCATAACACGCCTTTATAGCGCAGCATGCGCGGGCCGTAAACCTGTATTAGCCCCCCGAGAAATTCGTCGAGGCGCGCAGTGTCGAACGGCCGCTCGGCCTTGAAGACGAAGGCGGCGATCTCGTCGGAATGGTGGGCATGGTGATGATCGTGGCGATGGTCGTGCCCGTGGTCGTGGGCGCAATGCGCGCCGCACTCATGGTCCTGATCGTGGCCATGCTCTTCGGCGGCCAGGAAGTCCGGGTCGATTTCGAGCTTTTCGTTGAGGTTGAAGCCGCGCAGGTCGAGCACTTCATCGATCGGCGCGCGGCCGAAATCGGACTTGGCGATCGGCGCCCGCGGATTGATGCGCTTGATGCGCGCGCTCAGCGCTTCCAATTGTTCCGCGTCGACGAGGTCGGTTTTCGACAACAGGAGCTTGTCGGCGAACCCGATCTGGCGCTGCGCCTCTTCGTGCTCGTCGAGTTGCTGCATCGCATGGCGGGCATCGACCACGGTCACGATCGCATCGAGCAGGTAATGCGCCGCCACTTCATCGTCGACGAAAAAGGTCTGGGCGACCGGTCCCGGATTGGCCAGGCCGGTCGTCTCGATCACGACGCGGTCGAACTGCAATTCGCCGGCATCGCGCTTGCGGGCCAATGCGCCGAGCGCCACGATCAAGTCGCCGCGCACCGTGCAGCAGATGCAGCCGTTGTTCATCTCGACGATCTGCTCGTTGCTGTCCTGCACCAGGATTTCGTTGTCGATGTTTTCCTGGCCGAATTCGTTTTCGATCACGGCGATCCTGTGCCCATGCTGTTCCTGCAGGATGCGGTTGAGCAGCGTGGTCTTGCCGGCGCCCAGGAAGCCGGTGAGGATGGTGGTCGGAATCAATGCCATGGCGTTCGTGCTTGCTAGTGGAGTGTGCGGTGATATGGGGGCGATCCGTGGTTTTGCAAGGGAGCGGCGCCGATTCAGATCTTCTGCAGCAATAGGCCCTTGAGATATTCGCCTTCCGGGAAATTGGTTGTCATCGGATGATCGATGCCGGCCGAAAGGCGCTTGAGGATGCGCGCGTCGACGCCGGCATCGGTCGCCGCGCCGGCGATGATCTTCTGGAACAGGTCGGCCGAGATCGCGCCCGAGCAGGAATAGGTGAACAGCAGGCCGTTCTCGCGCAGCAGTTGCAGGCCGATCAGGTTGATATCCTTGTAAGCGCGCGCGGCGCGGTCGACCTGCTGCGGCGACGAAGCGAATTTCGGCGGATCGAGGATGATCAGATCGAAGGACCGGCCCTCGTCGCGGAAGGAGCGCAAGGCCTTGAACACGTCGGCGTCGCGCCACTCGGCCTTGCCGCCGTCGAAGCCGTTCAGCGCCATGTTGCGCTGCGCGACCGCCAGCGCCTCGCCCGAGGAGTCAATGGAAATCACGCTATTGGCGCCGCCCTTGAGCGCGGCCAGCGAAAAGCCGCCGGTATAGCAAAAACAGTTCAGCACGTCGCGGCCGGCGGCATGTTCCATCACCAGCCTGCGGTTGTCGCGCTGGTCGATGTAGAAACCGGTCTTGTGCCCGGTCTTGATGTCGACCGCATAGCGCACGCCGTTCTCCGTCACCGGCGTCTCGTCGCCCGGTTCGGCGCCGGCCAGCGTGCCGGTCACCAGCGGCAAGCCTTCGCGTTCGCGCACCGAGGCGTCGGAACGCTCGTAGACGTTCGGGCAGCCGGTCTCGGCGATCAAGGCCTGGACGATGGCGGCCTTCCACAGCTCGACGCCGGCCGACTGGAATTGGCAGACCAGGTGGCCGGTCGCGCCGGCGTACCAGTCGACCACCAGGCCGGGAAAACCGTCCGCCTCGCCGAAGATCAGGCGGATGGCGTCGGTGTCGCGCACATTGGCGGCGCGCCAAGCGAGGGCTTTCTTGATGCGCCGCTTGATCAGGGCGTGATCGATCGGTTCGTTCTCGTTGAAGGTCCAGACCCGGGCGCGGATCTGCGAATGCGGGCTGTAGGCGGCGCGCGCCAGGAATTGCCCGGTCGCGGAGCGTACCAGCGCGGTGGCGCCGGCCTTGGCCTTTTCTTCCGGTTTGCCGTCGATGCGTTCGATCGCCGTCGGGAAGATCCAGGGATGGCGGCGCAGCAGGCTCTTTTCCTTGCCGGCCTTGAGAGTGATGGTAAGCATGACTGGATGGGATCGGGAAAGGCCGCCGCAACGATCGATCGCCGCCGGCGGCCAGGGTTATTTCGGGTGCTTATTCCTGCCGCTTTTTCGCACGCGGATGGGCGGCATCATACACCTGCGCCAGCCGCTGGAAGTCGAGCGACGTGTAAACCTGCGTCGCGGCGATCGAGGCATGTCCCAGCATTTCCTGCACCGCGCGCAGGTCGCCCGAGGATTGCAGGACATGCGAGGCGAACGAATGGCGCAGCACGTGCGGATGCACATCGGCCGGAATGCCGACCGCCTGCGCATGCGCCTTCAGCCGCAGTTGGGCGACGCGCGGCGAGATGCGCGTGCCGCGTTCGCTCAGGAATAGCGGATGCGGATCGGCCTTCACCAGCGCCGCGCGCACCGCCAGCCAATCGTCCAAGGCGGCGAGCGCCGGCCCGCCGACCGGCACGCTGCGCATCTTGCCGCCCTTGCCGGTGACCGTCACCGTGCGCTCCTGGAGATTCACCCAGCCGAGCGAGACATGGCCGTCTTCCTTGGCGAAGCGAACGTCGAGTCCGGTCAGCTCCGATACCCGCAGGCCGCTCGAATACAGGAGCTCGAACATCGCCCGGTTGCAGGCTTGCAGCGTCGATTTCGCATCCTTGCCGGGGCTGGCCGCGGCGACGAGGCGGACCGCGTCGTCGGCCGACAAGGCCTTGGGCAGCGATTTGGCGCGCTTCGGCGCTTTCACGCCGTCGACCGGGTTGGCCTTCAATTCGACCTGCTCCGACAGCCATTCGAAGAAGCCGCGCCATGCCGAAAGGCGGCGCGCGATCGAGCGCGCGTCGAGTCCCTTGGCATGCAATTGGGCGGCGAACTTGCGGATATGGAAATGCGAGACCGCGGCAAATGCCGGCGCGCCCGGCAAGGCGTCGGTCAGGGCCAGCAATTCGCGCAAGTCGCGGCCGTAGTTGGTGATGGTGTGCGGCGACAGCTTGCGCTGGGTCTTCAGGCTATCGAGATAGCCGTCGATGTGCGCTTGCTTGTCGCCGAGGCTCATGCCGATATGCCCGGTCGAGCAGGCGGTCAATCGAGCAGGCAGCCGAGCGCCGCGCTCGCCGTCTCGCCGATCTGCGCGAGGAAGTCGGTCGCCATGTCGGCGGTGAAGCGTTGCGGATCGGGCGAGCCGAGCACCAGCAGGCCGAAGGCGTCGCCGCTCCCGTCGGCGCGCAGCGCCAGCATGGCGATCGACTGGATCGTGGCGGCTTCGTCCAGCCAGGAGGCTGCTTCGAAATCGTTGTTCTTGCCGCAGAACGGCGCGCGCAGGCTGTTCGTGAAGATGCGGCAATCCTCGGTCGCGCCCTGGGCGAACCAGGCATGGGAATATTCGGGCGCCACGTTCCACAGGCGCAGCGTCGCCTGCGGCACCGAAAAGATCGAGCGCAGTTCGCTGATCAGCGTGTGCGGCAGGTCGACGTCGTTGCGCGCCAGCAGCAACGCGCGCGTCCAGGCGTGGAACTTGCGCGTGATGAAGTCGTTGTCCTGGCCGATGCGCAGCAATTCGGCCATGCGCAGCTCCTGGATCTTCATCTTCTCGCGCAGCACTTCCATCTGGCGTTCCTGCAGCGACACCGTGCGGCCGACCACCGGGCTGGTCAGCTTGACGCGCGCAAGCAGTTCGGCATGCTCTTCGAAGAAATGCGGATGGTCGAGCAGGTACTGGGCGATGGAATCGGAATCCGGTTGGGGCGTCATGGCGGCTGTGAAAATGGCAATGGAAGCGGCAATCAATCGAGGGCGCGGCGCGCTCGGCGCGGGCAGGCGACGTATTCTACACCGCGTCCGGCACGGCGGATCGCCGCGGAAACCCGCCCGTCAAATCTCCATTTCGCCTTCGAACACGGTGACGGCCGGCCCGGTCAGGAATACCGGCGCGCCTTCGCCGGCCCAGGCGATCGACAATTCGCCGCCGCGCATATCGACGCGCACCGGCGAATCGAGCATGCCGCGCCGGATGCCGGCCACGGCCGCGGCGCAAGCGCCGGTGCCGCAAGCCAGCGTCTCGCCGGCGCCGCGCTCGAACACGCGCAGCTTGATATGGCGGCGGTTCACGATTTGCATGAAGCCGGCGTTGACGCGCTTCGGAAAGCGCGGATGATGTTCGATGACGGGACCATCGACCTGCACCGGCGCGGCATCGGCGTCTTGCACGATTTGCACGGCATGCGGATTGCCCATCGACAGCGCGGAAATCATGACGGTTTTGCCGCCGACATCGAGCGGCCACAGCGTGTCGCCGCCTTCCGGGCGCGCATCGAGGCCGACCGTGTCGAAGGGAACGCGCGCCGGATCGAAGATCGGGGCGCCCATGTCGACCGTGATGCGGCCGTCGTCTTCCATCCTGGGTTCGATCACGCCGGACATCGTTTCGACCTTGATCGCGCGCTTGTCGGTCAAGCCCTTGTCGCGCACGAATTTCACGAAAGCGCGCGAGCCGTTGCCGCATTGCTCGACCTCGCCGCCGTCGGCATTGAAGATGCGATAGCGGAAATCGATGCCGGGCGTTTGCGATCTTTCGACCACCAGCATCTGGTCGGCCCCGACGCCGAAGCGGCGATCGCCGAGCAGTTTCCATTGCTCGGGCGTGAAGTCGATTTGCTGGCTGATGGCATCGATGACGACGAAATCGTTGCCGGCGCCGTGCATTTTCGTGAATTTGAGCTTCATGATCCGGATTATAGCCGGGCCCGGCCTAGGCTTTCAGTACACGCCCGGCACGCCGGGCGGGCGCGTCTTGAAGCGCTTGTGCGCCCAGAAGTATTCGGCCGGCGCTTCGAGGATGCGTTCCTCGATGAAGGCATTCATGCGGCGCGTCGCTTCGACCATGTCGTCGCCGGGATAGTCTTCCCAGGCGGGGTAGAACTTCACTTTCCATCCCCGGTAGCCGGGCAGGAAGGTGGCGACGACCGGAACGATCTTGGCGCCGGTGGCCGCCGCAATGCGCGCCGGCGCGGTCAGGGTCGCGGCAGGGATGCCGAAGAACGGCACGAATTCGGCATCCTTGGCGCCGAAATCCATGTCCGGCAGCATGAAAAAGGGTAAACCCTCGCGCATCGCGCGGATGATCGGCTTGATGCCGTCGGCGCGCGGCACGATCTTCACCGGCCGGAAGCGCGAACGGCCTTTTTTCAGCGCCTCGTCGAACACCCGGTTCTGCTGGCGGGTATAGATCGAACAGAGGGAGCTCTCGAGCATCACGGCGACGCCTGCGACATCGAGGCAGACGAAGTGCGGGCACAGCAAGACCGTCGGGCCGGCGGCGATCGCCTCGAGCGGCACGCCCGGCTCCACCTCGAGCAGCCGCCGCAGGCGCGCTTCGGAAGCCCACCACAACACGCCGCGTTCGAGCATGCTGCGCGCATACAGTTGGAAGTGGCGGCGGGCGATGTCGCGCCGCTCGGCTTCGGAGCGATCCGGCAGGCACAGCCGCAGGTTGGTCAGCGCGATGCGGCGCCGCGATTTGACGGTGGCGAACAGCAGCGAGCCGATGGCTTCGCCGAGACGGCCCAATATCGGCAGCGGCAGCCAGTGCAGCAGCCACATCAGTCCGAGCAGCAGCCTCACGGCGCCGCTCCCGGCGCCGAGACGCCGGCCGGCGTCTTGTAGCGGTTATAGCTCCAGAAATACTGTTCCGGGCATTGCGCGATCAAGCGTTCCATCGCGCGATTGATCGCCGCCGCCTGCTGCTCCGGCGGGCCTTCGAGCATCTCGTCGAAACGCTGGAAGCGGACGGCGTAACCGCGGCCGCCCGGCAGGCGCGCGGCATAGGTGAGGACGATCGGCGCGCCGGTCATCTGGTGCAGTTTCGCCGGCAGCGTCATGGTGTACGCCGGGCGGCCGAAAAAATCGGCCCACACGCCTTCGCCTTGCTGCGGCACCTGGTCCGGCAGCAGGCCGATCACGCCGTTGTTCTTCAAGGCTTTCAGCAGCGTGCGCACGCCGGACAGGTTGGCGGGAGCGAGAAACAGGTTGTGGCGGGCCCGCGCGCCTTCGATCAGGGGCTTGAGCGCTTCCTTGCGCGGCGGGCGGTAGAGCGCGGTGATGGGGGTTCGGGTGGCGATCGCCTGCGCCGTGACTTCGAAGCAGCCGAGATGCGGCGTCAGGAAGATGACGCCGCGGCCGGCGTCGAGCAAGCCTTGCACGACGTCCCAATGCTCGATCGTCACGCTGCGCAGCACCCGCTCCTGGGGCGCGCACCAGATGAACGGCAGCTCGGCCACGTTCTTGCCGGCCTCGCCGACCGCCGGGCGCAGGCCGGCGCCGAAGCCGGCGCGGCCGATATTGTCTTTCATGCGTCGGCGATACGAGGGCGAGACCCAGTATACGAGCCAGCCGAGCCCCGTACCGCAGACGTGCAGCAAAGGCAATGGCAGTTTCGATAAGAGGCGGAAGAGTATGATCAGCATCAAGCGCGGGCAGGGGGTTTTGCCGATTTTCAGCAAGAGGCGTAAAATAGCACAAGTGTGCAGGGCGCAGTCCTTGCGGTATCATGTCTCAACCGCCGAGTTAATCAGACAACTTGCGAGGCGGTCTACAAATTTCGCTAAAGCGTCGCAGGCTCACTTGGCTGGCCGCGACACATGGGTCAACCGTTGTAAGAGGAGCTTGCGATGTCCAACGAATATCTCTTTACTTCCGAATCGGTCTCCGAAGGCCATCCCGACAAGGTCGCGGATCAGGTTTCCGACGCCATTCTCGACGCGATCCTGACGCAGGATCCGAAGGCGCGCGTCGCCGCCGAAACGCTGTGCAACACCGGTCTCGTGGTGCTGGCCGGCGAGATCACGACGACGGCCAACGTCGATTACATCAATGTCGCCCGCGACACCCTGAAGCGCATCGGCTACGACAACGCCGACTACGGCATCGACTACAAGAGCTGCGCCGTGCTGGTCGCCTACGACAAGCAGTCGCCCGACATCGCGCAAGGCGTCGATGAGGGCAAGGGCCTCGATCTCGACCAAGGCGCCGGCGACCAGGGCCTGATGTTCGGCTACGCCTGCGACGAGACGCCGGAACTGATGCCGGCCGCGATCTATTATTCGCACCGCATCGTCGAGCGCCAGTCGCAACTGCGCAAGGATGGCCGCCTGCCGTGGCTGCGTCCGGACGCGAAATCGCAGGTCACGCTCCGATACGTCGACGGCCGCCCGGTGGCGATCGATACCATCGTGCTGTCGACCCAGCACGCTCCCGAGGTCTCGCACAAGCAGATCGAGGAAGCCGCGATCGAAATGATCATCAAGCCGGTCGTGCCGGCCGAATGGCTGAAAAACACGCGCTACCTGATCAACCCGACCGGCCGCTTCGTCATCGGCGGTCCGCAGGGCGACTGCGGCCTGACCGGCCGCAAGATCATCGTCGATACCTACGGCGGCGCGGCGCCGCACGGCGGCGGCGCGTTTTCCGGCAAGGATCCGTCCAAGGTGGACCGTTCCGCCGCCTACGCCGGCCGTTATGTGGCGAAGAACATCGTCGCCGCGGGCTTGGCCAAGCGTTGCCAGATCCAGGTGTCGTATGCCATCGGCATCGCGAAGCCGACCTCGGTGATGGTCACCACCTTCGGCACCGGCAAGATCAGCGACCAGGCGCTGGCCGATCTCGTGCGCGAGCATTTCGACCTGCGCCCGAAGGGCATCATCCAGATGCTCGACCTGCTGCGCCCGGTCTACTCGAAAACCGCCGCTTACGGCCACTTCGGCCGGGAAGAGCCGGAATTCAGCTGGGAGCGCACCGACAAGGCACAGGTACTGCGCGCCTCCGCCGGACTGTAATGCGCCAGGGGAGGACGTGCGCGGCGGCGAGCGACGGCTTTGCCGTGAAGTCCGCGTCCGCCGCCTCCCCGATCATCCACGACCTTCTCGACTCGGTTCCGATAAGCGGCTAAAGTGCCGTCTTTAGCCGCTTATTTCGCTGGTCCCGATCGTGCAATTCTTCCAACGCGCCGTTCTTGCGCTCGGGCTTGCCGCCTGCGCGACAGCCCCCTCCTTCGCCAAGGCCCTCGATTCGTCCACGAACGCCGACTGGTGCAAGCGCCTGACCGGGCGCTTGTCCAGCGTGTCGATGGCCGCTTGCCAGAACAGTGGCTTGAAACCGACCGGCGCGCTGTCGCGCCAGGGCTTTCCGATCCTGATGCGCCAGGTGCCTGCGGCGAAGGGCGGCGATCCAGTCCGCATCCTGCTGTTGGGCGGCATTCACGGCGACGAGTTGACCGCGTCTTCCATCGTGTTCCAGTGGATGCAGTGGATGCATGGGCCGTTGGCCCAGGAATTCCAATGGCATATCGTTCCGGTGGTCAATCCCGACGGCTTGCTGGCGCCGAAGCCGCGCCGCGTCAACGCCAACGGCGTCGACTTGAACCGCAATTTCCCCACCCCGAACTGGCAGCACGAGGCGCCGCGCTATTGGGCCAAGGCAACCAGGAGCGATCCGCGCCGCTATCCGGGAGCATCCCCCTTGTCGGAGCCGGAAAGCAAATGGATTCATGACGAAATGGAGCGGTTTCGCCCCAACGTCATCATTTCGGTGCATGCCCCGTTCGGGGTGCTCGATTTCGACGGCCCGGCCAAGCCGCCGCATCGTTTCGGCCGCCTGATCTTCAATCGCGTCGGCGTCTATCCGGGATCTCTCGGCAATTACAGCGGCCTGCACAAGAATGTGCCGGTGATCACGATCGAATTGCCGAATGCGACCAAGATGCCGCCGGAAGCCGAGATGCGGCGCATCTGGCAGGACATGCTGGTGTGGATCCGGAACAACGTCAAACCGGGGCCGATGGTTGTCAATTCGCCGCTCCCGCGGACGGCGGAGAAGTCCGCGCCGACGCGGCTTGATGCCGTTTTTCAAACCGAGTGGCGGAAGCCGCCGCAAACTCGGCTATAATTTCCGTCTCCAAGGAGCGTTGCAGCGCGCAGGATCTCCGGATTTTCCGCGTCAGGCTTGGACCCCCGCGAGGCGATTATCTACAGCCTCGCATCGCAACGGCGCTCACGAACTTTTTTCTTAATTTTCAGAAAGGAGGGCGTGATGAGCGCCGTAATCTCGAAATCCGCATCCCAGGACTTTTTCGTTGCCGACCTGTCGCTGGCCGACTGGGGCCGCAAGGAAATCAAGATCGCCGAAACCGAAATGCCGGGCCTGATGGCGATCCGCGAGGAATTCGCCGCAGCGCAGCCGTTGAAGGGCGCGCGCATCACCGGTTCGCTGCACATGACGATCCAGACCGCCGTGCTGATCCAGACGCTGGAAGCGCTGGGCGCGAAAGTGCGCTGGGCCTCGTGCAACATCTACTCGACCCAGGACCATGCCGCCGCCGCGATCGCCGCCAACGGCACGCCGGTGTTCGCCTTCAAGGGCGAAAACCTCGACGAGTATTGGGATTTCACGCACCGCATCTTCGAATGGCCGAACGGCGAATATTCGAACATGATCCTCGACGACGGCGGCGACGCGACGCTGCTGCTGCATCTCGGCGCCCGCGCCGAGAAAGACGCGAGCGTCTTGAACAATCCCGATTCCGAGGAAGCCGTCTGCCTGTTCAACGCGATCAAGAAGAAGCTGGCTGTCGATCCGACCTGGTACTCGACCCGCCTGGCGCAGATCAAGGGCGTCACCGAAGAAACCACGACCGGCGTGCATCGCCTCTACCAGATGCATAAGGAAGGCAAGCTGGCCTTCCCGGCGATCAACGTCAACGACTCGGTCACGAAATCGAAGTTCGACAATCTCTACGGCTGCCGCGAATCGCTGGTCGACGGCATCAAGCGCGCGACCGACGTCATGGTGGCCGGCAAGGTCGCCGTCGTGTGCGGCTACGGCGACGTGGGCAAGGGCTCGGCGCAGGCGCTGCGCGCGCTGTCGGCGCAGGTCTGGGTCACCGAGATCGATCCGATCTGCGCGCTGCAGGCGGCGATGGAAGGCTATCGCGTCGTGACCATGGATTACGCCTGCGAACACGCCGACATCTTCGTGACCGCGACCGGCAACTACCATGTGATCACGCACGAGCACATGAAGAAGATGAAGGACCAGGCCATCGTCTGCAACATCGGCCACTTCGACAATGAAATCGAGGTCGCGGCGCTGCGCCAGTACAAGTGGGAAAACATCAAGCCGCAGGTCGACCACGTCATCTTCCCCGACGGCAAGCGCATCATCCTGCTGGCCGAGGGCCGCCTCGTGAATCTCGGCTGCGGCACCGGCCATCCGTCCTACGTCATGAGCTCGTCGTTCGCCAATCAGACGATCGCGCAGATCGAGCTGTACACGAACACGAAAGCCTATCCGGTCGGCGTCTACACGCTGCCGAAGCACCTCGACGAAAAGGTCGCGCGCCTGCAGCTGAAGAAGCTCAATGCCCAACTGACCGAGCTGACCGAAGAACAAGCGGCCTATATCGGCGTGAAGAAGGACGGCCCGTACAAGGCCGACCACTATCGCTATTGATCGCTTTGCTCCCTCTTCCGCGCATGCGGAAGAGGGAGCCGCCACGAGGAACGCACCATGCGCCTGCTGATAACCTGGCTGATCAACGCGGTCGCGCTGTTCGCGCTGCCTTACCTGATGGATTCGGTGCGGGTCGAGAGCTTCGTCGTCGCGCTGATCGCGGCGCTGATCCTCGGGTTGGTCAATACGCTGGTACGGCCGGTGCTGGTATTGCTGACGCTGCCGGTCACGTTCCTCACGCTCGGCTTGTTCATCTTCGTCATCAACGGCCTGATGTTCTGGATGGTGGCCAATTTCGTGCAGGGTTTCCAGGTCGCCGGCTTCTGGTCGGCGGTCGGCGGCGCGCTCCTCTACAGCATCATCTCGTGGGCCCTGTCCTCGCTCATTCTGGATAAGTAAATGTCTTCCTCGCAAAAAAACTTCAGCATCGAGTTCTTCCCGCCCAAGACGCCGGAAGGCGTGGAAAAGCTGCGCGCGGCGCGCGCCAGGCTCGCCGAATTGAAGCCGAAGTATTTTTCGGTCACCTTCGGCGCCGGCGGCTCGACGCAACAAGGCACGCGCGACACCGTGCTGGAAATCCGGAGCGAAGGGCACGATGCGGCTCCGCACATCTCCTGCATCGGCACATCGCGCGACACGGTGCGCGGCATTCTCGCCGACTACAAGGCGCACGGCGTCAAACGCCTGGTGGCCTTGCGCGGCGATCTGCCGAGCGGATTCGGCGCCGGCGTATCGAGCGAGTTCCGCTATGCCAACGAATTGATCGAATTCATCCGCGGCGAGACCGGCGATTGGTTTCACATCGAAGTCGCCGCCTATCCGGAAATGCACCCGCAGGCGAAGTCGCCGCAGGACGACCTGCAGAATTTCGCCCGCAAGGTGAAGGCCGGCGCGAATGCGGCGATCACGCAGTATTTCTACAATGCCGACGCTTATTTCCGCTTCGTCGACGAGGCGCACAGGATGGGCGTCGACATTCCCATCGTGGCCGGCATCATGCCGATCACGAATTATTCGCAACTCATGCGTTTCTCGGAAATGTGCGGCGCCGAGATTCCGCGCTGGGTCCGCCTGAAACTCGCCAGCTTCGGCGACGACACGGCGGCGATCCGCGCTTTCGGCCAGGATGTCGTGACCGCGTTGTGCGAGCGTTTGCTGGCGGGCGGCGCGCCCGGCTTCCATTTCTACACCTTGAACCAGGCGGCGGCGACGACCGCGATCTGGCAGCGGCTCGGATTGGGCGGCGGATCGGGCGCCTGATTCGCGCCAACCCTCCGCCCCGCTTCGCCGCCTTCGCTCTTCGCTGCGACGCCGGATCGGTATCGTCCGGCCGGCATTCCCCGCGCCGGGGCCGCTTCAGCGGCGAGCCCTCCGGTCGAAAAGCCAGGCCAGAAGGATCGCGACCAAGCCGGCCGCCGACAACACCGACACGCTGAACGGCGTCGCCGACCCATGTGCGCCGACGAGGTCGAGGATGGCTGCGTTCGGCGCTTGCGCGGAGATGTACATCGCGACCAGGAACAGCGCGAGAAACGTCCGCGCGCTGCGTGTTGCTCTACCCAACAGGTGGGCAACGGCGCTCAGGAAGAACAGTCCGCCGGCCAGCGCGAGAGCGCGGAGCGGCGCTTCCACCATCCAGCGCAGCAAGGCGGGCGCGGTCAGCAGGCAGCCGAGCAGAAGGGTGGATGCCGCTTGCGCCAGCGCATGCGCCGTCGCGCCGCCGGCGAGCGCGCCGCTCATGGATTCCAGGTCGGCCGCATGGTTGCGCACCGCGACGTCGCTGACGGCGATGCCCCAGAACACGACCGACATCATCACCACGCCGCCGAGAGCGGATGCCTGGGCGAGGAGTCCCGCCAGGCTAGCGACGGCCAGCGCGGCGATGAGCGACGGCTTGCTCATCAAGGTCAGGGCCAGGTCGGCTACGATCCCGCGCGCCGGCACGGGCAAACGCCCCGCCAATGCGAGCAGCGGCAAGGCGAGCCGCGCCAGCGGCCGCAGCACGCGATTGATGAGGTCGAGCGGCGAGCCGCGTTTCTTGCCATGCGCGGCCTTGACGCGATCCGGGGAAAAACGATGAAACAACAGCATCGCCGGCAGCAGCGGCACGGCGCCGAGCAGCGCGGAGGCGCAGCGGGTGGCGATCATGTCGGCGGTCCAGAAGCCGGATCCGATGATCGCGGGCGGAACGGCGGCGTTGAAGTCGGAGAGGCCGATGCTGATGTCGGGCGTGCCGAAGAGCTCGATCAACCTGGCGATGACGGTCGCCGCGCCGTTGAAGTCGATCAGGAGCAGCGGATTCCAGCCGCCGAACGGATGGTTGATGGTCGGCGCCATCGATGAGAATTGCGTCGCCCAGACGATGAAGTACAGCACGTCGCCGGCCTTGCCGACCAGCGGTCCGCAGGATTCGCACAAGACCGCCATGCCGGCCGCGAGCGAGATCGCCGGCAGCAGCATGAGCACGTAGGTTTGCAGATACGCCGACAGCTGGATCGGCGCTTCGCCGCGCAAGCCGTGCAGCACCAGCATGGTCGTCATGAATGCCGCGGCCAGCGCGCAGAGATACGCCATGCCGCCGAGCCAGCGCCCCAACAGCAGCGTGCCGTCGCCGACCGGCGTCGCGCCCAGCACGCCGCCGATGCCGCAGCGCAGATCCTCCGCGACGCGGCCGCGCACGAGGTAGAACCCGCCGAGCCCGAACAGCAGGTTCAACAGCACGGCGCTGCCGATCGACAGCGTCATGCTGTCGTAGAGCAGGCGCGCGCCGCCGGCGTGCATGAGCGTCATGCCGCCGCGCGGATCGGGAATCGCCAGCCAGGTCACGGCGATGACGGCCAGCATGGCGAACACGGTGCTCGCGCGCCGCATCCGCAACCGGACTTCATGCGCGGCCATGGCGCGCAATGCCGGCGCGTTCATGCGGCCTCCGGTCGCGTCGAGCGAGCCGCATGCTGGCGCGCCATCAACGCCTCCTCGAGACTGGGCTCGACCGCTTGCGCGTTGTCGCACGGCGGATGCGGATGCGCGATGCGGACCTGGATGCCGTGCGGCTGGCGCTGCGCATGCAAGACATGGACGCTGCCGTTGAGGGCGTCGTAGTGTTCGGCGGCGATCGTGGCCGACCAGATGCGGCCGCGCGCGTCGGCCAGCAGGCGTTCCGGCGTTTCGTAGGCGATCAGCCGGCCCTGGCGCATGATGGCCAGATGGTTCGCCATGTTCTCGATATCGGAGACGATATGGGTGGAGACGATCACCAGCTTGCGGAAGCCGATCTCCGCCAGCAGGTGGCGGAAGCGCAGCCGCTCCTCGGGATCGAGCCCGGCGGTCGGTTCGTCCACGATCAGGATGTCGGGATCGTTCAGCAGCGCTTGCGCGATGCCGAGCCGGCGCCGCATGCCGCCCGAGAAATTCGCGGCCGGACGATGCGCGTGATCATGCAGGTTGACGAGTTCCAGCAGATGCCGGATGCGGCGCGGGTCGCGCACGCCCTTGAGCGCGGCGAAGTATTGCAGGAATTCCAGCGCCGTCAGGTTGGCGTAGACGCCGAAATCCTGCGGCAGAAAGCCGAGGCGGCGCCGGATCGCCTCCGGCGTGCGCGCGATGTCCGCGCCGTCGAACAGGATGCGGCCGCGCGTCGGCTTGGTCAGCGTGGCGATCATTTGCATCAGCGTCGTCTTGCCGGCGCCGTTGTGTCCGATCAGGCCGATCACGCCGGCCGACAATCGCAATGAGACGTCGTCGACCGCCGTGGCGTTCTTGAAGGTTTTCGTGACGTTCTGCAGTTCCAGCATGGTCCCCTCCTTGTTGTTCGTTTGATAGGGAGTGTGGGCAAGCGCGGACCGGCCGGCCATCGGAATGCGATGGACGGTATTTTCGGCGGGATGAGCCGTCGATAGCGGGGACCATCAGGCGCCGATGCTGGCCGCTTCCGTGATGACCAGGTCGAGCACCGCATCGTGGGCGGCGCGTTCGAAGTCCGCCAGCGCGCACGAATAGGCGATGCCGACTGCGAACGGGCGCGGCGCGCCGGCCAGCGTGCGGTCGTAGAAGCCGCCGCCGTAACCGAGGCGCGCGCGCTCCCTGGAGTAGCCGACGCAGGGAATGAGCAGGGCTTGCGGCTGCACGACGCGCTGCGGCGGCGCCGGTATCGACACCCCCATCGCGTCCTTCACCACGGCGTTGCCCGGAGCCCATGCCGCGAACCGCAGCGGCGCGTCGTCGGCGACGACGACCGGCAAGGCCAATTGCACGCCGAGCCGGAACAATTCCTCATAGGCCGGGCGCAAATCGGGTTCGCCGCGGATCGGCCAATACACGCCGAGAACGTCGACCGGTCGCGCATGCCACCAGGCGAGCACCTGCTCGCCGATCGATGCGTCGTACTTGCGGCGCGCCTCCTTGGGCATTGCATTTCTGGCAGCGAGCAGTTCGGTGCGCAACGCGGCTTTGTCGGACATGATTCTTACGGTTCTTTTTGCGCGAACTATTGGAAGCCATCTGCTATCCTAGAAGCGGACCGTCGTTGACCGCGCCGCTGGCCGGGTGTTCGCTGGAGATCGGGTTGTCGTGATGTATTTTCTGAAAAAGTCTGCCGCTGCGCTCTCTGTCGCCGTCGCATTGTTCGCCGCCCCCGCGCCGTTCGCGCATGCGGGGAAACGCCTTGCGAATTTTATCAACGACGACGATGTTTTCGCCGCTCTGCGCGATTCCGCGCGCCGCGACGACGGCGCGAAGACGGTCGAACTGGCGGCGCGCCTTCCCAATTATGCCATTCCTTCCTACGTCGACTATTACCGCATCAAGCCGCGCCTGCGCACCGCCGGGCCGACCGAGATCCGGGAGTTCCTCAAGCGTTACGACGGCACAGCCATCGCCGACCGGCTGCGCAATGACTGGCTGCTCGAACTCGGGTACCGGCGCGATTGGGCGACGTTCGACGAGCAGTATCCGCGTTTCGTATTGAACGACGATCTGCAGGTCAAATGCTATGCGCTGATGTCGAAGGCGCTCAAGGGGCAGCTCGTGGCCGACGACGCGCGCGCGCTGCTGGTCTCGCCGAAGGATTATGGCGAAGCCTGCAATGCCTTGATCGCAACGCTGGCGCAAAGCGGCCAGTTCACGGACGACGATGTGTGGGCGCAAATGCGCCTGGCCGGCGAGCAGGGAGCGACTCCTGCCGCGCGCCGCCTGTCGGCCCTGACCGAGGCCCCCGAGAACGCGGTCGAAGGCGCGATCGAACGGCCGTCGTTCACGATCAAGAAGGGCATCGGCCGGGAGCGCGATACACGCGAGCTTTTCATCATCGCGCTCGGACGCACCGCCAAGAGCAATCCCGGGCAGGCGGCGCACATCCTGACGTCGTCGCTCGACAAGCTGACGCCGCGGGAACAGGCGTTGGCCTGGGGGCAGATCGCCCTGCAGGCTTCCTACAAGCTGGCCCCGGAAGCGTACCCCGAATACTGGAGCAAGACGGAGGGCGCCGCACTGTCGAATGAGGCTTATCAGTGGCGCGTGCGCATGGCCCTGCGCGCAGGTGATTGGATGAAAGTCAAGGCTTACATCGAAACGATGCCGCAGGCGCTGCGCGCCAATCCGACCTGGGTGTACTGGCTTGGGCGCGCGCTCAAGGCCGAAGGACGGCAGGACGAAGCGAACAGTCTGTTTGCCTCGATCGCCGACCAGGTGCACTTCTATGGGCAACTGGCGCAGGAAGAGCTCGGCCTGAAGATCATGGTGCCGGAGGCGGCCCAGCCGGTGACGCCGGCCGAGATCGCGCCGATCGCCGCCAATCCCGGCTTCAAGCGCGCATTGAAGTTCTTCGAGATGAACATGCGCCTGGAGGGCGTGCGCGAATGGAATTGGGAATTGCGCAAGCTGAACGAGCGCGAGCATCTGGCGGCCGCCGAACTGGCGCGCCAGAACAATCTGCTCGACCGCATGGTCAACACCTCCGACCGCACCCGTTCCGAATTCGACTTCACGCAGCGCTATCCGTCGCCGTTCCGCGATTTCATGGTGTCGACCACCAAGGCGCTCGGACTCGACATGGCCTGGGTCTACGGCCTGATCCGGCAAGAATCGCGTTTCGTCATGAATGCGCGCTCCCAGGTCGGCGCATCGGGCCTGATGCAGGTGATGCCGGCGACGGCGCATTTCGTGGCCCGCAAGATCGGAATGAGCGATTACCGCCCGCATAACGTCAACGATACCAACGTCAATATCCAGCTCGGCGCGAACTACCTGAACATGGTGCTCAAGGATCTCGACGGTTCGCAGGCGCTGGCGACGGCCGCCTACAATGCCGGCCCCGGCCGGCCGCGGGCCTGGCGTTCCACGCTGTCCAAGCCGGTCGAGGGCGCGATCTTCGCCGAAACGATCCCGTTTTCCGAGACGCGCGGTTACGTCAAGAATGTCTTGTCGAATGCGACTTACTACGCGGCCCTGTTCGAAGGCAAGCCGCAGTCGCTGAAGGAGCGGCTCGGCACCGTGGCGCCGAAAGGCTACCAGCCCTCCGATTTGCCCTGAATTTGAGATGCATCAAAATCCTCCTGCCATGCGGGAGGCTCTTGCGCTAGACTGAGATCGGCAGGTTCCCAGCCTGGGAGGCGCATATGAAATTCCGTTTCGTCCTGGTCCTCGGCGGCTCCGGCTTCATCGGCAGCCATCTCGTCGCCAAGCTCAACGACACCGGCCGGCGCGTCATCGTTGCGACGCGGCATTACGAGCATGCCAAGCACCTGGCTGTCTTTCCCGCCATCGACGACATCGTCGAAGCCGATATTCACGACGATGCCGCGCTGAACGAACTGATGATCGGCATGGATGCCGTCGTCAACCTGGTGGGCATCCTGCATGCGAAGCCCGGCCGGCCGGGGCAGGCCTATGGACCGCAATTCGCGCGCGTGCATGTCGAACTGCCGCGCCGCATCGCCATGACTTGCCGCGCTAACGGCGTACGCCGTTATCTGCACATGAGCGCTCTCGGCGCATCCCGCCAAGGGCCGTCGATGTATCAGCGTTCCAAGGCCGACGGCGAACGCGCGGCGACCGGCGATCGCTATCTCGAAGTCACGGTGTTCCGTCCTTCGGTCGTGTTCGGCGAGGAAGACCGTTTCCTCAATCTGTTCGCGCGCATGCAACGATTCCTGCCGTTCGTTCCGCTGGCCGGCGCGGAAACGAAGTTTCAACCGATCTATGTCCAGGACGTCGCCCAAGCCTTCGCGCACGCTCTCGACAACGACCATACGATAGGCCGCAGCTACGAACTTGCCGGTCCGAACGTTTATACCCTGCGCGAGTTGGTGCGACTGGCCGGACGCTATTCCGGTCATCCGCGGTCCGTCGTCGGCCTGCCCGATGCGCTGGCCCGGGCACAGGCTTGGCTGTTCGAGCGCTTGCCGGGGCAGCCTTTGCTGTCGCGCGACAATCTCGATTCGATGAAGATCGATAATGTCGCCTCCGGGCCGATTTCCCCCGATCTCGGCATCACGCCGACTCCGCTCGAAGCGGTCGCGCCCTTTTATCTGGCCGGACGCAGCCCGCATCATCGCTTCGGTTACGCATAGTTGATGGGCCGGCGGCGCAGGCGTTTGGCAAACCTGTCCAAAAGCACTATCCTCATTGCTCATGGCCGCTTCGTCCAGCGTGACGGCGGCACGATTCACTGGTATCCACCGGACAGGACATATGCAAACCACGGAAGTCGACCCGCAACTCTCGCAAGCCTTGCAACGCGCCCAAAAGAACGCTCTGACGCTCATCATCGGCAACAAGAATTATTCATCGTGGTCGATGCGCCCCTGGGTGGCCATGAAAGCCTTCGGCATCTCCTTCGAGGAAGTGCGCATCGCTTTGCGCCGCCCGGAAACTTCGACCAAGATCGTGCATTATTCGGCGGCCGGCCGCGTGCCGGTCCTGATCGACGGCGAGATCACGGTCTGGGATTCGCTTGCCATTTGCGAATATCTCGCGGAGCAGTTCCCGGAGAAGAACCTGTGGCCGCGCGACGTCGCGGCGCGTGCCATGGCGCGCTCGATCTGCGCCGAAATGCATTCGGGTTTTACCGGATTGCGTTCCGACATGTGGATGAATATCCGGGCCCGGTTTCCCGGCAAAGGCCGCACGATGGCGGCCCAGGCCGATATCGGCCGGATTTCGGAAATCTGGGAAACCTGCCTCTCGCGTTCCGGTCCCCGGGGATATCTGTTCGGCGATTTTTCGATCGCGGATGCCTATTTCTCCCCCGTGGTCATGCGCTTCCGGACCTATGGCGTATCGCTCGGGCCGGCGCTCGACGCCTACGCCGCCCGCGTCGCGGCCCATCCGGCCGTCGCCCGCTGGATCGCGGAGGCCGAAGCCGAAACCGAACGCGTCGCCGAACTCGACAGTTATCCCGACTCCTCCGATTCGCGCCAGTGAAATGCAGAGTTATATCGTCGGCGGCGCCGTCCGCGATCGTTTGCTCGGCTTGCCGGTGCAAGACCGCGACCATGTCGTCGTCGGCGCCACGCCGGAGCGGCTGATCGCCCTCGGCTATCTGCCGGTCGGCAAGGATTTCCCGGTGTTCCTGCATCCGCAAACCAAAGAGGAGTACGCGCTCGCGCGGACCGAGCGCAAGACGGCGCCCGGCTACAAGGGGTTCGTGTTCCATACGTCGCCCGACGTCACGCTCGAAGACGACCTCGTCCGGCGCGACCTCACCATCAATGCGATGGCGCAAACCGAGGACGGCAAGATCGTCGATCCGTTCGGCGGGCAGCGCGATCTGGCGGCACGGATATTCCGTCATGTGTCGGCGGCGTTCGCCGAGGATCCGGTCCGCATTCTTCGCGTGGCGCGCTTTGCGGCTCGCTTCGCCGATTTCACGGTCGCTCCCGAGACGAATGCCTTGATGCGCGACATGGTCGCGGCGGGCGAGGTCGACGCGCTGGTGCCGGAGCGGGTCTGGCAAGAATTGGCGCGCGGCTTGATGGAGGCGAAGCCGTCGCGCATGTTCGAGGTATTGCGCGATTGCGGCGCCCTGGCGCGCATCCTTCCGGAACTCGATGCATTGTGGGGCGTGCCGCAGCCGGAAAAGCATCATCCCGAAGTCGATACCGGCGTGCACGTGATGATGGTGATCGACTATGCCGCCGCGCAAGGCTATAGCCTGGAAGTCCGTTTCGCGGCGCTCACGCACGACCTTGGCAAGGGCTCGACGCCGCCGGCGGCATGGCCCAGCCACCACGGACATGAAGCCCGCGGCGTCGAACTGTTGGACGAAGTCTGCAAACGCTTGAAGATTCCGAACGATTGCCGCGATCTTGCGGTCATGACGGCGCGCGACCACGGAAACGTCGGGCGGGCGCTGGAGTTGCGGCCGACCACCATCGTCGCGCTGCTCGAGCGCTGCGATGCGTTCCGCAAGCCCCAACGTTTCATCGATCTGCTGCGGGCCGCCGAATGCGATCGCCGCGGCCGCACCGGTTTCGCCGACTGTCCGTTTCCGCAGGCGGCGCATCTCGCAGCCGCGCTGCGTGCAGCGCAAGCCGTCGATGCCGGCCGGATCGCCGCCGAAACCGCGCGCCGGCATCCGGGGCAACCGCAGCGGATCGCCGACGCCATTCGAGCGGCACGCATCGCCGCCGTCGGCGAGGCAGTCGCGCACGGGGAAAAAGAGAGCGACAATAAGTCAAGGGGGGATTGAAAATCGTGCAACTATTGGTCGTGCATTCCAGCAACGTTTCATGGAAAACTGGGGCTGGCATGGTCGATTTGCGTTAGTATTTCCCTTTGGTAAGAAAAAAGTGCGCATTCGCTGTCGCGCCAATAAGCAGAACGAATTTAACAACCGAGAGAGGCGTGCACATGGGCCTGAAAATGTCGCTCGTGCATAGGACCGTGGAAGAGGGGCGTTCCGATGCAACGTCGGACCCGGCGGTCGATATTGCCGATTTGCTGGTCGCTTATCTCGAGCAGATCGGCATCGAATACGTTTTCGGCGTCCCGGGCGGCGCCATCGAACCCCTCTATAACGCCTTGGCGCGCAGCGCGCGCCGCGGCGGCATCCGCCACATTCTCGCGCGTCACGAGGCTGGCGCGGCCTTCATGGCCGACGGCTATGCGCGCGAGACCGGCAAGATCGGCGTCTGTTGCGCGACTTCCGGTCCCGGCGCCACCAACCTCATCACCGGCGTGGCCTGCGCCTACGATAACGGGATTCCAATGCTCGTCATCACCGGCCAGCCGGCGTTGCCGGCCTTCGGCAAGCATCCCTTGCAGGAGTCGGCATGCACCGGCGTCAACGTGCTCGGCATGTTCCGCCACTGCACGCGCTACAACTCGCTGATCTCGCATCCGAAGCAGCTCGAACCGAAGCTGATCTCGGCCTTGCAGCGCGCCACGCGCGCGCCGCGCGGTCCGGTGCATCTGACCGTGCCGGTCGACGTGTTCCGCAGTCCGAGCATGCATCCGGAGCCGGCCTACGACTTGCGCAACCTGCTCGCGCCCTCTTCGCTGGTCGACGACGACGCGCTCGAAACGCTGCGCCAAATGCTCGCGCAGGCGAACAATGTCGTGCTGCTGATCGGCGGCTGGTGCGGCGAGGCGATCTCCACCATCCTGCAATTCGCCACTTTGCGCGGCGCGCCTTTCGTCACGACGCCGGACGGCAAGGGGCTCGTCAATCCGCACCATCCGCTGTTCCGCGGCGTGTTCGGCTTTGGCGGCCATGCCTCGGCCGACACCGTGCTGCGCGACGAGTCGGTCGACCTGATCCTTGCCATCGGCGCTTCCATGGGCGAGTGGAACAGCGGCGGCTGGAGCGAGAGCGTCTTGAACGAGCGCCTGGTCCATATCGACGAATCGGAGGAGCACCTGGCGCGCACGCCGATGGCGCGCCTGCACATCCGCGGCCGCATTCTCTCCATCTTCAACCGCCTGGTGGGCGACATGCACGATTCGCGGCAAAGCAATGCCTTCGACTATGAACGCTGGCGCAGCGCACGCGGCGGGGAGGAAGACGGCGACCGGATCGAAGCCATGCTGTCGGCGCCCGACAAGGCCACGAGCGACGCCGTGCCCATCACGCCGCAGCGCCTGATGCGCGAACTGAGCGCGATGTTCCCGGCCGGCACGCGCTTCCTGGCCGATACCGGCAACAGCGTGTCGTGGTCCACGCATTATTTGCATCCGAAGGACCGCCGCTTTTCCGAGCGCCGCTTGGGCGGCGGCCATCGCAAGCGCGGACCGGGCCGCCGCAGGAGCGACGGCGGCTGGCTGCGCGTGACGATGAATTTCGCGCCGATGGGTTGGGCCATCGGCGGCGCGATCGGCACCGCCGCCGCCAATCCCGACGTGCCGGTGGTCTGCATCACCGGCGACGGCAGCCTGCTGATGAACGGCCAGGAGATCTCGGTCGCGGTCGCGGAACGGCAGACCGTGATCTTCGTGGTCTTGAACGATCGCGCGCTCGGCATGGTCAAGCACGGCCAGCGCCTGGCCGGGGCGGAGCAGATCGGCTGCGACCTGCCGCCCACCGATTTCGCCGCCCTGGCTCGCGCATTGGGGGCCGATGGCTATACAATCCGAGCACCCGAGGATCTGGCCAAGCTCGACATGGACGCGATCTGCGCCCGCAAGGGGCCGACGCTGCTCGACGTGCTGGTCGATCCGGAAGAGGTGCCGCCGATGAATGTGCGGATGAGGGTGTTGGCGAATGCTCTATAAGGACGAACGATGGAAAGACTCAAAGGCAAGACCGCGCTGATTACCGGAGGATCGAGCGGCATCGGATTGGCGACCGCGAAATTGTTTCGGGACGAGGGCGCGCGCGTCGTTGTCACCGGCAGGGATCCCGAGCGCCTCGCGCAGGCGACCCGCGAACTCGGCGAAGGCGTCCTGGCCATCCGCAGCGAAGCCAACAAGCTGGACGATATCGCGTCCGTGATGGACGAGGTCAAAGCGCGGTTGGGCCGCCTGGACGTGCTGATCGTGAATGCCGGCATCGCGAAGGCGGCGCCGATCGACGCCATCTCGGAAGAGCAATTCGATGCCATCATGGAGACGAACTTCAAAGGAGCGTTCTTCACGATCCAAAAGGCGCTGCCGCTGTTCGGCGATTCCGGATCCATCGTCGTCACGACCTCCATCGCAAATCGTCTGGGTTCGCCGAATTTCAGCGTGTACGGCGCAAGCAAGGCCGCGCTGCGTTCGCTAGTAAAGTCGCTGGGCCTGGAACTCATCGGACGCGGCATTCGCGTCAACGGAGTCAGCCCGGGTCCGATCGAAACCCCGATCTACGACAACTTCGGCCTGCCGCAGGATATCGTTCCGGCGATCAAGAGCGATATCGCGCAAAAATCTCCCTCCAAGCGTTTCGGCACGCCGGACGAGATCGCCAAGGCAATTCTGTTTCTCGCATCCGACGATTCGGCATACATGGTCGGCGAGGAAGTCGTCATCGATGGCGGCATGAGCCTCTTGTAGGCGCAACGGCATAGGGGCAGACATGAGCAGCGATCCGAATCCGAATGCGATCCGCAGCAGCATTTGGCTCGAAGTCTCCGAGCCGGACAATCCATTCGCGGCCAAGGCGGCATATTGCGGCGGATACGACGTTTATGGCGAGATGCTCGGCGATGCCCGCTGGGTGGAAATGCTTTATCTGCTATTTCGCGGCGAAGCGCCGGACGCTTCTCAAGCGAATTTGCTGGAAGCCCTCGCGGTGGCGCTGGCCAATCCGGGCCCCCGCGACCCGTCGGTGCACGCCGCCATGTGCGGCGGCGTTTGCGGATCGACCGCCGCCTCCAGCCTGATGGCGGCGCTCGCGGTAGGCGCTGGCGGCTTGTCCGGCGGACGGGAAGTCTTTTTTGCGATGCGGGGATGGGCGCAATGCGGCACTGCTCTCGATTCCTGGCGAACGTGGTTCGATGGCCCCCATGTCCTTGCAGGCGACGTGTGGCCGGAGCCGGAGCATCCGCCTGGCTTCGATCCGTATGGCGTCACCACGTCGACTCCCGTCAAGCAGACGCTTGCCTGCCTGGCTCGGTTGAGCCCGGGGCCTCGCCTTCCATGGTTGCAGGCCAACCTGGCGGCGCTCGAATCGATGACGGAACGCCCGCTTGCCCTTTCCGGCGTGGCTGCGGCCGCGTTCTCCGATCTGGAATTCGCGCCGGAGCAGGGCGAGATGCTGCATTTGCTGTTGCGTTTGCCGGGTGCTGCGGCGCATGCGCTGGAACAAAAGCCGCTCGGATACAAGAAATTTCCTTTTGGTACGGTGGAACTGGAGCCCGGATCAAGTAAGGAGGAGGCATGACTGCGCACACGAAAGGGCCCGACCTCCTGCGGCACCATGCCGGTACATTGAAAAGCAGCATGGGCACGTTTTACGCAGGAAGCCACGTCATATTCCGGGGAGCTGACCTGCACGCCGACCTGAAAGACATGGATTGGGTCGAACTATATGTTTTCGGTATCACGGGCCGCCGCTTTTCCCCGCAGCAGCTGCGCGTCATGCATTCGATCTGGACATATACGAGCTATCCGGATGTGCGGTTGTGGAACAATCGCGTGACGGCGTTGGCTGCCAGCGCGCGCAGCACCGGCAACCTGGGAACGGCGGCGGCGCTTGCCGTATCCGAAGCCTCCATCTATGGGCGCGGCATCGACATGCGCGCTATCACCTTCCTGCTTGAAACGCGCGCGAAAGTCGAGGCGAATGGGGGCGCGGGGAACGGCGATCGGGCGGTTATCGAGGATTGCATCCGCAGCGAATTGAAGCAGAGGCGCAGCATCGCCGGCTTCGGAAGACCGATTCTCGACAAGGACGAGCGCAATCCCCACATGCTGGCGCTGCTGCGGACATTCGGGCTGGATCAGGGGCCGCACCTTCGACTTGCGTTCGCCATCGAAGAGGAGCTGGCAGTCGGCGGATGGCGCATGAAAATGAACTATGCCGGGTTAGCCGCAGCCATCGCCGCCGATTTCGGGTTATCGCCGCGTGAATACTACCTGTTTCTCTTTCCGGCTTTCCTCGCGGGAATGCAACCCTGCTTCGTCGAAGCGGCGGATCGGCCGGAAGGGACGCTGTACGCCGCAGCCTGCGCCGACATTCTGTACGATGGCCATCCGCCGCGCGCATGGGCGACGCGGCATGGCGGATAGGAGGTTGCTGTTGCGATCTTGAATGATGTAGGGTCCTGAAAATCGGGCTGCGAACAATCAAAAAAGGGGAGACCGGTGATGCGAGCGTTGCGATATCCAGTGCTGGGGGCGTTCTGTACTTTGATGTGGGCCGGCGGCGCCGCGGCGCAGACATCCGACGAGGATGAACTGGCTTTGGCGTACGGCGACAAATCGTCGGTCAGCATTGCGACCGGCAGCCAGCAAGCGATCGTTCGCGCCCCGGCGGTCGCATCCGTCATCACGGCTCAGGATATCGATGCCATGGGCGCGACGGATCTCGACCAGGTGCTGGAAAGCGTTCCCGGCCTCCACGTTTCCTATTCGAATCAAGCCTTCAATCCGCTATACGGCTTTCGCGGCATTGTCACCGGCTATAACGCTCAGGTGCTGATGCTGGTGAACGGCATTCCGATCACCAACGTCTTTACCGGAAATCGGAGCCAGATCTGGGGCGGCATGCCGCTGGAGAATGTCGCGCGTATCGAAGTCATTCGCGGCCCCGGATCGGCACTGTATGGCGCCGATGCTTTTTCCGGCGTGATCAACGTCATTACGAAGAATGCAAGGGACATCAACGGCACCGAGTACGGCATGCGCGCCGGCAGTTTCAAGACCCGCGACGGATGGGTGCAGTATGGCGGCACCCTGGGTGCGGTGGATGCGGCCTTCTATCTTCGTGCCGGCCACACCGACGGGCAGAGAGGAGTGATCGACAAGGATTTCCAATCCCTGCTCGATTCGTTGTTCGGGACGCGTGCTTCGCTCGCGCCCGGGCGGGTCAACGCGGTGAGAAATGCACTGGACGCTCGTGCCGATCTTTCTTACGACAACTGGCGTTTTCGGGCCGGCTACCAAAAAAGGGAAGTCGGGATCGGCGCCGGTCTTGCGGAGAGCCTTGATCCCACCAGTCGCGCCCCGGTTTCACGTCTGTATCTCGATCTCACCTATCGCAACACCAACTGGGCGCCGAATTGGGACATCGCTGGCGTCATCGGTTACTTCGACGTCAAGGAACGCCCGGGCGATCCGCCGTACATGCTGTTTCCGGCCGGGGCGTTCGGAGGCGCTTTTCCCAATGGCGCCATCGGCAATCCCGGACACTCGGAGCGCCATTCCCATGGCAATCTCTCCGCTTTTTATACCGGTTTTACCAATCATCGGATGCGAATCGGCATCGGGTTCCGGGTAGAGGATCTGTACGAAACCAAGGAGTCGAAGAATTTCAATTTCGTGTCCATCCCAGGCGTAGGACCGGTCTTCATGCCGCTGCCAAGCGTGGTGGATGCAAGCAATGATCCTGCCCTTGTTTTCATGCGTCCGCACAAACGCCACCTTGGCTATGTATACGCGCAAGACGAATGGAATATCGCAAAGGACTGGGCGCTCACGGCCGGCATCCGGCATGACCGCTATTCCGATTTCGGCGGCACCACCAATCCACGTCTCGCCTTGGTATGGGACGCCGCCTATAACGTCGTCATCAAGGCAATGCACGGGCGAGCATTCCGGGCGCCGAACTTCACCGAGCTCTACAGCATCAACAATCCGGTCACGATCGGAAACGCGAATCTGAGGCCCGAGACGATTACCACCGACGAATTGGCCCTCTCATGGCAACCTTCGCAAAATCTGCAGACCAATCTGAGTTTCTTCAAGTACCGGATGGAGGACATCATCCGCTTTACGCCTAACGCCGATCCGACAACCGGGCAGACGGCGCAGAATGTCGGTACGCAGACCGGGCGCGGCCTCGAACTGGAGGTCAATTGGGATCCGACACGCAGTCTGCGCTTGACCGGCAATTTCTCGTTGCAGCATTCGACCGACGGCGCGACCGGCAAGGATGCCGGCCTTGCCCCGCAGCGCCGGCTATTCGCCCGTGCCGACTGGCGTTTCGCGCCGTTGTGGCAGTTCGGCTCCACGCTCAATCATGTGGCCGACCGCAAGCGGGAACCGAATGACACGCGGCCTCAAATAGCGGATTACTCAACGGTCGACCTGACACTAAAACGCGAGAAGTTTGCCGGAAATTGGGAATTTCGGGCAACGGTGTTGAACCTGTTCAATCGCGATGCGAGGGAACCGACGTTTGCGCCGGGCAATATTCCCAACGACTTGCCGTTGCCGCGACGTTCGTTCTATCTGGAATTCCAGCATAAGCTTTAGTCTTATCCCGTTGCTCCCTCGGAGCAGCATTCCCGCCGCACAAAGCGTTTCCTGGATTTGACAGGAAACGCTTTGTTTCGTCGGCCGCCCGGTCTTTTCCCTTCCTTTGTACGATGATCTTCGGATCCACGATGTGTTAAATATTGTCAAATACATAGTTTCCGCATGGAAACTGGATATCATGCCCTTGCTGTTTCCGTAGTGCAATCAAGCCAAGCTTGGAAAAACAAATCTTTTGATTGAATTGCAAAGGAGCATTCATGCGTCTAAACAAATGGGGGGCTGTAGCGGCAAGTCTGTTGTGTTTCCAAACCGCGCTCGCCGCGGACAAGGCATCGCAATTGCCGCTGCTGGTGATTGGCGCATCCTATTCCGAAGGCAAGACGCCGTTCAACAACGGCGTCGCGCCGCTCGGCGGCATCGCCGTCGGCTTCGGGCGCTATCTGAGCCTGGGCGAGGCGCTGGCCCGCAATGATGAGTTGCCGGGATTCGTCATCAATGAAGGTCAGGCCGGAGCCGGCACGTTCGCCCGGCCCTACTGCGCTCCGGGTGCGGCGAGTTGCGGCCCGGCCGCCTGGGACAGTTATCAGACGCAATTCCAGAAAGCCTTGTCCCGCGTGGCGCTGCCGCCGAGCTTCGCTCAATACAATGCGAAGTACGTCGTCGTCACGATCGCCAACGATTGCTTGCATGCCGACGCTTTCGGCATTCCACAGTCGCAATCCCAACCTTGCACCTACGCACAGATGAACGCCACCGTCGATCGCCTGGTCGCCCTCGGCAATTCGGCATTGGCAAAAGGGATCACGCCGATCTTCGACGTCTACCCGCGCTATGAAAGCCTCGACTTGCCGCTGTTCCGCTCGCTGTTCGGATTGCAATGGGTGATCGGCGCGCAAGACTACAATACCTTGCGCAACCTGGCGCAAAGCCGGCTCAAGTCCGAGCTGCCGGGGGCGCTGGTGCTGGACATCTGGAAAGACTTCACCCACATCGGCGACGGCATCCATCCCGACTACAATACGGCGCGCAATGCGGCGCGCATCATCGCCAGAAAACTGAAAGAGCTCGATTCCGGAACGCGCTGACGCAGCCCGCGATTCCAGCCGGTAGAGAAAGCCGCCACTCTCGTGGCGGCTTTTTTCATTCCAACCCGGAGGCAGGAGAGATCTCCGCCGGCGTCGGAGAGGGAATGTCCACAACTTCAGACATTTCCGATACCATGTGGCAACATGCAGCGACCGGGCGGCGCGTGGCGCCGCCGTCGTGGAGGAAAGAATGACAATGAGGGCCAAGCCGGCGCATGCCGCCTGGCGAGGGGGATTGGGATGGATATTCGCAGTGGTAAGTGTGCTCGCGCACGCCAGCCAGGAATCCTTGCGCCCACCCGCTGCCGAGGCCAACGAACGCTACCGTGCGGTCGTCAATCGCTTGGAGCGCATGGATACGGGCGGCGGCATGCGCGTCATCCGATACGACCTGAGCGCGCTGGTCGAACTCGACGAGAAGATCAAGCAAAAGGATATCCAGGCGATCGTCGGCAAGGGATCGATCGCGGTGCTGTACCCGGATCTCGGCGAGCCCTACCGCAGCATCTTCGCGAAAATCATCGAAGGCATCGAGGAAAAGGCGCGCGTGCCGGTGCGCAATTATCCGATCGGCAGCAATGCCGACGTCAACGAATTGAATGCGCAGCTCAAGCGCAACGGCACCAAGGTGGTCATCGCCCTGGGCCGCCAAGGATTGAAGACCGCGACCGGCCTCGACCGTGATTTTCCAGTGGTCGTGGGCGGCGTCGTATCGGTGCCGGAACCGCACAACCGCGACTTGACCGGGGTCAGCCTGACGCCCGATCCCGCCCTCTTGTTCGCGCGCCTGAAGAACCTGATGCCGAACGTCAGGCGCGTCATCGTCGTCTACGATCCGCAACACAACGACTGGCTGATCAAGCTGGCGCGCGACGCGGCCAGGGCGCAGGGGCTCGAGTTGCAAACCCACGAGGCGCGCGACCTGGCCTCCGCCGCGCGCATCTACGAATCCGCCTTTTCCAACGCGGACAGCCGCCGCGACGCCGTCTGGCTGCCGCAGGATTCGACCACGGTCGACGAAGGCACGATTCTGCCGCTGGTGTTGAAAGAATCCTGGAATCGCGGCGTGCCCGTATTTTCCAGCAGTTATTTGCACGTGAAGAAAGGAGCGCTGTTCGCGCTATACCCGAACAACCTCGAGCTCGGCCGCACGCTGGCCAGTTCCGCGCTCAACGTGCTGGCCGGCGATCCCGGCAAGCGCGGCGTCCTGCCGTTGCGGGAAGTGCATACCGCGGTCAACCTGCGCACCGCCAGTCATATCGGCCTGAACATCGGCTACCAGCAGCAGCGCTCGTTCGATTCGGTCTTTCCGGAGCCGTAACGCCAATCGACCACCAAGAAAACCAACAACGCCTTCACTGAACGCCTAGCCATGTTCCGACAGTATCTGCGCCGCACCGGATTCCGCCATCAACTGACCGTCGTCGTCAGCGCCGCCATTCTCGTGCTCGCGTTGTTCTCCTCCCTGATGAACTCATGGGAAGCGAGCCGCCGCGTCGAGCACTATCTGGTCGAGCAGGGTCAGCATATCGCCGACAATCTCGCGCGCCAGAGCAAGCTTGCGGTGCTGTACCAGTCCGCCGAGAACGCGCGCGAGGGCGTATCCACCACGCTCGCCTTTCCCGACGTGCTGCATGTCGAAATCACCGATGCCGACCGCCAGATGTTGGTCTCGCTCGACAAACCGGGCATCAAGCGCGACCCGAAGGCGGCGCCCCAGGCGCGCCGGCCGGTGGAACGGGCGACGCTGGAATCCGAGACCGACGATGAATGGCATTTCGCCGCGCCGATCTACAGCAGCCAGGCGGACGAGGCCTCGCCGTTCGACGTCAAGGAGAGCAAGCCCCAATTGCTCGGCTATGTCTACGTCGTGCTCGGCAAGGATACACTGCACCGGCTCGTATTGTGGCTGTTCATCGGCAATCTCGCGATCACCTTCTCGTTCGCGATCGCGCTGCTCGGCCTCGTGCGGCTGCTGACGCGCCGCCTGACGCGTCCGTTGAGCGAACTGTCGAGCCTGATGGGCCGCGCCGAAGCGGGCGAATCCGGATTGCGCGCGAAAGCGGACGGCCCGCGCGATATCATCGAAATGGCCCATGCGTTCAACAAAATGATGGGCGTGCTCGAGCAGCGCGAAGCGGAATTGAAAGCGTCGCGCGACGAAGCCCTGCGCACGGCGCTGATGAAGGCGCAGTTCGCGGCCATGGTCAGTCACGAAGTGCGCACTCCGCTGAACGGCGTGGTCGGCATGCTGGATCTGCTCAAGGAAATGCGTCTTACCAAGCAGCAGCAGGAGTGCGTCGACATCGCCTGGAACTCCTCGCACCAACTGATCGAGCTGATCAACGACATCCTCGATTTCTCGAAAATGGAGGCGGGCAAGCTGCAGCTCGACGAAGTGGATTTCGATCTGCGCAAGCTGGCCGAGGAAGTGATCGAACTGCTCGGCAAGCAGGCGCAGCAGAAGGGCCTCGACCTCGGCTACCTGTTCGACGCCGGCGTGCCCGAGCGGGTGCATGCCGATTCGCTGCGGTTGCGCCAGGTATTGACCAACCTGATCGGCAACGCCGTCAAGTTCACCGAACGCGGGGAAGTGGCGCTGAAGGTGTCGCTGGCGCCGAGCGGCGACAGCCGCGCCGACGTGTTCAAGCTGCGCTTCGACGTCACCGATACCGGCATCGGCATGAGCGAGGAGGCGGCCGCGCACATCTTCGAATCGTTCGCGCAAGCGGAGGCGTCGACCACGCGCAAATACGGCGGAACCGGCCTCGGGCTGGCGATCTCTCGCCACCTGGTCGATCTGATGGGCGGCGAACTGAACGTCGTCAGCAAGGAAGGCGAGGGCAGCACGTTCTGGTTCACGGTCATCTGCCATGCCAGCGAACAGCAGCCGGAAACCGCGATCGAGCACCCTTGGCGCGACACGCACGTGCTGGTGGCCGAAGAAAGCGAGATCGTGCGCAGCTTCCTGATGCAAAGCCTGAGCAATCTCGGCATGAATTGCCGCGCCGTCGCCAGCGGCGCGCAGGCGTTGAGCGAATTGACGCGCATGCGCGCCGAGGGTCCGGGCTACCAGCTGGTGGTCTCCGACCTGGGAATGACCAACGACGAAGGCGAGGACCTGGTGCGCTGCATCCGCTCCGATCCCGCGCTGTCGGCGGTGCGCCTGCTGCTGCTCGATCGCTACGGCACGCCGGCGGCGCCGTCCGGAGTCACCGCCGGCAATGCCTATCTCGGCAAGCCCTTGCGGCTGGACCGCTTGCTGGAGGCGGTCCAGCGCGCTCTTTCGATCGGCCCCGTGGCGGCCGCCGCCCTGCCGCCGATGCCGACCGACAACGTGTTGTCGGGCGAACGCGAGTATCGCGTGCTGGTGGTGGAAGACAACCGGACCAACCAAATGGTGGCGGCCGGCATGTTGAACATCCACGGCTGCCAGTGCGAGTTCGCCGGCAACGGCCGCGAAGCGGTCGAGGCCGCGCGCAACCGGCGATACGACTTGATCCTGATGGATTGCAACATGCCGGAGATGGACGGCTACGAGGCGACGGCGCATATCCGCAATTTCGAAGAACCGCTCGCCCGCCGCACGCCGATCGTGGCGATGACGGCAAACACCCAGCACGGCGACGCCGAAAAATGCCTGGCCGCCGGCATGGACGACTATCTCGCCAAGCCGATCACGCTGGTGGAGCTGCGCCATAAGCTCGAACGCTGGCTCGCGCGCATTCCGGCGAACGTGGCCGAGCGCGCGCTGGCGGAATCCGAGGACGGTCCGCTCGATCGCGCCGTGTTCGAGAAGCTGCGCGAAATCCTCGGGCCGGCCTTGCAGCAGGCCGTCGCGCCTTTCCTCGAGGACACGCCGACCTACCTGGCCCAACTCGAACATGCGATCGACCAGCCGGACGCCGAGATCGCGCGCACGATGGCGCATTCGATCAAGGGCAGCAGCGGCAACCTGGGCGCCATGCATTTGTCGCGCCTGGCCAAGGACGCCGAGGAACTGGCGCGCGAACAGCGGCTGTCCGAGATCCGGCCGTTGCTGCCGCAATTGCGCAGCGCGTTCGATGCGGTCGCGGCGGAGCTCGGCAACGAGATGTACCTCGAGGACCGACTTTCCGTCACGCAGGAAGATGAAATGGCGCAGGTGCTGGTGGTCGACGATGACCGCAGCACGCGCGGCGCCCTGCGTTACACCTTGCAGCGCGACGGCTTCCATGTCGAGGAGGCGGCCGACGGCGAACAGGCGCTGAAGATGCTCAAGCGCATGCGGCCCGACGTGATCCTGATGGATGCCATGATGCCGGTCATGGACGGCTTCACCGCCTGCGCCAAGGTGCAGAACCTGCCTAACGGCCGCTCGATCCCGGTGCTGATGATCACGGCGCTCGAAGACAAATCGTCCGTCGAGCGCGCGTTCGCCGCCGGCGCCAGCGATTTCATTCCGAAGCCCATCCATTTCGCCGTGCTGTCGCAGCGCGTGCGCCGCATCATCGAGGCGAACCGCGCCGAGAAGCGCGTCCGCCACCTGGCCTACAACGATCCGCTGACCGGCCTGCCGAACCGCGCCCTGTTCTTCGACCAGCTCGGCCGGCGCATCGAGCAGGCGCGCCAGTCGGGCGAAGCGGTGGCCGTGCTGTTCCTCGATCTCGACCGCTTCAAGAACGTCAACGACACGCTCGGCCACGACGTCGGCGATCGCTTGCTGGTGGCCGTCGCGCAGCGCATCCGCAACAGCGTGCGCAACGCGGATTGCGTGGCCCGCCTCGGCGGCGACGAATTCACGGTGGTGCTGGCCGACGTCGCCAACGCCGCGGCGGCGGCCACGGCGGCGCAGAACATCTGCCGCGCGCTGGCGAACTCGTTCCAGATCGACGGCCACGACATCTTCGTCACCACCAGCGTCGGCATTTCGATGTATCCGCACGACGGCGTCGATGCCGGCACGCTTCTGAAGCACGCCGATACCGCGATGTACCGCGCCAAGAAGACCAAGGCCGGCTTCCAGTTCTTCGAGGCATCGATGGAACAATCGATTTCCGAGCGCGTGCGCCTCGAGAACGATTTGCGCCGCGCCTTGCAGCGTGACGAGCTCGAAGTGTATTACCAGCCGCAGGCGCGCTTCGAAAGCAACCGCATCGTCGGCATGGAAGCGCTGGTGCGCTGGCATCACCCGACACGCGGCCTGGTGTCGCCGCTGGAATTCATTCCTCTGGCCGAGGAAGCCGGCTTGATCGAGGCGATCGGCGAATGGGTGTTGCGCACGTCATGCGCGCAATTGCAGCGCTGGATCAAGTCGGGCTTGCCGGTCATTCGCGTCTCGGTCAACCTGTCGGTCAAGCAAGTGCTGCAGTCGGACTTCGCGCTGACGGTCGAGCGCGCGCTCGAAGACACCGGCCTGCCGCCGCATCTGCTCGAACTCGAAATCACCGAGAGCACCCTGATGGAACACGCGGAAGACACGCTGGAGGCGCTCGAGCGCCTGCGCAGCCTCGGCGTGCGCCTGACGATCGACGACTTCGGCACCGGCTATTCCTCGCTTGCCTATCTGAAACGCTTCCCGGTCGACGTGATCAAGATCGACCGCTCCTTCGTGCGCGACGTGCCGCACGATGCCGACGATGCGGCGATCGTCAAAGGCATCATCGCCTTGGCGCACAGCCTGCGCCTCGAAGTCGTCGCCGAAGGCGTGGAGAGCGAGGCGCAGCTCGAGTTCCTGCGCGCGCAATCCTGCGACATGCTGCAAGGCTACTACCTCAGCATGCCGGTGCCGGCCGACCAGTTCGGCCGCTATCTCGCGGTGGCGGCGAAGAACGAAGCGGAAAAGTCGCAGCGCGCCAGCGTCGCCAGCGAGGTTTCGAAGCGCTGACCTCGCGCACGGCGCCGAGGGCGCCGTGCGGGCGACAACGATGCGCCTTTGTGCTGTCTCAGAGCGATGCCCGTATTTCCCCCTATGGTGTAAGCATGTCCCGGCGAAGTTTCGCTTCGCGCGGTGAAGCCGGTTGGCTTCTTTCCACGCTTTGCCGGAGAGGGAGATATTTCCGCCATGCATGACGATTCCGCATCTTCGCATCGGGTCGACTGGGTCGACTATGCCAAGGGCATGTGCATCATCTGGGTGGTCATGATGTATGCGACCGACTTCGTGATGGAAGCGACGCATTCGATCGGCTGGATGCAATATGTCGTGAACTTCGGGCAACCGTTCCGCATGCCGGATTTCTTTCTGTTGTCGGGGCTGTTCGTCGCCCGCGTGCTCGATCGTCCCTGGCGTTCATATCTCGATTCCAAGGTCGTGCATTTTCTGTATTTCTACGTCTTGTGGGCGACACTGAAATTCGCGAACATGCACGGCACGGCATTGTTCGGCCCCGAGGCGCCGGCTTTGGCGCCCGAATACCTGCGGATGCTCGTCGAGCCGCCTTCCGGACCGCTCTGGTTCATTTATGTACTGGCGCTCTACTTCCTGGCGGTAAGGCTGTTGCGCCGGGTGCCGCCGGCGATCGTCCTGCCGCTCGCCGTGTGCCTGCAGATCGCCGTCACCTGGCATGCGGACATGCAATGGAGCGTGAAAGTCGCTGACAAGTTCGCGCGTTATTTCGTGTTCTTCTATATCGGCTATCTGTTGGCGCGGCCGATATTCTCGGCGGCGGCGAAAGCCCAGGAGCACCGGCGCATCGCGCTCGCGGCGCTGCTGGCCTGGGCGCTCGCGAATCAATGGATGGTGTCGCTGGGAGCGAGCTTCCTGCCAGGCATGCAACTCGTGCTCGGTTTTGCCGGCGCCGGCGGTGTCATGCTGGCGGCCTCCCTGCTGGCCCGCATCGAGCATGCCGGATGGCTGCGCTACCTCGGCCAGCATTCGATCGTGGTGTACCTGGGTTTCGTCATTCCGCTCGGCATGATGCGCAAGCTGGTCAGCCAGCCGCCCGTGGAAATCGATCTCGGCACTCTATCGTTCATCGTCATGGCGTTATCGATCGTCGGCGCGCTGTTGCTGTACTGGGCCGTGCGGCGGACGCCGCTGCGCTTCCTGTTCGAGCGTCCGGCATGGGCCAGGCTCGGCTCCCTGCCGGCCGCCGAGCACGGCGCCGCGCGCTCGCCGATACCGTAACCTGCCGCTGCCCGCCGGATGGCGGCATTGCCGGTCGTGCCGCGACACTTGCCCTGCATGGTCTTCACGCAATGCAGCGTCGTGGAGCGCAATACTTTCTTCGTGAAAGCCTTCCATTTCGCGGCCGGGCCGAGGGGAGGCCGCCGTCAACGTTCTTTTCGTGCCGAGCGGCTTTCTCGTCGACGGCCGATCGGTTTCGAAATTCATGCATGGTCGCAACGACATCTCAGCGGGACTGTCTATTTTCTCGTTCCGCGCGGCTTGATCCATCTCTATTGCCATTGGTTCGCGCAATGGACGGAGCAACGGGCGGAGCGGATTCGCGACGGCTTGCGCCGCTGGAATTCCATGCGGCTGGAGCCGGAATGAAATCGGCAGCGCGGCCTGTGCTAGACTAAAAAAATGCATCGTGCTCTCAAGTCCTTCCTGATCTGGCTCTTGCTGGCGGCGCTTCCCATCCAGGGAATCGCCGCGGCGGCGATGCTGTCTTGCCGTGCGATGCAATCCGTGGCGGCAACGCCGGAAGCGGCGCATGCCGAACATGCCCATCACGGAAACGCCGCGCACGCGCAACATGAAGCGTTCGACGAGACGGCGCTTGCCGACCGGACCGACGATGCCGACGGCGCGCATTCCGGCCATCACTCGTCCGGCAAGCACGATGCATCGACTTCCTGCAGCGCCTGCGCCGCATGCTGCATCGGCGCCGCGCCGCTGCCTGCCGCTTCGAACTGGGCTGCCGTTCCCAACGGCTCGGAAGCAGTCGTCGTCGCGCCCGTTCCCCTCATGACCGGCTTCATTCCGGCCGGTCTCGAACGACCTCCCCGTTTCCTCGCTTAATCGAATAGCGAAAGATCGCGCGACGGCCCCGTCCAGCCGCGATCCATTCGCATCCGCCGGCCAAGGCATTCGCACTGGCCCGTTACGTTTCGATCACGAGGAACCCATGTCTTTCTTGCATTGGATAACCGCAACCGCGTTGGCGGCGGCTGCGCCGGCAATCGCCGCCCGGGGCGACGACCGTCCCGATCCGGCAGACCCGCGGGCCGTCGTTCCGGCGCCGCATCACGAATCCGTTCTCGAACGCTATCGGCGCGGAGAGGACGATGCCGCAACGCCCGACCAACGGTGGCATGCCGCGAACGACGAAGTGCAGGGAGGCGGCCACGCAGGCCATGGCCGTGCCTCCGCACCGCAGCCGGCCGCCGAGGCTGCGCCGGAGCCGTCGCCCGCGGCCGGCCATCACCCGCATCATCATCAGCATCATCATCACGGAACGGACAAATGATCATGCGCAATTTCCGCATTCCCTCCTTCGGCGCCGCCGTGAAGCCGCTTCCCGGTGCGTTGGCCTTGCTGCTGGCCGGTTGTGCGACATTCTCGGCCGATGGCGGCATGGATGCCGTCTCCGGCCTCACGCAAGAACGCATCGGCCAGGGCGTATCGCGCCAGCGTTCGCCCGATGATGCGGCGGCAATCCGGCCCACCATCGACCAATTGCTTGCCCAGCCGTTGACGGCCGATGCGGCCGTCCGCATCGCCCTGCTCAACAATCGCGGCTTGCAGGCCGCGCTCGCCGATCTCGGCGCGGCCGAGGCGGATTTCGTGCAGGCCGGCCGCCTGCGCAACCCCGGCTTTTCGTTCGGACGCCTGCGCGGAGGCGACGGCGTCGAGATCGAGCGCGAGCTCAGCTTCGATTTCGCCGGGCTGCTGACGCTGCCGCTGCGCAGCGGCATCGAACGGCGACGCTTCGAGCAAGCCAAGCTGCAGGCGGCGTCGCAGGCGGTCCGCTTGGCCGGCGAGACGCGCAAGGCGTATTTCCGGGCGGTCGCCGCGCACCAGACGGCGCGCTACATGGAACAAGTCGCCGACGCCGCCGAGGCCAGCGCGGAGCTGGCGCGGCGCATGGCCAGGGTCGGCAACTGGAGCAAGCTGAACCAGGTGCGCGAAGAAGCCTTCCATGCCGAAACGATGGCTCAGGTCGCGCACGCGCGCCACGCCGCCGTCGCCGCGCGCGAGCAGTTGACGCGCCTGCTTGGCTTATGGGGCGCGGATACGGCATTCGCGCTGCCCGAGCGCCTGCCCGATCTGCCGGCGACGCCCGGCGCGGCGACCGATATCGAGGCGCAAGCCATTGCGCAACGCCTGGATATCCGGATGGCGCAGCGCGATGCCGAGGCGACCGCCGGCGCTCTCGGATTGACCAAGGCGACCGGTTTCATCAACGTGCTCGACGCCGGTTATATGAACAAAAGCGAAACCGGCGAGGCGCGCGCCAACGGTTACGAAATCTCGCTCGAGCTGCCGTTGTTCGACTGGAGCGGCGCGCGGGTCGCCAAGGCCGAAGCGCTCTATATGCGGTCGGTGCATCATGCCGCCGACGTCGCCGTGCGCGCCCGTTCGGAGGTGCGGGAAGCCTGGTCCGCGTATCGCACCGCCTACGATCTGGCGAAGCATTATCGCGACGAGATCGTGCCCTTGCGCAAGAAGATTTCCGACGAGGTTCTGCTGCGCTACAACGGCATGCTGATCAGCGTGTTCGAACTGCTGGCCGATGCGCGCGAGCAGATCGGCAGCGTCAACGCGGCGATCGAAGCGCAGCGCGATTTCTGGCTGGCGGAAACGGAGTTGCAGGCCGCCATCAAAGGCGGCGGGACGACGCTGGAAACGCGCGTGGGATCGGTTGCGGCCCCGACCGCAAGCACGGCGGCAGGCGGACATTGATTGAAAGGATGATTCATGGTTTCTCGTAGAGGATTTTTGTCGGGCGCGGCCACCATGCTCGGCGCCGGACTGGTTTCCAAGGCCGGCGCGGCGACGCTGCCGGAAGCGCCGGTCATGGCGACCGCCGCCACCCAGCCGCCGCTGGCGCCGCCCAACGGGCGGCCCTATCGCCCCGTCGTCACGCTCAACGGCTGGACGCTGCCGTGGCGCATGAAGGACGGCGTCAAGGAATTCCACCTGGTCGCCGAACCGGTGGTGCGCGAAATCGCTCCCGGCATGAAAGCCAACCTGTGGGGCTACAACGGCCAGTCGCCGGGCCCGACGATCGAAGTGGTCGAGGGCGACCGCGTGCGGATCTTCGTGACGAACAAACTGCCGGAGCATACGTCTATCCATTGGCATGGCCAACGCCTGCCGAACGGCATGGACGGCGTGACGGGGCTGACCCAGCCCGGCATTCAACCCGGCAAGACCTTCGTCTATGAATTCGTCGCGCGCCGGCCCGGAACCTTCATGTACCACCCGCATGCCGACGAGATGGTGCAGATGGCCATGGGCATGATGGGCTTTTGGATCACCCATCCGAAAGATCCGGCTCAACATCGCGTGGATCGCGATTTCGTGTTCCTGCTCAATGCCTACGATATCGATCCCGGCAGCTTCACGCCGCGCGTCAACACCATGCTCGATTTCAACCTGTGGACTTTCAACAGCCGCGCCTTCCCGGGCATCGATCCGATGGTTTGCCGCCTCGGCGACCGGGTACGCATCCGCTGCGGCAACCTGACGATGACGAATCATCCGATTCACCTGCACGGCCATGAGTTCGAAGTCGCGGGCACCGACGGCGGCTGGGTGCCGAAATCGGCGCGCTGGCCCGAGGTCACGACCGATGTCGCGGTGGGCCAGATGCGCGCGATCGAGTTCGATGCCACCGAGGAGGGCGATTGGGCTTTCCATTGCCACAAATCGCACCACACGATGAACGCCATGGGCCATGGCGTGCCGACGCTCATCGGCGTCGACCATCGCGGCGTGGCGGAGAAGATCAACCGGCTGGTGCCGGACTACATGGTCATGGGCGAGAAGGGCGGTTCGATGGGCGACATGGAAATGCCGCTGCCCGACAACACGCTGCCGATGATGACCGGCCACGGCCCCTTCGGCGGCATCGAGATGGGAGGCATGTTCACGACGGTCAAGGTGCGCAAGGGGGTGGCGCGCAACGACTACAAGGACCCGGGCTGGTACCGGCATCCGGCCGGCACCGTCGCCCGCGAATGGCGCGGCGAGACGCCGCCCGCGACGCGCGCGCCCGGGCACGCGCATGCACAGGGTGCGAGCGAAACGGCGCTGACGGTCAGGAAAGGAGGCGCGCATCATGGGCATTGAGCATGCGCATCGAACCTCGTCCGCGAAGAGGCGGCTCCTGGATGAAGGAAAGGAAATCGTCATGGCAGGAAATATCTTGAGAGCGATAGCCATCGCGCTGTCCCTGGGCATGGCTGCGGCGCCGCCGTTCGCGCTGGCCCACGACAACCGGCATCGCGCGAAGCAGGCTGTCGAGGAAGCGGCGGAACAGCGGGAATTCGGCATCGCCGGGAATCCGAAACAGGCGACGCGCACGATCAGGATCGTCATGTCGGACCGGATGCGTTTTGCGCCGGCCTCGATCGCGGTCAAGCAAGGAGACACCGTGCGCTTCGTGATCGTCAACGACGGCAAGCTGATGCACGAGATGGTCATCGGCACGATGAGAGAGCTCGAGGAACATGCCGCGTTGATGAGGAAATTTCCCGATATGGAGCATGACGAACCGCACATGGCGCATGTCCGGCCGGGAACGACGGAGGAACTCGTCTGGCGCTTCAATCGGCCGGGACAGTTCAATTTTGCCTGCCTGATCGCCGGCCATTTCGAAGCGGGAATGGTCGGCGCGATCAAGGTCCTCGACTAATGGAAAGGAATGTATCATGAAATCGATCGTCAAAATCATCGTCGCGGCCGCGCTCGGCTGGCCGGCTGTCCCGTACGTGTTCGCCAACGATGCTCATCGTCCGCCCGCCGCGGAAGCCGCTGCGGCCACGAACGACGGCGAAGTGAAGAAGATCGACAAGGCGGCCGGCAAGATCACGATCAAGCACGGGCCGCTCGCCAGCCTCGATATGCCGCCGATGACGATGGTGTTCCGCGTCCAGGAACCCGGCATGCTGGATAAGGTCAAGGCCGGCGACAAGATCAAGTTCGTCGCGCAAAGAGTCGATGGCGTCATCATGGTGACTCGGCTCGAGGCCGCGCAATAGGGTCTTGGTCGGCGCAACCGAGGTCGTGCGCGGAACGGAAAGCGCGAAACTGTGTAACATGTCGCTCCACATCGGCCGCCAGCCGGCGGCCGCGCTTGCCATCGTTTCGTGGAGCTCTGTTCGTGATACGCCATGCCTCGTTGTGTGCAGTTCTCGCGCTTGCCCTGGTCTCCCCCGCCCGCGCCGCCGGCGACGCCTTGACGACCTATTCCGAGCGCTCCGGCTTCCTGAAAACCGGCCGCTATGACGAAGTCGTCGCCTTGTGTGCGGCGTTCCAGAAAGCGTACCCGAAGCAGGTGCGCTGCCTGGAATTCGGCCGCACGCCGGAAGGCCGGCCGATGCTGGCGCTGGCCGCGTCCCGCAGCGGCGCCCTGAGCGCGGCGCAAGCCAGGCGGCGCGGCCTGCCGGTCGTGCTGATCCAGGGCGGCATCCATGCCGGGGAGATCGACGGCAAGGACGCCGGCTTCCTGGCGCTGCGCGAAGCGCTCGAAGGACGCGCCGCGCCGGGCGCGCTCGACAAGCAAGTGCTGCTGTTCGTGCCGGTCTTCAATGTCGACGGCCACGAGCGCTTCGGCCGCTGGAACCGTCCGAACCAGCGCGGGCCGGAAGAGATGGGCTGGCGCACCACGGCGCAGAACTTCAATCTCAACCGCGAGTATGTGAAGGCCGACGCGCCGGAAATGCGGGCCATGCTGCGCCTCGTGAACGAGTGGGATCCGCTCGCGATGATCGACCTGCACGTGACCGACGGCGCCAAGTTCGAACACGACGTCGGCATCATCGTCCAGCCGGTGCATGCGGGCGACGCCGCCTTGCGCGATGCCGGCCGCGCCTTCCGCGACGGCGTGATCGCCGATCTGGCCCAGGCCGGTTCGCTGCCGGTGCCGTTCTATCCGGCGTTCAAGGTCATGGACGACCCGGCTTCCGGCTTCGTCGACGGCGTGCCGCCGCCGCGCTTCTCGCACGGCTATTTTTACCTGCGCAACCGCTTCGGCATGCTGGTCGAGACGCATTCCTGGAAGGACTATCCGGCGCGCGTGCGCATCACCCGCAATGTCGTCGTCTCGGTCCTCGAACGGATCGCCGCGCACGGCGCCGCCTGGCGCAGGACCGCCGCCGATGCCGATGCGCGCGCGGCGGAACTCGGCGGGCAGGCCGTGCCGCTGGCCTACGAGGCAAGCGACCGGGTGCGCACCATCGACTTCCGCGGCTACGAGTACACGCGCACGCCGTCGGAGATTTCCGGCGCGCTGATGACGCGTTACGACGAGAGCAAGCCGCAAGTCTGGAAGCTACCGCTGCGCGACGACGTGCGGCCGACGACGACGGTGACGGCGCCGCGCGCGGGTTATCTGGTGCCGGCGGCCCATGCCGGCCTGGTCGCCGAAAAGCTGGCGTTGCACGGCATCGCGTTCCGCAGGCTGGAGGCGGCGCTCGAGAAGGCGCCGGTCGAGGCCTTCCGCGCCGACAAGGTCGCGCTCGATGCGAAGTCGACCGAGAGCCGGCAGCGCGCGTCGTTGAGCGGCGCCTGGAAGCGGGAGACCCGCGATCTCGGCGCCGGCGCCTTGTTCGTGCCGATCGCCCAGCCCAAGGCGCGCCTCGTGGTGGCGATGCTCGAGCCGCAGGCCACCGATTCGCTGGCGGCCTGGGGCATGTTCGCCACCGCCTTCGAACGGAAGGAATACATGGAAGATTACGTGGCCGAGGAAGTGGCGCGCGAGCAATTGGCGGCCGATCCGGCGCTCGCGGCCGCGTTCCGCAAGCGCCTGGAAGAGGATGCCGAATTCGCCGGAAGCCCGTCGGCGCGGCTGGAATTCTTCGCGCGCCGCCATTCGTCGTGGGACGAGCGCTTCAATCTTTACCCGGTGCTGCGGACAGCCGTCGTGCCGCGCTGACATCGCCTCATTTCCATCCGCAAGGGAGTGTTCATGCGTTTCTTCCCATCTCTGTGCGCGGCCGCGCTGGCGGCCGCGAGTACGGCCGCCCATGCCGCGACGATCATCGACAATGCCAACGGCTATACGTTCACCAAGACCGGCAAGCTGCTGCGTTTCAGCTCGCTCGCGATCGGCGATGACGGCAAGGTGATCGCTGTCGGCTCCGCCAAGGTGGTGGCGGCCAAGGCGCCGCGCGCCGAACATGTCGATGCCGGCGGCAAGACGCTGTTGCCGGGCTTGATCGATGCCCACGGCCATGTGTTCGGCCTCGGCAGCGGCGAAACGGAACTGAGCCTGCGCGCGGCGCGATCGCTGGAGGAGGCGCAGCGCGCCATCGCGGACTATGCGCAGGCGCATCCGCGGAACGCCTGGATCCGCGGCGGCGAATGGAACCAGGCCGTCTGGAAACTCGGCCGCTTCCCGACCGCTCTGGAAATCGACGCGGTCGTCGCCGATCGGCCCGTGTGGCTGTATCGCGTCGATGGCCATGCCGCCTGGGCCAATACCAAGGCGATGCAGCTGGCCGGCGTGACCAAGGATACGCCCGATCCCGAAGGCGGCCGGATCGAGCGCGATGCGGCCGGCAATCCGACCGGCGTGTTCATCGATCGCGCCATGCAGCTCGTCGCGCGCATCGTGCCGCCGTACAGCGAAGCGGAAAACCGCGCCGCGCTCGACGCCGCGCTGGCCCGGCTGGCCGAAGCCGGACTCACCAGCGTCCACGACGCCGGCGTTTCGGCCGAGCAGGATACGCTGTTCCGCGAATACGCCAGCCGGGGAAAACTGACATCGCGCGTCTACGGCATGGTGCGCGGCGTCGATGCTTTCTTCGACCGCGCGGCGGAAAGCGGCCCGCTGCAATCCATGGCGAACGACATGTATGCGCTGCGCGCCGTCAAGCTGTTCGCCGACGGCGCGCTCGGCAGCCGCGGCGCCGCCTTGCTCGCTCCCTACAGCGACGCGCCGCAAACGCGCGGCCTGTTGTTCAAGGATGACGAAGCGATGCTCGACATGATGGAAAAGGCGATGCGGAAGGGGTACCAGGTCAACGCGCATGCGATCGGCGACGCCGGCAACCGGCAGATCCTCGACGGCTTCGAGAAGCTGGCGCGGCGCGGGCTGGGCCGCGGCCTGCGCCATCGGATCGAGCATGCGCAGGTGGTGGCGCTCGCGGACATTCCGCGTTTCGCCCGCGCCGGCGTGCTGCCGTCGATGCAACCGATCCACGCGACTTCCGACATGAACATGGCGGAAGACCGCGTCGGCGATGAGCGCATCAAAGGCGCCTATGCCTGGCGTACCTTCCTGAAGCAGGGTTCGCGCATCGCCTGCGGTTCGGATTTCCCAGTCGAGTCGCCGAATCCGTTCTGGGGCATCCACGCCGCGGTGACGCGGCAGGACGCGCACGACCGGCCGGCGACGGGCTGGTATCCGGAGCAGGCGATGATGCGCGCCGAGGCGCTGCGCTGCTTCACGCTCGACGCGGCCTACGCGGCGCACCAGGAAGACGTGCTCGGCACGCTCGAACCGCGCAAATGGGCCGACTTCATTGTGATCGACCGCGATCTGTTCACCATTCCGGCGCGGGACATCCACAAGATCCGGGTATTGCAAACCTGGGTCGCCGGGCGAAAGGTGTTCGAGAGGTAAGTCCTGTTGCATGCAACATGAATTCTTGTCGCATCATCATCGATCCATATCAAGTCCAGGCGAATCGGGAAGCGGTTTCTAGTATTCGACGGACGCATCGCCTACAATGAATTTGTGCGCCGCACAAAGCGCGAAGCAAAAGGGGTGCGTCATGAATTCGAGCGAAATCGTCACTACGCTTTTTGCAGGAATGAGCCAGGCAGGCCGGGAAGAGGAGCAACTTCCGCCCAAGCCGACGATCCGCGTCAAGGAGATGTCGGAGCGCGACCGCCGGCGCCTGCTTATGCATTTCCTGGCGCTCGGCGACGAGGATCGCAGATTACGCTTCGGAAGCGTGCTGCCGGATGCATTGGTGACGAAATATGTGCAGCGCATCGATTTCCGGCGCGACACGATATTCGGCGTTTACGATAGCCGGTTCCGCTTGGTCGGTGTCGGTCACCTGGCCTTCGTGCCGCGCGATATGCTGCCGGCGATCAACGGCGCGACGGAGAAAGAACGTATCGCCGAGCTGGGCATTTCGGTGCTCGAATCGGCGCGCGGTCTCGGCATCGGCTCCCGGCTGTTCGAGCGCGCCGCGATTCATTGCCGCAATGCCGATGTCGATACGCTCTACATGCATTGCCTGGCCAGCAATCAGACGATGATTCATATCGCGCGCAAGGCCGGCATGGAAATCCAGCACGATTACGGCGAGGCCGACGCCTATTTGAAGCTGTTGCCGCCGAGCCCGGTTTCCGTCCTGCAGGAAGCGGTCGAGGAGCAGGTCGCCATGTTCGACTATGCCCTGAAGGCGAATGCGCGCGCCGCCCGCAAATGGATCAACAGCATCAAGAAATGAATCTCATACCAGCGGCAGCGCGGTCGTATCCTTGATGCGCTTCAAGGCGAAGCTCGATTTCACATCGAGCACCGCCGGATGGCGCAGCAGGGTTTCCATCATGAAATGGGAAAAGTGCTCCATGTCTTCCACGTGCACGCGCAACAGGTAATCCATTTCGCCCGTCATCGCATAGCAGGCGACCACTTCCGGCCAGTTTTCGACCGAGGCGGCGAAATCGGCGCGCGGCGAACGCGATCCTCCCGCCCCGGGCGCATCGCTGTGCTTTTCCAGCCGCACGTTCACGTAGGCCAGCAAGCCGAGGCCGATCCGCTCGGGTGTCAGCAGCGCCACGTATTGGCGGATCACGCCGGTCTCCTCGAGCCGCTTGATGCGGCGCAGGCAGGGCGAGGGCGACAGGTTGACGCGCTCGGCGATCTCCTGGTTGGTGAGCCGCCCGTCGGACTGCAAGATCGCCAGGATCTTGCGGTCGGTTTTATCGAGATCAATCCTTATCATAAACCACCAATAAATAAAAATTTATAGCAATATTATTGCTCAAATTTCTCATTTCCGGGAATAATTTGCAATTTTATGCCCGTTTCTCAAGCCTATACTGTGCGCATCGACACTCTGGAGGCAGACATGCAATTCACACCCTGGGACAACCCGATGGGCACCGACGGCTTCGAATTCATCGAGTACGCCGCACCCGATCCGAAAGCGCTGGGCGCACTGTTCGAGCAAATGGGTTTCGTCGCGATCGCCAAGCATCGCCACAAGGATGTGACGCTCTATCGCCAGGGCGATGTCAACTTCATCATCAATGCCGAACAGGATTCCTTCGCGCAGCGTTTCGCCCGCAAGCACGGCCCTTCGGTGTGCGCCTTCGCGTTGCGCGTGAACGACGCTGCCTATGCGTATCAAAAGCTGCTAGAGATGGGCGCCTGGGGCTTCGATAACAAGACCGGTCCGATGGAATTGAACATCCCGGCGATCAAGGGCATCGGCGATTCCCTGGTGTACCTGGTCGACCGCTGGCGCGGCAAGGAAGGCACGAGCGGTGCCATCGGCGACATCAGCATCTACGACGTCGATTTCGTCGCGATTCCCGGCGCCGAAGCGAACCCCAAGGGTTGCGGCCTGACCTACATCGATCATCTGACGCACAACGTCTTCCGCGGCCGCATGAAGGAATGGGCCGAGTTCTACGAAACCTATTTCAACTTCCGCGAAATCCGCTACTTCGACATCCACGGCAAGCAGACCGGTCTGAAGTCGAAGGCGATGACCTCGCCCTGCGGCAAGATCCGCATCCCGATCAACGAATCGGCCGACGACAAGTCGCAGATCGCCGAATACCTCGACCTGTACAACGGCGAGGGCGTGCAGCACATCGCGCTCGGCACCGACGACATCTATACGACGGTCGAGCAACTCAAGGCGCGCGGCGTGATCTTCCAGGACACGATCGACACCTATTACGACCTGGTCGACCGCCGCTTGCCGGGCCACGGCGAACGGCTCGACGATCTGCGCCGCCTGAAGATCCTGATCGACGGCAAGAGCGACGGCACCAACCGCGAATTGCTGCTGCAGATCTTCACGCAGACGGTGATCGGTCCGATCTTCTTCGAGATCATCCAGCGCAAGGGCGATCAAGGCTTCGGCGAAGGCAATTTCCGTGCGCTGTTCGAGTCGATCGAACTCGACCAGATCCGGCGCGGCGTGCTGAAGGACGAGAAAGCGGAGGCGTAGCATGGACGCGTCTGTCGAACTCACGGTCGACCAAGCGGACTTTTTCAAGACGCTCACGGAAAAGTCCGACGGCGGCAAGCTGCGCGGCGACTATTCGAAGGCCGATGCGCATTACGTCATCAAGCAGGATTGCTCGCTCTACACGCCGGAGCAGCATGCGCTGTGGCGCCGCCTGTACGAGCGCCAGGCCAGGCTGTTGCCGGGACGCGCCTGCGACGTCTTCATCGAGAGCCTGCGAAAACTGGAAGCCAGCGACGGCATTCCCAGTTTCGCCAAGACCAACGAGGCGCTCTACAAGGCCACCAAGTGGCAGCTGGTCGCGGTGCCGGGATTGATTCCCGACCTGACCTTCTTCGAGCATCTGGCGGCGCGCCGTTTCCCGGTCACGGTGTGGCTGCGCGAGCCCGAGGAATTCGATTACATCGTCGAACCGGACGTGTTCCACGACTTCTTCGGCCACGTGCCGCTGCTGTTCAATCCGATCTTCGCCGAGCATCTGCAGGAATACGGCAAGGGCGGCTTGAAAGCCTTGAAGCTCGATGCGTTGAAATATCTGGCGCGGCTCTATTGGTACACGGTCGAATTCGGCCTGATCAAGACCGACCAGGGCTTGCGCGTCTACGGCGCCGGCATCCTGTCGTCGGGCGGCGAGATCGATTACTGCCTGAAGAGCCCGAATCCGCGCCGCGTCATGCTCGACGTCGAGCGCTGCATGCGCACGCTGTACAAGATCGATTCTTACCAGGAGACCTACTTCGTCATCGATAGCTTCCAGAAGCTGTTCGACGATACGGCGCCGGATTTCACGCCGATATACGACCGGATCAAGCTGCTCGATGCCTTGCCGGCCGACAGCTTGCTGCCGGGCGAGACGAACCTGGCGCCGAATCCATAAGACAGGACTGCACCGGCCGATAAAAAAAGCGGGTTCCACGAATCGCGGAACCCGCAAGCGGTGATATACACCCAGGGGAAAATCGGTCCGGTTGCAGCCTCCTGGCGGCGCGTCACGTCATCGGCGACGACAGGGGGCGGTATTTCATACGGTCTCTCGCATCGCCTTCGATGCCGTCGTTGGCGCGATCCTCCGGGGAGGCGAGACGGTCGCGCAGGATTGCATGTTCGGCCCGCGCTTTCACGTCTTCCTGGAACGGCCGGACCTGCATGGCCGCCCGGTGGGTGCGCGCGGCCGACGTCGCGGTCGCGGACGAGGGCACCAGTGTTGCAATGCCGCCGCAGACGAACAAAGCGGCGAGGTAGACCGTGATGACTCTGGCAAGCATGTTGTTCAGAATGTAGGGACGCTTGCAGTCATTTAAAGATACGGAGACAAGTTTCTCTATCGCATTTACGAGTTGTTACACGTTTTACGAATGCTTGTGACACATTTCGCGCGCGCAGCACGAGAAGCGAATGAAGTCGTTGTGCTGCACTGTGCATTGAGGGCCGGGAAGCGCTGTGCTACCGTGTAAAATGTCAATGGAAAACAGCCCCGGGCCCGCCCACAAGGCGGGCCTTTTGACTGGCTGCTACAAATGAGCGCCCCAAAGACACGATTTTTGGTTTGGAGACTGAATGAACGCACCTCTACCGTCCGGGCAGCAGCGGCTGTTGGACAACATTTCCCTTGACGACAAGTACACGCTCGAGCGCGGCCGCGCTTTCATGACGGGTACCCAGGCGTTGATCCGTCTGCCGATGTTGCAACGTCAACGCGATCTCAAGGCAGGACTCAATACCGCCGGCTACATCACCGGCTACCGCGGCTCGCCGCTCGGCGCGGTCGACATGACGGCGATGAAGGCGCGCAAGTATCTCGAGGCCCACCACGTCAAGTTCCATCCCGGCATGAACGAAGACCTGGCGGCCACCGCGGTCTGGGGCACGCAGCAGGTCAACCTGTTCCCCGGCGCGCAATACGACGGCGTGTTCGGCATGTGGTACGGCAAGGGCCCGGGCGTGGACCGCTGCGGCGACGTCTTCAAGCATGCCAACATGGCGGGCACGTCGAAGCACGGCGGCGTGCTGGTGATCGCGGGCGATGACCACGCCGCCAAATCCTCGACCACGGCGCACCAGAGCGAGCACATCCTGAAAGCGTGCGGCATTCCGGTGCTCTATCCGTCGTCGGTGCAGGAATATCTCGACTACGGCTTGCACGGCTGGGCGCTGTCGCGCTACACCGGCTTGTGGGTCGCCATGAAATGCGTGACCGACATCGTCGAATCGGGCGCTGCGGTCGAGATCGATCCGGACCGCGTCGACATCGTCATCCCGACCGAATTCGAATTGCCGCCGGGCGGCCTCAACATCCGCTATCCGGATTCCGTGCTCGAGCAGGAAGTCCGGATGAACCAGTACAAGTGGTATGCCGCGCTCGCCTACGTGCGCGCCAACAACCTGAACCGGATCGTCTGGGACAGCCCGCATGCGCGCATCGGCATCATCACCGCCGGCAAGTCCTATCTCGACACGCGCCAGGCGCTGGCCGATCTCGGCATCGACGAGCAGGTCGCGAAGGACATCGGCATCCGCCTGTTCAAGGTCGGCATGAACTGGCCGCTCGAGGCAGAAGGCGTGCGCGCCTTCGCGCAAGGCCTCGACGAGATCATCGTCGTCGAAGAGAAGCGCCAGATCCTCGAATACCAGCTCAAGGAAGAGCTGTACAACTGGCGCGACGACGTGCGTCCGCGCGTGGTCGGCAAGTTCGACGACACCAGCGAATGGAGCGGCAGCCACCGCGAAGGCCACGGCAACTGGCTGCTGCCGGCGACCTACGAGCTGAGCACGGCCCAGATCGCGCGCGCGATCGCGACCCGCATCTCGAAATACTTCGCCGGCCATCCGGTCGAGCAGCGCGTCAAGGAACGCGTCGCCTTCCTCGAGGCGAAGGAGAACGTGCTCAAGGCCTATCCGACCAAGGCCGATCCGAACAAGGATCGCGTGCCGCATTTCTGCTCGGGCTGCCCGCACAACACCTCGACCAAGGTGCCGGAAGGTTCGCGCGCGCTGGCCGGCATCGGCTGCCATTACATGGTCCTGTGGATGGACCGCGAGACCTCGACCTTCACCCACATGGGCGCGGAAGGCGTGACCTGGGTCGGCCAGGCGCCGTTCACCAACGAAAAGCACGTCTTCACCAATCTCGGCGACGGCACTTATTTCCACTCGGGCTTGCTGGCGATCCGCGCGGCGGTCGCGGCCAAGGTCAACATCACCTACAAGATCCTCTACAACGACGCGGTCGCGATGACCGGCGGCCAGAACGTCGACGGTCCGCTCGATCCGGCCATGATCTCGCGCCAGATCGCGGCCGAAGGCGTCAATCCGATCATCGTCGTCACCGACGAACCGGACAAATATCCGGTCGGCACCAACTGGGCGCCGGGCGTGACGATCCGCCATCGCAGCGAACTCGACCAGGTGCAGCGCGAGCTGCGCGAAGTCAAGGGCGTGTCGGCCATGATCTACGACCAGACCTGCGCCTCCGAGAAGCGCCGCCGCCGGAAGAAAGGCGAGTTCCCCGACCCGGCCAAGCGCGCCGTCATCAACGAAGCCGTGTGCGAAGGGTGCGGCGACTGCGGCGTGCAATCGAACTGCCTGTCGGTCGAACCGCTCGAAACCGAATTCGGCCGCAAGCGCCAGATCAACCAATCGTCGTGCAACAAGGACTTCTCCTGCGTGACCGGTTTCTGCCCGAGCTTCGTGACGGTGGAAGGCGGCAAGCTGAAGAAGCCGAAGAAGGCCGAGACCGCCAAGCCGGAAGCGACGCCGTTCAAGTTGCCGCAGCCGACGCTGCCCTCCACGGCCGAACCATACGGCATCCTGGTCACCGGCGTCGGCGGCACCGGCGTCGTGACGATCGGCCAGATCCTGGCGGTGGCCGCGCATATCGAAGGCAAGGGCTGCTCGGTGCTCGACATGACCGGCCTCGCGCAAAAGGGCGGCGCCGTGATGTCGCACGTGCGCCTGGCCGACAACCCGGCCGACATCCACTCGACGCGCGTCGGCACCGGCATGGCCGATCTCGTGATCGGTTGCGATTCGATTGTCACCGCGAGCCGCGACGCGCTGTCGCGCATGGGCGAGGGACGCACGCATGCGGCGGTCAACTCGACCGTGTCGCCGACCGCCGCCTTCGTCCGCAATCCGAACTGGACCTTCCCCGAAACGGCGGCCGAGAACGATATCCGTACCGCCTGCGGCAAGGACCGCGCCGACTTCATCGACGCCGCCAGCATCGCCACCGCCTTGATGGGCGATTCGATCGCGACCAACATGTTCATGCTCGGCTATTCATGGCAGAAGGGCTGGGTGCCGTTGTCGGAAGCCGCGATCATGAAGGCGATCGAATTGAACGGCGTATCGATCGATTTCAACAAGCAGGCATTCAACTGGGGCCGGCAGGCGGCGCACGACCCGATCGCGGTCGAGAAGGCGGCCAAGGCCAACAACACGGTCGCGCAGGTGATCGAATTCAAGCGCACGCCGACGCTCAACGATATCGTGGCCCGCCGCGTCGCGTTCCTGACCGATTACCAGAACGCCGCCTACGCCAAGCAGTACAGCGATTTCGTCGAAACGGTGCGCGCGGCCGAAGCCGGTCTGGTCGACGCCGCCAAGCCGCTGCGCCTGACGGAAGCCGTCGCCAAGTACCTGTTCAAGCTGATGGCCTACAAGGACGAGTACGAGGTCGCGCGCCTGCATTCGAACGGCGCGTTCCGCGCCAAGATCGAGAACATGTTCGAAGGCGACTACAAGATCAAGTTCCACCTGGCGCCGCCGCTGCTTGCCAAGCGCGACGCCAAGGGCCACCTGGTCAAGCAGGAATACGGCCCGTGGATGATGAAGGCCTTCGGCTTGCTCGCCAAGTTCAAGGGCTTGCGCGGCACGGCGCTCGACATCTTCGGTTACACCGAGGAACGCAGGATGGAGCGCGCCTTGATCGATCGGTACAAGGCCACGATCTCCGGTCTGCTGCCGAAACTCACGACTGAAAACCTCGCGAAGGCGACCGCGATCGCGAGCATTCCGGAAGATATCCGCGGCTTCGGCCACGTGAAGGAGCGGCATCTGAAGAATGCGCAGGAGAAGGAAGCGACGCTGTTGCGCGCTTTCGACGCTCCGGCGTCCGCGTCGACGCAGCACGCGGCGTAGCGTCTGCATGGCGCGCGGCCCGATTCCGGTGCCCGCGCCGGCACGAGAAAGGGCGGACGGCAGCAATGCCGCCCGCCTTTTCATTTGCCCGGCGGATTTTAGAGGCTGTTATGAACTCAAACAGCCTCTAGAAACCGATCTCGCGCCAGAGCACGGAAAGGAAATGGCGAACGAAACGCGCGCCCGGCGCTTCCCATGCGCCGGCGATCACGACCGTGCCGCGCCGGGATTGGCCGGATGCCGCCGGCGCCAGGTCGCGCGCATCTTGCTCGTCCCACAGCGCGAAGCCGACACGATAGACGGCATGCTCGGGATACCAGGCGCCCTGTTTTTCGCGTGCCGCGATCGCGCCGCCGTGGGCCGCCGCCCATAAACCGCTCGGCAGGATACGGCTGGCATCCTGATCGATCGAGGTAACGACCAGCCGCACCGCCGGACCGTCGAGGCCGTCCGGGTAGAAGCGCGCGGTATCGCCGACGGCGATGCGATGCACCAGATCTTCTTCGAGGTAACTCTCGGCTTCCAGGCCGTCGTCGCCGACCAGGATGGCGAGGCGTTCGTTCGCCGCGACCCAGACTCCGGGCGCGAGTTCCGGCAGGACGTCGCGCAGGCGGCCGGAGAACGGCGCGACCGGCCGATAACGGACGGCCTCTTGCTCCAACTCCTGCAGCGCCGCCTCCGCCGTCGCCAACTCCTCGCGCAACACCGCGCCGCGGCCGCGCTGCTCGGCATCGAAAGCGGCGCCGGACGACGCTTGCCAGCGCAGGCGTTCGATCAGCGCCTCGAGCGCGCGCCGGCGGCTGTCGGTTTCCGGGCTGGAGAGCTGCATCACCGCTTGCCCGGCCGCGACCGCGCCGCCTTCCGCGATCGGAAGGGCCAACAGCTGCGCCTCCCTGGGCGCATGGATCGGGAACACTTGCCTGGCGTGCAGCATCGCGCTCGACTGGATGCGCGCCGGCCACGGCAGGACGAACAGCAGCAGGAGCGCGGCGAACAGCAAGGCGCTGCGGCGCGCCCGCCGGCTGCTCTTGAGTTGCGGCAGCAGCGCGCGCCATGCCGCGATTTCCTGCGCGATCGGGCGCAGCACGAACCAGGCGATCTCCACCGCGAACAGGAAGATGCCCACGATCTTGATGAAGAAGTGATAGACGAGCACGGCGATGCCGATGAAGAGCGTCAAGCGATACAACCAGGTGGCCCAGGCGAACAGGATCAGGCCGATGTTGCGGCGGCGCGGCAGGTATTCGGGCGGCGGCGCGCCGAGGCCGAACAGGCGTTCGCGCAAGTCCCAGCGCGCCAGCGCGAAGGCGCGCGCGTGCAGGTTCGGCATGTCGAGCCAGTCGGAGAGCAGGAAATAACCGTCGAAGCGCATGAACGGACTCGTGTTGACGGCGAGCGTCGCGATCCAGGTCGTGGTCGCGAGCGGAAAGACCATCGCGCGCAGCAGCCCATCCGGCAGCAGCGCCCAGGCCAGCGTCGACCAGGCGGCGACGATCAGTTCGGCGGCGACGCCGGCGGCGGCGATCCGCTGCCGCTGCCGGTTGCTGCCGAGCCGCCAGGCATCGTTGGTGTCGGTATAGGGTACCGGCCACAGCACCAGGAAGGCGATGCCCATGGTCGGTACGCGGCAACCGTAGCGCTTGGCGGTGAGCGCGTGGCCGAGTTCGTGGATGCATTTCACGCCGATCAAGGCCAGCGCATAGGCGAGCAGGCCGCCGGGCGTGAAGGCATCCGCCAGCGTCGCGCTGAAGCGCTGCCAGTCGCGCGCGACCTGCGCGCCGCCGACCAGCAGCGCCAGCAGCGTCAGGCGCGCGAACGCCGCGGAGTACGCCCATTCGAAGGCCGGCGCGACGCGCGTCAGCCAGCGGTCGGGCTTGAGCAGGGGAATCCGAAAGAACAGATAGTGGTGCAGCAAGCGCTGGTGCCACTTGCCGCGCGCGGCCAGATAGCGTTGCGCCATCGGCTTGATCGCGGCGAGCGGATCGGGCCGCAGCAGCTGGTTGTCGTTCAGGAACCTGGCGACGGCGGCGACGTCGTCGGCGGACGGATCGAGCGCGGTCGCCGCGCGGATCGACAGCAGGATGTCGTCCGCATTGCCGAACGACCAGCGGCGCAGGATCTCGAAGGTCATCCAGTCGATGCGAAAGAACTGGTTGCGCACCGGATCTTCGAGCACGTGGTTCGGTTCGCCGGTCGCCAGCGCCGGTCCCGGATGAAGCGACAATTCCTCGCGCAGCGGCGGCAGTGCGATGCTCTCCATCACCACCCCAGGGTCTCGCGTATCGCCGCCAGCGGGCGGCGCAGCATCCAATAGATTAGGGGCACCCGCCGGCCGGACAGCTTGGCCGTGCCTTTCAAGCCGATCCGGTGTTCGCTCGCCGCGCCGAGCCGCGCGCGCACCCGGTAGGCATAACCGCCGTCGGGGCGCTGCACCGCCTCATAGGAGACGTGGCGGACCCGGGCCGCGACAGGCGCCAGAGGCGCGGCGCTCAGATAGAGTTGGACTTCGGCGCCGGCGTCGAGCGCGATCGCATCGCCGAGCGCCAGCCAGGCCTCGACCTCGACCTCGCGCGGCGCCGCGATGCGCATGATCCGTTCGCCGGTGGCGACGGGGCGGCCGATCCATTCGTCCGGATCGTCGAACAGGACGATGCCGTCCTGCGGGGCCGTCACGTGGGCGCGCTCCACCTGGCCGGCCAGGAATTCGGTCTCGGCGCGGCGCTCCTCGATCTTGCCTTGCAAAGTCGTCAGCAATGCTTTCGACTTGCCGTCGTTGAGCGCCTGTTGCGCCGACTGGCGGTACTCGGCCTCGGCCGTGGCCAGCGCCTGGCTGGCCACGGCATGGCGGCTGGCGAGTTGCGCTTCATCGAAATCGAACAGCGGTTGTCCTTTCCTGACGAGCTGGTTGGGCGCGACGTGGAAGCGCTCGATCACGCCGTCGAGCGGCGAGCGGATCGCGACCGGATGCGCCGGCACCAGTTCGCCCGGCGCCAGCACGGTGAGGCGAACTGGAGCGAGCAGCAGCGCGGCGACCAGCACCGCGGCGAGGGTCGAGCGGCGCCGCCACCACGGTGCGGCGGCGCTGCGTTCGCGCTGCCACGCCGCGCCGACGCGCGCCTTGAGCGCAGCGAGGCTCCAGGGCATGGCGGGGCGGTGCGCGAGATAGGCGTGGCGCAGGATATCGGCCCATTCGGTCAAGGCGGCGATCTCGCTGGCGAGCCAGGGAATGTCGCGCGCCAGCAGGATGCCGCCCGCCGGCGCCGCGCGCGGCAGGTCGCCGCTCGCCGCCAGCGGCAGCCACAAGCCGTAGGCCGGCAGCCATTCCGCCCACTCCGCGGCGACGGCCGGCGGCAACTCTTCGGGCGCGACCGGTCCGGCATCCTTCAATTCGCGGCACAGGCGGCCGAGCCATTCCGCATAGGGCGCGTTGGCTTCGATCTGCACCACGCCGGACAGCGCGCAGACGCCGCGCTCGGCGAACCAGAGCGCGGCTTGCCGATAGGGCGCCAAGGCGTGCGTCGCGTTGACGGCCATGAAGTCGAGTTCGACGCTGCGTTCGACGTGCCGCGCGCGGCGCGCCAGTTCGAGCAGCGCGACCGCGGCGTCCGTGCCGGTGTGTTCCATGGCTGCCATCTACCGCCTTCGTCAGCTGCCGCGCGCGGCGCGCGGCAGCGCCGCGATATGGGCATCGCGTTGCGCGGACATCATGCCAGGCCGGCGCAATTGCTCCGACAAGCCGAGCTTGCCGGAAGCCTTGGTCCCGTTCTTGTCCGTCGCGCCCGGTTCGCCGGTCGTTCCGATATTGACGCGGAACAGCGCCGTCGCTTCGCGGCCTTGGGCATCGCGGGCGATCAGCTTGATGCGCAATTCGCCCTTCACACCCGGCGGCACTTCGCCGGTGAACTGGCCGGTCTGGGTATTGAACTGCACCCATGCCGGCAGCGGCTTGCCGTCCTGCAGCGTGGCGGCGAGGCGCACGACCGCTTTCGGTTGGGTATGCGCGAAGGCGTCCGCTGGCACTGTCAGCGACAGGCGGTTGCCGCTCTCGGTGTACTGGTCCGGCACGCCGCGGAACAGCACGAGCGCCGGTTCGTCGGCCTTCGCGACCACGGTGCGGAAGCCTTCCGAACGGGTATAGACATCGCTCAATTCGGCCGCGCGCTGGACCTGGACCTCGAGCGGCGCATCCGTTCTGAGCGTGCCCTGGCCGGTACCCACCTTGGCAGCGTCGCTGCTGACGATGCTGCCCGGCACGGCGGGTTGGGTAGTCTCGGTCGC
>Ga0196972_1000026_pt1 | contig 144300 bp, 150 predicted proteins | sample S1v_2013CmetaG_FD_148618 | JGI IMG/M metagenome (GOLD analysis project Ga0196972, IMG submission 148618) | Soil microbial communities from Anza Borrego desert, Southern California, United States - S1+v_20-13C | ecosystem: Environmental > Terrestrial > Soil > Desert | place: USA: California...
CCGCATAGTTGCGCAGCGGTCGGACGTTGAGCCGGTGCATCAGCTGGTGGCCGCGGCCAATGATGAGCCAAGAGACGACGTAGGCGATGCGGTCGAGTTCGAGCCAGCGAAACCGCCGGCGGATGTGACGGCGGTCGACGCGCACAGCCTCGCCGAACAGCGTCGCGCCGACCCACGCGAGCGTCAGCCACGCCCAGGCGGCGAGCCGGGCGAGCTTTCGCTCTGCTGCTGGAGTGGATCGGATGAGTTTCATGCGCGGCATTCTACGCCCGCTCAAGCGCGGTCGGATTGAATCGCCCTCGCTTTCCGCGCGGGCGTTGATTGGATGAGGATTTCACCTGCGAATTGGGGGGATAGAAACCGCGCCTATCCGCGCATCCACTCCCGGAGCGCAGCGCCAAGTCCAGGCACAAACACCCATGACACACCAGCTCCCGCCGTCCTGCGCCAGTAACGCGAGCACCCGTGATTATGGATCCCGGCTCTTCGCTGCGCGAAGCCCCGGGAATGGGTGGCAGTGCGCTATGCTGACCGCCCGCAACGTTCGACCATCCACGCGAAGCGGGCTAGGCTGCGGCGCGTCTTGCTGGAGCGGAAATCATGTCGCCTCGCCCTGCCGCTGCCTCCGATCTTCGGCTGAACCGTCGCGAACACTTGTTCGCCTTTTTGCCGGCCTTCGCCGTGTTCGCGCTGCTGTCCGAAGCGGGCGCGCTGACCATCGCCGGTTCGCGGCGCACCATGGCGCCTGCGCGCTGGATCGACGCGCACGACGAGGTCGCGCGCGCGCTCGCAGGCGGCGAGATCACGCCGCTCATTTGGCAAGCCGAAGTCGAACGGCTGGCGCGCGAAGTCGACGTGGCGGAGCTGATGGCGACGGTGAACCGGGCGCGGCTTTCGCCGGCGCCGCGCGGCTCCCACAACGATCCGGCCAAGCGCTTCGTGCGCTTCCTCGATGACACGGGCGAGCCGCGCCGCCTCGCCTACGGCGCGGCGCTGTTCGACTTCCAGCCGCAGAACGTGATCACGCCGCACGGACACCGGCACATGGTGTCGGCGCATCTGGTCGTCGACGGCGCCTTCCGCGTGCGCAATTTCGACCGCATCGGCGACGAGGACGGCGCCATGGTGATCCGGCCAACGCGCGATTACGTGGCGCGCACGGGCGATATCTCCACCATGTCGAGCCAGCGCGACAACATCCATTGGTTCGTGCCACATGGGCGCGCGCCGGCGACGACGTTCGATGTCGTCATCTCCGATCTCGATCCCGGCCAGCCCTCCTACGACATCCGCGCCATCGACCCGCTCGGCGGCCGCGCCCGCGCCGACGGCGCCATCGTCGCGCCGATCATGAGCTTCCGCGACAGCGCCGCGCGCTACACGGCGGAGGTTTAGTCTGCCGAGAGGCCGGGGTCCGAGTTCGATAATGCAAGTACGCGTGGGCGCAGAAACCAGACGCCGATGACGAGACAGACCATCAACAAAAACGTACCGACCGCGCGGCGCTCCGACGCCTCCGCTTCGATCAGGGCCTTTGCAGCGACCCAATGGCATGCGCCGAACGACAACGCAGCCAGTATCACTAGAATGTCGATAGAGACCAGGTCGAAGAGCGTTTCCGGTGATTGCGTCCAGGTAGCTCCGGGAAGCACAAATCCGGCCAACACAGCCACTAAGGCGGCTACGCCAAACGTCCACCTTCCCCAAGATCGCTCAACGCCAGGACGACTGTGCACGGCAAGTCGATAGACACTCCACACCCAACAAAGCTGAGCGCCGACAGCCAAGGCGTTGACGGCCAAATAGCCTCGATCGTCTATCGCATATCGTCCGATCGCCCAAAGATAGAGCGTCGGGCTAAGAAGCAATACTGAAATTATCCCTGGCGCCGTTTGCGCGAACCTAGTCAACCGACGCTCCTCTTCGACAGATTGTGTCACGGCCCAACACAAACAAAAACCCCCGCTTTCGCGGGGGCAGGCCGTAGCCTTGAGGTGAATGGGTGGGAGAAGTGTTGCGGAGCTGGATCACCAGACGCCTTGGCCGACGCCGCCGTCCATCGTCATCGCGCCGTTGAACGTCGTCTCGGCGCGGGCGGCGCGGGTTTCGCTGTCGCGGATGCGGACAAGCTTGTCGCCGGGGCCGTGGCGGCGCAGCAGCGAACGCTCATTGCACGGACGGCGCGCGATCTGCGGGCGGCACTCGACGCGGCCGTTCTCGTACCAGAGCGCCTCGCCCTGCGCGCATTCGTACGATTGGTTGTCGACCGTGTAGCGCATGCGGGTGCCGGCCATACAGCGGAAGATCTCGCCGCTGAAATCCTCGGCGACATCGCGGCCGCCGAAGGTTTGCGACGCCGGGTGCGGATTGCCGTTGGCGTCGACGCAAATGGCCTGGATCAGCAGATCGCGCTCGCGGGCGACCGTTTCGGTGAACGCGCTCGATTCGGTGATCGCGAACGCGGCCGACGAAGCGGCGGCGCCGGCGTTCGATTCCACCACCATGTTCTGGCGGATGATGGTGTCGCCGGTGCGGACGTTGGCGATGGCGATCGCGGTGGCGCTGGCTTGCGCCTGAGCGCGGGCGCCGGCGTTCACCACGACGATGTTCGGCGGCGGCACGTGCGGCGGCGGCACGACGACCGTCGGCGGCCGGCAGCAATTGCTCGGCGGCGGAGGCGGCGGCGGATTGCAGCCGCCATGGCATGACGGCGGCGGCGCGCAGCCGTTCGCGCCGCACGCGGCCGCGTCGGTCGGCAAGAGGAAGAATCCGAGCGCAGCGACGCCGAACGCGATCGCGGCCAGGATGTACCGTGCTGGAACGGTCATGAGCCGTTTCTCCTGAAACTCGCCAGAGCCGGTGCAAGCGCGGGGCCACGCCTCGCCCGGCGCACGAGAACGGCCCTCGCCAGCACGGTTTTCCCTCGTTCCGCTTGGGCCCAAGGCTTGCGTGTGAAGCGGCGGCTACAAGACGGACGCGACCTTTAACGATGATGGGCGAGGAGACCTTCCATCCCGACACACGGGCCCTGCTCGCCTATGGGCGCGCGCTCGCCGGCGTTGGCGCCGCGCCGAGGAAGGGAGGCGCCGACCACGTGCTCGACCGCCTGTTCGTGATCCAGCGCATGAAGGACGGGCGTTTACCGATCCGCACCTTCGGCGCCGAATTGGTGAAGCTGTTCGGCCGCGACATGCGCGAGCACGACTTCGCCCGCTTCTTCCTCGCGCCCGATTTGGCGATGTTGCGCGCGTTGGTCGACGCAGGCATCGCGGCGGGCGAGCCGGCGATCGCACGGGTGACGGCGGAGACTGGGTGCGGGAAAATACTGGGCGCCGAGATCCTGCTGACGCCGCTTAAGGTCGACAACAGCATCGATGAGCGTTTCCTCGGCCTCTTCCAGCCGCTCGGCGGTGAGTCCTTCCTGAACGGGCGCCCTGTTCAGCTGATGCGGATCGGCTCGCTGCATCCGCCGGCGGCGAAGATGCCCAAGGGCATGCGCCTCGTCGTGGTGAACGACTAGTCCTCGCGCTTCAGCATCGCCTCGATCTGCACGAGCAATTTCTCGTGGTCGTAGGGCTTGGCGATGAAAGCCTTCACGTTCGGCAGCATCGCGCGCGCCTTGTCGAGCGCGGTCGGCAAACCCGAGGTGAGCATCACGACGGCGGGGACGTCGTTGTCCGCGAGCCATTGGGCGAGGCCGCTGCCATCGATCTCGCCCGGCATGGTGATGTCGGAAATGACGAGGTCGAACGGCACGCCGGCGAGCGCGAGTTTGCGCGCTTCGTCGGCGCTCGCAGCTTCGATCACGGCGAAGCCGCGGTCGCGCAAATCTTCAGCCAGCGTCAGGCGCAACAGCACTTCGTCCTCGACCACCAGCACGGTCTGGTTCTGGCGATCAGTGGAGCGCATCTGATTTTCTGCCGGGCTCATTCTCTCCCCGCTGCGCTGGAGCGGACGCTGCTTGCCCTAACAAAACCTTAGTTACAAGTCCTTGGCAGATCGCGGTTTTTGTTCCCTGCTCGAGGTTCCGCGCTATAATGCCGGAACTCAGTTGAAGGTCCAAGGTTGAGTCGCGCTCGCTGAGTATAGGCTTACCAGACTCCGACTATGCCGAAGGCGTCGAAACGTACCGTGCTTCTCGCAGACGACGACGTCATCGTTCGGATGGCGCTCGGCGAATACCTCCGCACTTGCGGTCTCAAAGTGCTCGAGGCGGCCAGCGGCAAGGAAGCGAAAGCGGTGCTGCAGTCCGGCATCGATGTCGACGTGGTGCTCAGCGATGCGCAACTTGCCGGCGAAGAGACCGGCTTTGCGCTGGCGCAATGGATCCGCCGCTACCGACCTACGGTTGAGGTGATCCTTACCAGCACGGTGCTCGGCAAGGCGCAGGCCGCAAGCGAGTTCTGCGCGCGGTTCCCCACCAAAGCGCCGTACGATTCCTCCGGCCTCGCCGCGCGCATCCGCGCGCTGGCGGCCGAGCGCAAGCGGCGCGCGCGGCCGCCGTCCTCGACCGACCCGGTTCCACGCAAGCGCCGCCGTCCTTAGACGGCGACGCGCTCGTCTTCGGCGATCGGCGCGTCCAGCGGCGCGAGCGGCGGCTTGCCGCGCAGAGCATCGGACATCTTCTCTGCGATCATGATAGTGGGCGCGTTGGTGTTGCCGCCGATCAAGGTCGGCATCACTGAAGCGTCGATGACGCGCAAGGAATCGATGCCGCGCACGCGGAGCTCTTCGTCGACCGGCGCCTTGTCGTCGACGCCCATGCGGCACGTGCCGACCGGGTGATAGATGGTTTCGGCGTTCTGGCGGATCCAGGCGTCGATTTCGGCATCGGTGCGCACGTGCTCGCCCGGGCGCATCTCGGCGCCGCGATAAAGCTTCAGCGCGTCCTGGCCGCAAATGTCGCGGACGACGCGCACGCTGTCGCGCATGGTGCGGCGGTCGACCTCTTCGGCGAGATAGCGCGGATCGATCAGCGGCTGATCGAACGGATTGCGCGAGGCGAGCGTGACCGTGCCGCGGCTCTCGGGCCGGAGCTGGCAGACGTGCACGGTGAAGCCGTCGCGGTCTGCCTTCACGCGCGCATGGTCCATCATCACGGCGTTGACCAAGTGGAGCTGAATGTCGGGGCGATCGAGCTCGCCGCGGGTTTTGAGGAAGGCGCCGGCGTGCAAATGATTGGTGCGGCCGTGACCCTGCTTGGCGAAGAGATATTGCAGGCCGATCATCGGCTGCTTCAGGCCTTTCGTCTTCGAATACATCGAGATGGGCTTGGTCATCTCGTAGATGATGCTGGCGTCGAGGTGGTCCTGCAGATTGCGGCCGACTTCCGGTGAATCGACTTCGACCGGCACGCCGAGCTTCTTCAGTTCGTCCGCGGGGCCGATGCCGGACAGAAGCAAGAGATGCGGCGACTGGAACGCGCCGCCGCAGACCAGCACTTCGCGCTTGGCGTAGACGCTCTGCACCGGCTTGCCGGGGCCGGCGGAGAATTCGACGCCGACGGCGGTCTTGCGCTCGATGATGATGCGGCCGGCATGGGCGTTGGAAATGACTTTGAGGTTCGGCCGCACGCCGACGATCGGCTGCAGATAGGCGGCCGATGCGCTCCAGCGTTCGCCGTCGCGGATGGTGAGATGATACGGGCCGACGCCTTCCTGCTGGCGGCCGTTGAAATCGCGCGTCGCCGGATAGCCGGCCTGTCTGCCGGCCTGGATGAAGGCCTTGTAGATCGGATCGCCGGGCGGCCCGCGCGACACCCAGAGCGGGCCGCCTTCGCCGTTCCATGCGTCCGCGCCGTCCTCGTGGTGCTGGGCGCGCTTGAAGTACGGCAGCACGTCGGCGTAGCCCCAGCCGGCGAGGCCCATCTGGCGCCAGTGATCGTAATCGCGCGCGTGGCCGCGGATGTAGATCATGCCGTTGATGGCGGATGAGCCGCCCCAGCCGCGGCCGCGCGGCTGATAGAGGCGCCGGCCGTCCATGAACGCCTGCGGCGTCGTTTCGAAGCCCCAATTGCTGACGCCCTTGGTGCTGATGAGATTGCCGACGCCGGCGGGCATGCGCACCAGCAACGAGTTGTTCTTGCCGCCCGCTTCCAGCAGCGCGACGGTGACGTTCGGGTCTTCGGTCAGCCGGTTGGCCAGGACACAGCCGGCGCTGCCGGCGCCGACGATGACGTAATCAAACCGCTCGCCGCTCTCGATCTCAGCCACGTTGCCCTCGGGTGTCAGGTGTCAGGCGTCAGTTAACAGCCATAAAGGGCGGCGGTCGAGGCTGCCGCACCGGCAATCTGGCGCCGGACGTCGACGCCCCGCGCCAAAGCTTAAGCGAACGTTTACGCTGAAGCGCGTATTAACGCTCGCATGAGCAATACCGCCGAGAAGATCGACTTCGCTGCCGCGGCCCGGCGGCTGACGGCCTCGCAGGTCGGCCTGCGCGAGCGCCGGCGCTTCCGCCGCATGCCGATCGAGGTGAACGGGCGCATGCTCGACACGCTCGGGCGCGAGCACGACTGCCGGACCGCCGACATTTCGCCCGGGGACGTCCGCATCGCGGCGCCGACCCTGCCGCGGGTCGGCGAGCGCGTCGTGCTGTATCTCGACGGCATCGGCCGCGTCTCCGGCAACGTCGCGCGCACGTGCGGCGAAGGGGAAGTGGCGATCATCTTCGACTTCACCGCGCACAAGCGCGAGAAGCTGGCCGAGCAGCTGACGCTCGCCGCGAACCGGAGCCTCGGCATCGAGGAGCCGGTGCGCGGGCCGATCCGCGACGGCGCGCAGACGGTCCGGCTCGCATTCGAGACCGGCGAATCTTACGACGGCGAGGTGCTCGATTTCTCGCTGGCCGGAATGACCATCCGCTCGCAGCGGCCGCCGCCGCTAATCGGCGTTTGGGTCCGCGCCGGCGCGGTCTACGGGCGCGTGGCGCGGCTGATCGAGGGCGGCTTCGCGATCGATTTCGCGCCGCAAAAGCCCACCGCTCCGCCGCCCTGATTAACGGCCTGCTCACCTAGGGTACGGGGTTTGCACTCCCTCCGTTTCGACGGCGGCGCCTGAAGCGCGGCCGTACCGAAACGGAGCAGCTGTGAGCGACGCCGCCATCCCCATGCAGACACCGGCCGCCGGCCAGTGGTGGGTGCAGGTGCGCGGCAAGGCGTACGGCCCCTACACGATGGAGCAGCTGACCGCGTTCGTGGCCGAAGGCCGCGTGCGCCCGGCGACGCCAGTCTCCAACTCGCCGGACGGCGCCTGGATCGAAGCGCGCAAGGTGATCGGCCTGACGCGCGCGCTCGAACCCGCCAACGACGCCGCCGAAGCCGCCAACGTGTTCGTGCACGCCGAGATCTTCTCCGGCAGCTGGAACAACTTCATGGCGGCGCTGACGAGCCTCGGCCATGTGTGCGATCTCTCGCCCGGCTTGTGGCTGGTGCGCACGCGCTTCTCGGCCGGCGTCATCCGCAACACGCTGTCGCAAACCTTGGAGCGCGGCGACCGCTTCGTGGTCGTCGACGCGACGCGCGACCGCCTCGCCTGGTTCAATCTCGGCCCGGAGACGGACGTGCGCATCCAGAAAGTCTGGAACGGCCCGCTGCGCGTCGAGGCGCGCTAGCTTATTCCGCCTTCGACCAAGCTCAGGCTGACGCTGGTGGACATTAGCGGTCGACGGCGGCTGCGAGGCGTTCATACGCGCGCAGAAAATCTTCCTTGAATTGCTGCACGACCGCGCCGGCCGAAAGCGGCGCGTTCATCAGGCCGACGCCCTGGCCGACCCAGTAGGTCGCGAGCTCTTGCGCGCCGGAATGGCCGCCTTCGCTGAGCTTGTCGATGAGGCGAAGCGGCGGTTCGGAAATGAAAGTCTGCAGCGGCATCGGCAGCGGCTTCGGCGCGGCTTCGCTCTCCCACGCGTCGGTCCACGGCGAGCGCAGCTGGCGCGACGGTTTACCGGTGCGCGAGCACGAACGGACGGTGTCGCGCGAGCTGGCGGCGAGCAGTTTCTGCTTCACCACCGGGCTCGTTTCCGACTCTGGCGTCGTCAGCCAGACCGAGCCGCACCAGGCGCCGGCCGCGCCCATCGCCATCGCCGCCGCCATCTGCGCGCCGGTGACGATGCCGCCGGCGGCGAGCACGGGCGTGTCGATGTTGGCGGCGCGCAGCGCTTCGACCACTTCCGGCACCAGCACCATGGTGGTGACTTCGCCGCAATGGCCGCCCGCCTCCGTGCCGGCGGCGATGACGATGTCGACGCCGGCGGCGGCTTGCGCGAGCGCGTGCTCCTTCGCCCCGACCAGCGCGGCGACGGCGACGCCGTGACGCTTGCCCATTTCCAGCATCAAAAGCGGCGGCACGCCGAGCGCGTTGGCGATGAGCTTGATTGGATGCTGGAACGCGATCTCGAGCGACGCGGCGCCGGAATCGGCGAGGTTGCGGGCAAAGCCCGCGCCGTTGCGACGCTCGGTCTCGAGCGAAGCTGCGTCGATGCCGTGGCGCGAGAGAATGTCCGCGGCGAACTCCTTGTGCGCGCGCGGCAGCGCTTCCACGAGCGCTTCGACGTTGCCGCCCGTCTGCGCTTCGTGCTTGTTCGGAACGATGAGGTCGACGCCATAGGGTTTGCCGCCGACATGCGCGTCGATCCAGTCGAGCTCCTGCTTCAGCCGTTCGGGCGAATAGCCGGCGACTCCCAGCACGCCCATGCCGCCCGCCTTCGACACCGCGACGACGACGTCGCGCGCGTGCGAGAAGGCGAACAGCGGAAACTCGATGCCGAGGCGTTTGCAGATCGGCGTGTTCATCATGGGGCCGCCCTTTCGGCCCCGAGCCTAGCGCGCCTGATCGGCTTCAGAAACTTCCGCAACGACAGGCCGAAGCTCCGCCGGCGCTTCGCCCTCCAGCAGCAGCGGATAGGGATTGACCGGGCTGCCGCGCCACCAGCGGCGGCCGTCCTTGCGATGCTGTATCTCGAAATGGAGGTGCGGGACGGGCGCGTTGCCGCTCATGCCGACATAGCCGATCACGTCGCCCTGACGCACTTCCTGACCCTCTTCGAGCCACGGCGCGCGCTCTTCCAGATGCGCGTAGTAGAACACCAGCCGCCCGCTGGCGTCGAATTGATAAATCGAAACGCCACCGCGCTCACTGTCGTGGAATTTGGCGATCTCGCCGTCGGCGGCGGCGAGCACCGGCGTGCCCGCTTCGGCCATGATGTCGATGCCGTGATGGCTGCGGCCTTCGCCGCGCGCGGCGCCGAACGTGTCGGTCAGCGCCGCTTGCGTGAGCCCTTCCACCGGCACCATGAGGCTCACTGGGAGCGTCCGCAGCGCCTCCGCTGAGAGGCGCGGCGACGCCTTGCGCATGGCGTAGGCGCGCAAGCGCGGCTTCGGTTCGAGCGACACAGGTTCCGCCGTCTCCGCCGCAGCCGGCGCCGCATCGGCGCGCGCGCGGCCGTCCACTTGCGTGATCAGCACGCCGAGTCCGAAGCACGCGACCGCTACGAACGGCGCGAACACTGTGCGCGGACGCTTCATCATACCGCTCGCCTTGCACGAACCATGCTGCAACTCACCCGTGTTCTCGCCGCCTCGCCGCCTCATAATGGCCCGCGCGCGCGGTTAACGAGAGCGCCTGCGAGGAGCCTTGGGCATGAACCGTCGGAACCTGTTGAAGCTCGCCGGCAGCGCTGTGCTTGTCGGCGGCAGCATCGGCGCGGCAGCGCTACTGCCTGCAAACGCTGCGTCGACGCAAGCGTCTTCTCCACCTGCGCCAGTTGCGCCAGTAACCGCGCCGCGCGAGGTGCGCCAGCTTTCGTTCATTAACACGCATACAGGCGAGAGATTCGCCGACGCCTATTGGGAAGCGGGGAACTATGTTCCCGACGCCATGGCGGCGATCAACCAGGTGATGCGCGATCACCGCACTGGCGAAGTGTACGCGATCGATCCGGCTTTGATGGATCAGCTGCACACGCTGAATGGGCTCGTCGAGGCGTCCGCGCCGTTCCAGATCATTTCCGGTTACCGCTCGCCGCGCACCAATGCGGCGCTGCGTTCGCACTCGAACGGCGTCGCCAGCCGCAGTCTGCACATGGACGGCAAGGCGATCGATATTCGCATCGGCGGCGTCGATCTCGCGCGGCTGCGCGACGCGGCGCTTGGCATGCGAGCGGGCGGCGTCGGCTATTATCAGGGCCCGGACTTCATCCACGTCGACACCGGCCGCGTGCGGCGCTGGTGAGCTGACGCGACCTGCGAGACCTATAAATCGAAGCGCATGAGCCAGATCGTCATTCCGGGCATCGCGTAGCGATGAACCGGAACCCAGGGGCCGCCGCACCGCCGCTTGCCCCTGGGTTCCGGGTTCTCAGCTTCGCTGAGCCCCGGAATGACGAAATGGATGTGCTTTCAGATCGAGACGCTCTAGCCGCGCGACGTCTCGCGCCGCACTTGCGCGCCGCCTTCGAGGAATTGCACCGGCACGCCTGCTTGCACGACGCTGGCGAGCTCCACGGCGTCCCAGTTCGTAAGCCGGATGCAGCCGTGCGATGAAGTCTTGCTGATCAGGGACGGGTTGGGCGTGCCGTGAATGCCGTAGCCGTCGCGGTTGAGCGCCATCCAGACGAGACCGACAGGATTGTTGGGGCCAGGCTTGATCTGGAATTCGCGGCCGCTGCTGTCGTTGAACGACGGCAATTCGTCGGCGTCGTAATTGTACGTCGGATCGAAGTGGACGCCGGTGATTTCGAGTTCGCCGCTCGGCGTGTTTCCGGCGCCGATCGTCACCGGATAGAACGCGAGCATGCGATCGCTCGCGTCGTAGGCGCGCAAGGTCAGCGCGTCCTTGTCGATCTCGATGCGCGCGACTTGGCCGCTCAGACCGCCGCCGGCATTGGCGACGACGATCTCGACGCCCGCGCGGGTGAAATCGACGCCGGGGTTCAGCGTGCGCAGCAGATCTTCGTCCATGTGGAATTTCTCGGCGACCGCCTCGGTGGCGTTTTCGTAGCCGAGATGCCGCAGCCGCGACTGCGCCTGCATGCTCTCCGGCACGTCGACAAACGGCCCGCTGATGTCAGCTTCGGTGAGGACATAGGCCACGAGCGCCTGGGCGCCGTCGGCTTCTTCGAGCTGGCGCAGCAGCGCGTCCGTCGCGCGGCCGTCCTCGGGCAGGCCGTTTGCGCGCTGATACGCGGCGACGGCCTTGCGCACGTTTTCGCCGTCGTGTCCGTCGATCACGCCGGGCGAGAAATGCGCGCGATCGAGCAGCGTCTGGATGCGCACCAGCCCGCCGTCATAGTCCGGCTCGGCCGGCTGCGCGGCGCCCGCCGCAGCGGCGGGTTCGGACGGTTCCGGCTGAACCAGCTGAGCGGGAATTTCCATGCTGAGCCGCGATGCGTTCACGCGCAGCATCTCGACGCGCGCCTGCTCACTCATCTCGACGACCGGCGCGCGCTCGGCCCGCGTCCGCGCCGACTGCTCCGAGCACGCCAGCACCATGAGCGGCGCAACGGCAAAGGCGATCAATCTCATGCGCTGTTCCCTGTCGATGCTCGCAAATTCAATCGACAAGGACTGCCTTCGTTCCCGTACGGTATCAGCTCCCGTAGCGGCTTGGCTTGAGATCGCGGCGGTAACGCTTCCAGTTCTCGACATAATGCGCGGCCGAAAATTGGATCACCTGCCGCTGCTGTTCTTCAAGCTTCCTCGCGACGCGCGCCGGCGCGCCGGTGATCAGCGAACCTTCTTCGAACGTCTTGCGCTCCGTCACCAATGCGTGCGCGCCGACGAGGCAGAAGCTCGGGATGGCCGCGTGATTGAGCACCGTCGCCTTGATGCCGACGAGCGAGGTGTCGGCGATGGTGCAGCCGTGCAGCATGACTTGATGGCCGATGGTGACGTCTCTGCCGATCGTCAGCGGCGCGCCCATGTCGGTGTGCAGCACGCTGCCGTCCTGCACGTTGGAGTTCTCGCCGACGACGATCGGCTCGTTGTCGCCGCGCAGCACGGCGCCGAACCAAACGCTGGCGTTCCGCTTCAGTACGATGCGGCCGATCAATACCGCCGTCGGCGCCACCCAATAGGCGCTCTCGTCCTCCACCTCGAGATCGGCGTCGGCCAGGGCGTAGATCGGCATTCGGGTCGCTCCTTGTGCGAAATGTTTGTGACGTTCCGCTTCCTCAATGCCTCGTTAACCGGTTCAGCGTCTCCTTTCACTATCGAACCTGAAATTCCAGGTTCACCCGTCTCCAGGGCGAAAGCCCGCTTGTGGGGGAGAGCGTGGGCAGACAGCGCAGCAAGAGCGCATCCGCCAAGACGCCAAACGGCGCATCCGCCGCCGACTCCCGCGACTCCACCGATTTCTTCGACCCACCGGCCGGCGGCAGAAGCCGCGCGGCCTCTTCGTACTCCCGAAAGGAGACCTCGATGGCGAAGCGGACGGCTAAGCGCAGGCACGCACAAGGCGCGCTCAATGTTCAGGAATTCGAGCGCGGCGACGATCGCCGTACGCGCAATCTGCAAGTGCTCGACGGCGGCTGGCAGCCGCCGGCCAACGATCTCAACCGAGCCCAAAGCTTCGTCAAAAACGTCCGGCCCAAATCCAAAGGCCAGTCGGCGCTACTGGAGGCGATCGACGCACACGCGCTCGTGCTTGCGCTGGGGCCCGCCGGCACCGGAAAAACCTATCTCGCCATCACCAAAGCGGTCGAAGCGCTGGAAAGCGGAAAAGTCGGCCGCATCGTGCTGTCGCGCCCTGCCGTCGAAGCGGGCGAATCGCTGGGCTTTCTCCCAGGCGCGATGGAAGACAAACTCGCGCCTTACCTGCGGCCGCTCTACGACGCGCTGCAGGACCGGCTCTCGCCGAAGCGCTTAAAGGCGCTGATGGCCGAAGGGCTGATCGAGATCGCGCCAGTCGGCTTCATGCGCGGGCGCACCTTGAACAACGCCTTCGTGGTGATCGACGAAGCGCAGAACTGCACCTACGGCCAGATCAAGATGCTGCTGACGCGGCTCGGCTGGAATTCGACCATGGTTGTCACCGGCGACCCGGCGCAGACCGATCTGCTGCCGGATCTCTCCGGGCTCTCCGCCGTCGCCGAGAAGCTGGACGAGTTGAAGAACGTCGCCGTGGTGCGCCTCGGCGAAGCCGACATCGTCCGCCACCCGCTGGTCGCTTCGATGTTGGGCGTCTTGTAACGCGCGTGGCCGCGCCGCTTCCTCAGCCTGCGCGGTTGGACTGTGTTGGACTTGACGAACGCGACTTCAGCCCCGGCGACGCGCCGGGGCTTTCTCTTTGGCCGTCGCACAAGCCGGGTATTGAGCGCGCGCCGTTTCGTGGAGGCTTTTTCCCGATGGGACGCTCGTGCTACATGTGCAGCATGAACGAGCCCAACACGCTCAACGAAGATTTTCGCAGCCTCTACCGTCGCGCATTCGCGGAGTTCGGCAGCTTGGCGCTTTGGAACAGCCGACAGCTTCCCGAGCCCAGCCCCGCTGATGCGCTGGCGGTTGCGCGCGCCCTTCGCGTCGAAGGCAATCTCGCCGCGCGCGCGTTGGCCGAGCAGATCGAAGCCGCGTGTCGTGCCGCTCACTAGAGGGCAAATCGCAGCTCTGGAGGTGATCGCGGCGGGACGCGATCCCGAAAGCTATGTTGCAGGCTCCACGCCGCTCAATCGCCACCAGACCCGCTATTCCGCCGACATCGATATCTTTCACGATCGAGAGGAGCGTGTGCGGGAGGCCGCCGACGAGGACGCGGCGCGGTTGGCGTCTGCCGGGTTCTCGCTCAATTGGCAGCGCCGCAATGGCGTGCACACTCTCTTAGCCGAGCGGAACGGTGAAGCGGTCAAGCTCGAATGGGTCGCTGACAGCGATTTCCGATTTTTCCCGACGACGCCGGACCTTCAGTTCGGCTACGTTCTTCACCCGGTCGATCTCGCCGCCAACAAGGCGCAGGCCGCAGCCAACCGCCGCGAATTGCGCGATCTCGTGGACTTGGTTGCGATTCACGAATCGATCTTGCCTTTAGGCGCTGTGATGTGGGCGGCCGTCGAGAAGTCGCCGGGCTATACGCCGGAAGGCTTGATCGCCGAGATACGCCGGAATTCGATGCACCCGGCTGAGGAGTGGCGCCGGCTCATCACCAGCGAGCCTGTCGATCCCGCGGCGACGATGGCGAAATTGCGCGCCGCGCTGGACGAGGCGGAAGCCTTCGTCAGGCAGATGCCAACCGACAAAGCCGGTCTTCTCTTCATCGAAGCCGGCCGCGTCGTGCAGCCTGATCCCTTCCAACTCGACCGCTACGTGACGCACGCCGGGAAACGCCGCGGGCATTGGCCGTCCAGCCCCGAAATCGCGGCGGCGATGATGGAGCGGTACAAGCAGCCGGGCTAGACGCTAATCCTCGCCGTCGAGGTCGATGTCCAGAATCGACATGGTGAGCACTTGCCCCTCGTCCTCGTCGACCGAAACCGTGCCGACGAATTCGTCATGCACATAGACTTCGGCGCTATCGGTCTTGCGCGGGCGGGCGCGGACGTCGAGGTCGGCGGCGTGCAGCAGCTGGCGCAGCGCGCCCTGGAGACGCGCGCGTTCGGCGTCGTCGATCGGCGCGTTCTTCTTGGCGCCCGGGGCCGGCGGCACCGCGAGGCTGATGGAATAGGAAAGCTCGCCTTCCTCTTCGTCGCGCAGCAAGTCGGCGACGCGCTTGCCGTCGACCAGCACGTCGGCCTCGTCGGCGCTCTTGGAAACCACCGACACGGTCGGCGAGCCCAGCAATTTGCTCAGATAGGCGCCGAGGCGCGTGCATTCGGCTGCGTTCAAGTGCCGTCTCCTTGGACGGGGGAACGTCGGCTTTCGGGCTGGCGAGGTCAAGCGCCTCCCGCGCCGGAACCTAGTCGAAATCCCAGTGCGTGGCCTGGCGGCGCAGGTGGCGGCCGAACAGGAAGCAGACCGCCGCGACGCCGGCGAACGAGCCCATCACGGCGAGATAGTCGTACATGCCGCCGGCGAGCGCGCTCTCAACCGTCATCGGCGTGTAGGCGGCGATGATCGCGACGACGACGCCGAGCGCCGCGCCGGTCTTGATGAAGACGTCGCCGAAGAAATAGTTGCGGTCGATCTCGCCGCGCGGGCGGCGCTCGGGCTTGGCGGCGGAGGCTTTGCGTTTGGCCATGAGGCGCAGCGTAACCGGATTCGGTTTGGCGCGCCGCCTAGGCGCGTCCATCGTTCGGATGGCGTAACGAACGCGCGCCCGCGCCAAGCGCACCGCCACCAGCGCGGGAGACGGACGCCTCACGCCGCAGCCGAAGACGGCGACGCGGTCACGGCGACTCGCGATCCGGCTGCTGGCCGCTCACGTCCCGCGCACGCACCAAAACGAAGTCTTCGGTGACGCGGCCGTTCGAGAGCACGCCGACGATGCGCTCGCCATTGGCTTCGATGCGGCCGGCGAACTGCACGTCCGGCTCGAAGTCCCGATCGGGATAGGTCCCGCGCAGCTCGATCCGATCGCCCCAGACGCGCCCCTCCCAATCGATCGCGTATTGATCGAAGCCGCGGCAGCCGGCGCAGAGATTGATATGGCCGCCGCCGACCACACGCCCCTCATGCACGTCCAAGTCCGCAAGCAGATAATCGGCAATGGAGGTGGCGCCGCCAACCTCTTCGCCACGCCAGGCGCCGGCGATGTCATGGTTGTCCTTCGCCGCGGCGCCGGGCGCGCATGCGAGCGTGAACGCCAACGCGGCCGGGATCGCGCGCATCAGAGCCACCACTTCGCCGCCTTGGCGCGGAAATTCGCCGCGCGCTCGAGTTCGGCGCTCACGGCGAAGACGCTTTCTTCGTCGAGCGCCTTGCCGATCACTTGGAGGCCAAGCGGCAGGCCCTGCTTGTCGGTCGCCGCCGGCAGCGCGAGCGCCGGCAGGCCGGCGAGATTGGCCGTCACCGTGAAGATGTCGTTCAAATACATCGCCACCGGATCATCGCCCTTTTCGCCCAGCGCGAACGCGGCCGACGGCGTCGCCGGCGTGAGGATCGCATCGACTTGCGTGAACGCGTCGCGGAAATCCTCGGCGATGCGCTGACGCACCTTCTGCGCGCGCAAATAATAAGCGTCGTAATAGCCGGCGCTGAGCACGTAGGTGCCGATCAGGATGCGGCGCTGCACTTCGGCACCGAAGCCGGAGGCGCGCGTGTTCTCGTAGGTGGCGTTGAGATCGCGGCCGCCGACGCGCGCGCCGAAACGCATGCCGTCATAGCGGGCGAGGTTGGACGACGCTTCCGCCGGCGCGACGATGTAGTACGTCGGCAGTGCGTACTTGGTATGCTTCAGCGAAATCGGCACGATCTCGGCGCCTGCCGCCTTCATCCATTCGATGCCTTGCTGCCAGAGCGCCTCGATCTCGGCCGGCATGCCGTCGACGCGATATTCTTCCGGCACGCCGATCTTCATGCCCTTGATCGAGCGCTTGGTGGCGGCGCGGAAATCCGGCAGTGGGTTCGGCAGCGAGGTGGAATCCTTCGGATCGTGCCCAGCCATGGATTGCAGCAGGATGGCGGAATCTTCGACCGTCTTGGCGATCGGCCCGGCCTGATCTAGCGACGACGCGAACGCGACGATGCCCCAGCGCGAACAGCGGCCGTAAGTCGGCTTGATGCCGACGGTGCCGGTGAAAGCCGCCGGCTGGCGGATCGAGCCGCCGGTGTCGGTGGCGGTGGCGCCGAGGCAGAGATCGGCCGAGACCGCCGCGGCGCTGCCGCCTGAAGAGCCGCCCGGCGTCAGCTTCGCGTCTTCGTTGCCGCGCCGCCAAGGCGACACCACTGGGCCGAAGTGCGACGTCTCGTTGGACGAGCCCATCGCGAACTCGTCCATGTTGAGCTTGCCCAACATCACCGCGCCGTCGCGGAAGAGATTGGCGCTGACCGTGCTTTCATAGGTCGGCGTGAATTCGCCGAGGATGCCGGAGCACGCCGTCGAGCGTACGCCTTCGGTGCAGAAGAGATCCTTGATCCCGAGCGGCGCGCCTTCGAGCGGGCCGGCTTTGCCTTGCGCGCGCTTTTCGTCCGACGCTTTCGCCCGCACGCGCGCCAGTTCGGGCGTCGTCACGACATAGGCGTTGAGATGCGGGTTCGCCTTCTCGATCGCGTCGATGAAGGCGTCGGTGATTTCGGCGGAGGAGAATTGCTTCTTCTCCATGCCGTCGAGGGCTTCGGCGAGGGTAAGTGCTGTCAGGTCAGTCATCGGTTCACTTGCAGAAACAAACAAAGAGCACCGTCATCCCGGCCGGAGGCGCGCAGCGCCGTAGAGCCGGGACCCAGGGCAACCGGCACGTCGCTTGCCCCTGGGTCCCGGATCGCACTTCGCGCGTCCGGGATGACGGAGTGAAGAGGTCACGAGGTGAGAGCCTTTGCGTAGAACGCCGTCCACGGGCTCGGCGGATAATCGAGCACGGGCTCGCATGGGGTGAGCCCGCCGCGTTCGTAGACGCGCTTGGCGGCGTCGAAATTGGCGCCGGTCTCGAGCACGAGACGGACTAGCCCCTCTTCGCGCGCGAGCGCTTCGATGTGCGCGAGGATCGCACCGCCTAGCCCAAGCCCGCGCGCCTCCGGCTTCACGAACATGCGCTTCACTTCGCCCGCGCCGTTCGGATGCCGCCGCAGCGCGCCCATGCCGAGCGGCGCGCCGTTCGCATCGCGCGCGACGAACAGCGTCGTGTCCGGCTGCGCCATCTGCTCGACCGTCATGTGATGGCGATACTCGGCGGGCGTCAGATCGTAGGTGAACGCGTTCAGCGCCTGCACCAGCGCGCGCACGTCGTCCGAGAGCGGCGTTTCGGTGGCGATGGTGAACGTCATGCGGGCGAGGCGTCGGCCGCGCCGATGGTGTAACCGTCCTCCGGCCGCACCCAAATCGCGCGATCGGCCAATTCCGGCTGCACGACACCGTCGAAGTAGATCGCGACGGCAGCCCCATCGCCATCCGCCGTATAACGCGAACAGATCTCAGTCACCCCGGCGAGCGCCTTCCAGAAGGCGGCGCGGATCGATTGCGCCACATCCTCCGGCGCAGGCTGGCCGTCGATCGTGATCCGGGCCGCGTCAATGGTGGACCTCAGCACCCGTTCGCACAGCATGCCGTCGCGCACGTACAGCGTGCTCGTGCCGTACATGATGACGGTCGGATCGTTTTGGATGTGCACTGCAGCGTCGTTTGCGATCTCCCCGCCCTCGAGAACGCGGTAGTTGGAAATCGCAGCACAGGTGCGAGCCACCCTGTCCGGCCCCAGGCATTCAATCACGCCCTCTCTCGCGCGTGCGACCGGATCGATGGTCTGGGCATGTGCAGCGCCAGACGCCGCGAGAATCAGAGAAGCCGCGAGAACCAGCGAACGCATGTCCTACTCCACCACCTTCGGCACGACGAAGAAGCCATCTTCCGCCTTCGGCGCGTTCTTCAGCACGCGCTCTGGATCGGCGCCGTCCGTCACCACGTCTTCGCGCATCGGCAGAGCGAGGCCCTCGACGGCGCTGGTCATCGGCTCGACGCCTTCGACGTCGACCTCGTTCAGCTGCTCGATCCAGGCCATGATGCCGTTGAGCTCCTTGGCCATGGGCGCGACGCGCTCTTCCGGCAGCGCCAGGCGTGCGAGCTTCGCCACCTTGCGGACGGTTTTTTCATCGATGGACATGCGGCCGGGCTACCAGCGCCCGCCTGCCCGTTCAAGGCCTCCCAAGGGCGGAGGCGGCGGCGACGGCGCAGAGCGCCAGGAAAGTCGCTACCGCGCTGCCCGCGTGACCGTATTCCCAGTTGGTCCGCAGCGTCCGCCAGTTCTCGGGCGCCACGGTCCAGTTCTGGGTCGCCGAGTTTCCCGGCATCACCCAGATGAAGAAGATCACCAGCGACAGCGCCGTAAGGGCGAACCCTGCTGACGCCAGCCAGAATGCCGCGCCCCCACCGCGCAGCATGATCGCCAGCGCCAGCGTGAACGCCAACGAGCCGAGGTAGGACCAGCCGAGCAGGTCCCAGCGCCGGTAGACGGCCTGTGCGACGTAGTAATCGGATTGGTTCATGCCGATCTTGTTGGACAGCGAGAACAGGTGCGCGGCGGGCCCGACAAAGGTCAGCGCCGCAAACAGGATCGCGAAAAAGGTGACGAGCTTAACGGCCATGCGCGCCTCACTGCGGCGCCAACACCAGAGGCAGGCGCTCGTTCCGGATTGACGTCGCGCGCAGGTGCGTCACAGAACGGAACCTTGCCCCTGCTCGACCTCCCCGCCTTCGCCGCCGCCTTGCCGGCGCGCGCCGCAATCCTGGGGATCGATCCCGGCGAGAAGCGGATCGGCGTCGCGGTGAGCGATACGACGCGCCTCATCGCCTCCTCGCTCGACACCATCGCCCGCACCAAGTTCGCAGCCGACGCCGAAGCAATCCTGAAGCTCTATGATGCGCGCCAGTGCGCCGGCATGGTGATCGGCCTGCCGCTCAATATGGACGGGTCGAGCGGCCCAGCGGCGCAGAGCGCGCGGGCGTTCGCGCGCAATCTAATCGCCAAACGCGACGTTCCGCTGCTGCTGTGGGACGAGCGGCTCTCCACCGCGGCGGTGACGCGCACCCTGATCGAAGGCGACGCCTCGCGCCGGCGCCGCGGCGAGGTCGTCGACAAGATGGCGGCCGCCTACATGCTGCAAGGCGCGCTCGACGCGATGCAGGAGCGGCGCGCGTGAGCGAAGCTGAGAGACTCCCCCTCCCCTCGAGGGGAGGGGGTTGGGGGGCGGGGTGATGCGCAGTGTTTTCCGGCTTTCGCGCAATGCCCCAATCGGTATCCACCAAGTATTGATACGCCGGCGCTTCACCCCGCCCCCTGCCGTCGGCAAAGTGCGCCGACCCCCTCAAGGGGAGGGGGAATCGTGAGCGAGGTTTTCGGCGCGCTTGTGCCGACCTTCATCTTGATCGCGCTCGGCTACATCGTGCGCGCGGCGAAGGTGGCGACGGCCGAGCAGTTCGGGATGGTCAACCGGTTCGGCTATTTCGTGCTGTACCCGGCGTTCCTGTTCACTCTGATCTCCGGCGCGCGCTTCGAGGGCGGCGAAGCGCTGCCGTTTCTCGGCGGCGTGCTGGGCGGCTTCGCCACATTGGCGCTGCTGGCGCTCGGCCTGCGCCTTGTCTTCCGCGGCGACGGGCCAGCCTATTCCAGCGTCTTCCAGGGCGCGATGCGCTGGAACGGATTCGCGCTGCTCGCGGCGGCGCCCAATCTGTTCGGGCCGCAAGGCACGGCTTTGATCGGCCTCGCCTTCGGGCCGCTGGTGCTGATGCTGAACATCATCTGCGTCATCGTGCTGGCGCGCTGGGGCGCGGCGCAGGCGACATCGATGCGCGCGGTGCTGGATCAGATCGTCGCCAACCCGCTCATACTCGCTTGCGCCGTCGGCATCGGCGCCAATCTCGCCGGGCTACGCGACCTCGGCTACGCCAGCGACGCCATCCAACTGCTCGGCCAAGCGGCGATGCCGATCGCGCTCGTCTGCGTCGGCGCGGGGCTCGATTTCGGCGCGCTGCGCACGTCGCTGCCGAAGGTCGCGACGGCCTCCCTGATGCGGCTCGTCGCGGCGCCGGCGATCGTGTGGAGCGCGTGCGTGCTGATGGGCGCGGGACCGCTCCATACCGCTGTCGCCGTCGGCATCGCCTCCACGCCGACCGCCGCGGCGAGCTACACGCTGGCGCGTGAGATGGGCGGCGATGCGCGGCTGATGGCGGCGATCATCACCGCCACCACGGCGCTTTCCTTCATCACGATGCCGCTAGCGATCACGCTGGCGCTGGGCTGAGCGGGAACCGGCGCGCAGGCGGCGTGCTTTTCTCGGCCATGCCGCCAGGAGCCCCAGACGCCAAAGACGCCGGCCTCGTCTACGTGACGAGCGATGCGCCCGGCGTCGCCCGGCGCAAGAGCGGGACCGGCTTCAGCTACCGCGATGCGACGGGCAAAGTGGTTCGCGACGAGGCGACGCTCGCCCGCATCCGCGCGCTCGCCATTCCGCCGGCCTGGACCGATGTCTGGATCTGCGCTTCGCCGAGCGGCCACCTGCAGGCGACCGGCCGCGACGCGCGCGGGCGCAAGCAGCACCGTTATCATGCGCGCTTTCGCGCAGTGCGCGACGAGGCGAAATTCGATCGCCTGAGCGAGTTTGCGAAGTCGCTGCCGGCCATCCGCGCCCGCATCGGCGCCGACATGCGCAAACAGGGGCTGCCGCGCGAGAAGGTGCTGGCGACGATCGTGCATCTGCTCGACACGACGCTGATCCGCGTCGGCAACGACGAATACGCCAAGACCAACAAGAGCTATGGGCTCACCACGCTGAAGGATCAGCACGCCAAGGTCGAGGGCGACAGGCTGCGCTTCGTGTTCACGGGAAAATCCGGCAAGAGCTGGAAGCTCACGGTGAAGGACCGGCGCGTGGCCAAGGTAGTGAAGGCGGCGCAGGAGCTGCCGGGACAGCGGCTGTTTCAGTACCTGGATGAAGGCGGCGCATCGCAATCCGTGACCTCGACGGACGTGAACGCCTATCTGCGCGAGATCGCAGGCAGCGACATCACCGCGAAGGACTTCCGCACCTGGGGCGCGACGGTGCTGGCTGCAGCGGAGTTCGCGCGGCTCGGCGCGTTCGACACGCAGACGCTGGCGAAAGCCAACGTGAAAGCGGCGATCGAGACGGTGGCGATGAGCCTCGGCAACACGCCGACGATCTGCCGCAAGAGCTACGTCCACCCGCTGGTGCTGGAGAGCTATCTCGATGGCGCGTTCAAACTAGGCCGGGCCAAGCGCGAGGGCTTGTCCGAGCACGAAGCCGCGGTGCTGGCGTTCTTGCAGCGAAAGCGCGACGCCCGTCCTCCCCCGCATGCGGGGGAGGTGGCGAGCGGAGCGAGCCGGAGGGGGAAGTTGTCCCCACGCGCACGCCCCCCTCAGTCACCGCGCTCGCGCGCGCTGACAGCTCCCCCGTAAACGGAGGAGCATCGCTAGCGCTTCGTGAGCGGCGCCACGGGCGCGCTTGGCCCGACAATCATCTCCGGATCTTCCTCGAAACCGGGATGGTTGGTCGGATCGGCGACATATGTCTTCTCCTGCGCGGTCGGCTCGAGCGGGGCGTGGACGCGGGTCTCGGCCGGCGCGGCCCTGGCGGCGCCGATGCCGGCGACTACGGCGGCCAGAGCCAGGCCGATCGGCCGCAACGGGGTGGCTTCTTCACGCTTCGGGTGCGACTTCGTCATCACGCCCTCCTCCTGGATATCAAGTTCGGTCCCAACCCGCCCTGATCCAATTTGGAACAAACCGAGTACAGCACCGAGTCCAGGGCGGCAAGATGACTGAAACGATTATCCCCGCCTTGTTTGCGCCGCGCTTGCGGCGAAGCGGCCGCACAGCTTAACAAGCGCGCATGGCTCAGCGACCCAACGGCAAGAAGAAAGAAGCGCGCACGAGCCCGGTTCGTTTCCGCCACAAGCATCTGCTCTCGATCGCCGATCTCGACCGTTTCGAAGCCGAAAGCCTGCTCGACCGCGCCGAAGCGTTCGCGCCGCTGGCGGAGCAAAAGATCAAGAAGCTCGACACGCTGCGCGGGCGCACGCAGATCAATCTCTTCTTCGAAAACTCGACGCGCACGCAGAGCTCGTTCGAACTCGCCGGCAAGCGCATGGGCGCCGACGTCGTCAACATGTCGGTGAAATCATCGAGCGTCGCCAAAGGCGAGACGCTGATCGATACGGCGACGACGCTGAACGCGATGCGGCCGGATTTGCTGGTGGTGCGGCACGGCTCGTCCGGCGCGGTGGAGCTGCTTTCACAGAAGGTCGATTGCTCCGTCATCAACGCCGGCGACGGCAAGCACGAGCATCCGACCCAGGCGCTGCTCGACGCTTTCACCATCCGCGACAAGCTCGGCCAGATCGAAGGATTGAACATCGCCATTTGCGGCGATGTCGCGCACAGTCGCGTCGCCCGCTCCAACGTCGCGCTGTTGACGCTGCTCGGCGCGCAGGTGCGGCTGATCGGGCCGCCGACTTTGATGCCGCCGGGGGCCGAACGCTGGGGCGCGAAAGTGTTTCATTCGATGAAGGACGGCCTCGCGGGCGCCGACGTCGTCATGATGCTGCGCGTGCAGCGCGAGCGCATGGCCGGCGGCTTCTTCCCCTCGGCGCGCGAGTTCTTCTGGTTCTACGGCCTCGACGAAGACAAGCTCAAATACGCCAAGCCCGGCGCACTGGTGATGCATCCGGGGCCGATGAACCGCGGCGTCGAGATCGATAGCAGCGTCGCCGACAATCCCGACGTGTCGCTGATCGAGACGCAGGTGCGTATGGGCGTCGCCGTGCGCATGGCGGTCCTGGAGGCGCTGGCCGAAAGCGGCGCCAACGAGGCGCAACAATGACGCGCCCTACGCTCATACGTAACGCCAAGCTGATCGATCCGGCCAAGAACAAGGTCGAGGACGGCGCCATCCTGTTCGACGAGGTGATCCGCGACATCGGCAATGTCGCGAGCGCGCCTGACGGCGCAGAGATCATCGACGCGGATGGCCTTCATCTCGCGCCGGGCCTCATCGACATGCGCGTCACCATCGGCGAACCGGGCGCCGAGCACAAAGAGACGTTCAAGTCCGCCGGCCGCGCGGCGGCGGCGGGCGGCGTCACCACCATGGTGATGATGCCGCACACCGATCCGATCATCGACGACCAGAGCCTCGTCGATTACGTGCTGCGCCGCGGGCCCGACCGCTCCGGCGGCGTGCGCGTCTTGCCGGCGGCGGCGCTGACCAAGCATCTCGACGGCGAACTGATGACGGAAATTGGCCTGATGGCCGAAGCCGGCGCGGTGCTGTTCACCAACGGCGACAAGCCGATCGCCTCCTCGCGCGTGCTGCGGCGCGCGCTCTCCTACGCCACCGGCTTTGGCGCGCTGATCGCGCACCGGCCGGAAGACCCTTCTCTCGCCGAAGGCGGCGTGATGCATGAAGGCGAACTCGCAGCGCGGCTCGGCCTGCCCGGCATTCCGGCGGCGGCGGAAGCGATCATGGCCGAGCGCGATCTCGCGCTCGCCGAACTCACCGGCGGCAAGCTGATGCTCGACATGCTCTCCTCGGCGCAGACGCTGCCGGCGCTGAAGCGCGCCAAGGAGCGCGGCGTCGCTGCGTTCGCCAGCGTCAACGTCCATCATCTCGTGCTCAACGAACAGGACGTTGACGGCTATCGCACCTTCGCCAAGCTCTCGCCGCCGCTGCGGGGAGAGGACGACCGCACGGCATTGGTGCACGCCGTGAGCGACGGGCTGATCGACGTGATCGTCTCCGGCCACGATCCGCAACAAGCTGAAGACAAGCGCCTGCCGTTCGAAGAAGCCGCATTTGGCGCCGTCGGGCTGGAGACGCTGCTGGCGGGCGCGCTGACGCTGCACCACAAGGGCGACGTCGCGCTCACCACGCTGATCCGGGCGATGACGCTGAAGCCGGCCGAACTCTTGAAGCTGCCCACAGGCCGCCTCGCCAAGGGCGCGCCGGCGGACGTGATCCTGATCGACCTCGGCGCGCCGTTCAAACTCGACAGCGACAAGCTGAAGTCGAAGTCCAACAATTCGCCGTTCGACAAGAAGCTGTTGCAAGGCGCCGTGAAACGGACATTCATTGCCGGCAAGACGGTGTTTGGTCAGTAAGGGATCAAGGCCATGCGCTCCAATTCATCCCACCCAGTCCCGGGGCTTCGCGAAGCGAAGAGCCCGGCGCGCAAATCCGGGAATGGGTGGCGCAGAGGCGCGCTTGGCGTTCTTCTGCTCCTGCTCGCCGCCTGCGCGACGCCGGCGCCGGACATCGGCGAGCCGGGGCCGAACGGGACGCCGCCGCCGATCCCGATCGACGGCCCGATCGCCTACACCTGCGCCAATGGTGCGCAGCTGATGGTCGAGGCGAACGGCGAACAGGCGCGCGTCGCCATCATCGGCGGCCCATCCATGGTGCTGCCGCGCGCGGGCGACGGTTACTACTCCAACGGCCGCTACGGCTTCCGCGGCGGCGGCGCCAGCGCGCAATGGGAAGTCGGCCGCGCCGCGCCGGTGAGCTGCAGCGGCAGCTGACGTCGCATCCACGAAACCAGCGCCACGCCCGCCGCGTTGGCGCAGCATGACCGACGTCATTCTCGGCAAACCCTCGCGCACGCCGTGGAATCGCAACGACAAGCGCGGCCTCGCCATCAGCGCTGTCGCGCCCTTTATCGCCGCGCTCGTGGTCAATGGCGTTATCTACGCCGCGCGCTGGAACGCCTATCCGGCCTTCGACGCCATACGGCTCGATCCGCCCGGTTGGTTGATGAGCGCCGCTTGGCTCGTCATCTTCCCGCTCTGGGGCGCGGCGCGCTGGTACGCCTACCAGACCGGCCTCTCGGGGCGGCGCGCCTCGTACTGGATCGTCGCGCTGATGGTTTGGAGCTTGCTCTATCCGTTCCTCGTCGCCGGCGCGAACCCGGGCGTGAGCGCCGGCGCGACGCTGATCGCTTTTGGCCTTGCGCTGGCCGCGGCGGCGCAGGCGCGGCGGGTCTCCAAACGCGCCGCTTGGCTGATCGCGCCCTCGCTGCTCTGGATCGGGTTCGCCGCCATTCTCAGCTTCGCCGCGCTCGACACGGCCTGATCGCCCTCTCCACAGCCGGGCGAGAGGCTGCTAACAGGGGCGCCGTGCTGGTGCTGATCTTCATCCTCGCCGCGGCGGGCGGCTATCTCCTGGGCTCGATCCCGTTCGGGCTCGTCATCACCCGGCTCTCTGGGCTCGGCGACATCCGCAACATCGGCTCCGGCAATATCGGCGCGACTAACGTGCTGCGCACCGGGCGCAAGGATCTCGCGCTCGCCACGCTGCTGCTCGACGCCGGCAAGGCCGCCATCGCGCTGCTGCTCGCGCGCGAAATCGCCGACATGGCCGGTTCGAGCGCCGAGCTGCAGCGGCAGGTCGGCCTCGTCGCCGGCGCGGCGGCGTTCATCGGCCATTGCTTCCCGGTGTGGCTCGGATTCAAGGGCGGCAAGGGCGTTGCGACGTTCTTCGGCGTGCTGTTCGCCGGCGTTTGGCCGCTCGGCGTCATCGCCGGCGTCACCTGGCTCGCCGTGGCGACCATCTTCCGCTACTCGTCGCTCGCCGCCTTGTGCGCCGCCGCGATCGCGCCGATCGCCGCGTTCGTCGCCGGCTTCAGCTGGTCGGAGACCGCCTTCGCGGCGCTGCTCGCCGTGCTGATCTTCTGGCGCCACAGCGCCAACATTGCGCGCCTGCGCGCGGGCACGGAGCCGCGGATCGGCGACAAGAAAAACGCGGCGCCATCCGCCGCCGAACCGACGCAGGAAGCATGACGCGGACGCTGTCGCGCCCGGAGCGGATCGCCTGGGTGCGGCTGGCGCGCACGCCGCGGATCGGCCCCCTCACCTTTCATCGGCTGATCGCCCGCCACCGCACCGCCGCCGCGGCGCTCGAGGCGCTGCCGCGGGTCTCCAATCTCACCGCCCCGCCCGCGGCCCAAGCCGAGGCGGAGATCGACGGCGTCGAAGCGCTCGGCGGGCGTCTGATCGCCTGCTGCGAACCCGACTATCCGCCGCTGCTTGCGCAGCTCGACGCGCCGGCGCCGGTGATCGCCGTTCGCGGCGATGCGAACCTGTTGAAACAGCCGACGGTCGCTCTGGTCGGCTCGCGCGAAGGCTCAGGCGCTGCGCTCATGTTTGCCGAGCGCGTGGCGGCCGATCTCGGCGCCGCCGGCCTCACCGTCGTCTCCGGCCTCGCGCGCGGCGTCGACGCCGCCGCGCACAAGGGCGCGCTGGAGACCGGCACAGTGGGCGTGTTGGCGGGCGGATTGGATCATCCCTATCCGCCCCAGAACCAACGCTTGCACGACATGATCTGCGAACGCGGCGCCGTCATCAGCGAAGCGCCGCTCGGCGCGGTGGCGCGCGCCCGCGATTTTCCGCGCCGCAACTGGATCATCTCCGGCGTGTCGCGCGGCGTCGTCATCATCGAAGCGGCGCTCCGCTCCGGGTCGCTGATCACGGCCCGCGCCGCGGCCGAGCAAGGCCGGGACGTCATGGCCGCGCCCGGCTCGCCGCTCGATCCCCGCGCGCACGGCTCCAATGCGCTGATCAAGCAAGGCGCCACTTTGATCGAGAACGCCGCGGACGTGATCGCCGCCTTGGGCGAAACGCGGCCGCCGCTGCGCCCGCATTCGATCGGGCCGCTGTTCGAGAGCGAAACGCCGCCGCCGCCGCCGGGCCTGCCCGGCAAAATCCGCCAACTGCTCTCGCCGACGCCGATCCATGTCAACGACCTCGCCCGACTGCTCGAAACGCCGGCGGGCGCGGTGGCGGCGGCGCTGACGGAGCTGGAGATGAACGGCCAGGCCGCCTCGCTGCCGGGCGGGTACGCGGCGTCCGCGGGCGCCGCGTTCGGCTGAGGCACTCCCCCTCTGGTTGCATATCGCCGCCCGCGATTGCGTCTCCACGCTTTTTCAGCAGGAGCGAAACCACGGATTCGCAAAGAAAAATTAGCCAGCCGCACAGATAAGGGCGGACCGGCGGGCCATCGTCTGCGTTGACAGGCCCAAGGTCGCCCCCCAGTTTCCGGCCCGCTTTGGTTCCGGCCTTTACCGTTAGAGCACCCGTACAGAATGAACGTCGTCGTCGTCGAATCCCCGGCTAAGGCCAAGACAATCAACAAGTATTTGGGCTCGGACTATAAGGTCCTGGCCTCGTACGGACACATCCGCGACCTCCCCGCCAAGGACGGTTCGGTAAAGCCGGACGAAGACTTCGCCATGGATTGGGAGGTCGACGCCAAATCCCGCCAGCGGGTAAAGGACATCGCCGACGCCCTCAAGGACGCCGACAATCTGATCCTCGCCACCGACCCCGATCGCGAGGGCGAGGCCATCTCCTGGCACGTGCTGGAGGCGCTCAATCAGAAGAAGGCGCTGAAGGGCAAGAACGTCAAGCGGGTCACCTTCAACGCCATCACCAAGCCCGCCGTGCAGGCGGCGATGGCCGCGCCGCGCGACATCGATATGGAGCTGGTCGACGCCTATCTGGCGCGCCGCGCGCTCGATTATCTCGTCGGCTTCGGGCTTTCGCCGGTGCTGTGGCGCAAGCTCCCGGGCTCGCGCTCGGCCGGCCGCGTGCAATCGGTGGCGCTCCGGATCATCGTCGACCGCGAAGTCGAGATCGAGCGCTTCCGCCCACAAGAATACTGGAGCGTCGACGCCCAGCTTTCGAGCACGCGCGGCGATATTTTCCCCGCGCGGCTCTCGGCTTTCGAAGGCAAGAAGCTAAAGCGCCTCGACATTCCGAACGCTGAGATGGCGCACGCCGCGCGCGATGCGGTGAAGAAAGGCGGCTTCAAGGTCAGCGCCGTCGAGGCCAAGCCCACCAAGCGCAACCCGCCGCCGCCGTTCACGACCTCGACGCTGCAGCAGGAAGCCGCGCGCAAGCTCGGCTTCAACGCCTCGCGCACGATGCAGACGGCGCAGCGGCTCTATGAAGCGGGCCACATCACTTACATGCGGACCGACGGGGTCAGCATGGACGAAGGCGCGATCCGCGATCTGCGCACGGCCATCGGCAGCCAGTTCGGCAAGGAGTACACGCCGGCCGAACCGCGCCGCTACACGTCGAAAGTGAAGAACGCGCAGGAAGCGCACGAAGCGATCCGGCCGACCGATCCGTCGAACACGCCGAAATCGCTGCATCTCGATGGCGACCAGGCCAAGCTTTACGAGCTGATCTGGAAGCGCACGGTCGCATCGCAAATGGAAGCGGCGTCGATCGAACGCACCAGCGTCGATTTCACCGAGCCGACCGGCAAGGTCGAACTGCGCGCCACCGGCCAAGTCATTCTCTTCGACGGCTTCCTGAAGCTCTATCAGGAAGGCCGCGACGACGAAGAGGACGAAGAAAACCGCCGCCTGCCGCAATTGAAGCAGGGCGAAAGCGTCAACGTCCACGATTGCAAAGCCGATCAGCACTTCACCGAACCGCCGCCGCGCTATTCGGAAGCGTCGCTGGTGAAGAAGCTGGAAGAGCTCGGCATCGGCCGCCCTTCGACCTATGCGGCGATCCTGGAGAAGCTGCGCGAACGCAATTACGTCACGATGGACAAGAACCGCTTCATCCCGGATGACCGCGGCCGCATCGTCATTGCCTTCCTGGAAAACTTCTTCCGCAAATATGTCGAATACGACTTCACCGCCGACCTCGAAGAAAAGCTCGACGAAGTCAGCGCCGGCGAACTCGATTGGAAGGCGCTGATGCGCGATTTCTGGCGCGACTTTAACGGCGCCCTTGGCGACATCTCGGATCTGCGCATCACCGAAGTGCTCGACACACTGAATGAAGTGATGGGCCCGCACATCTTCCCGCCGAAGGAAGACGGCTCCGATCCGCGCACCTGCCCGCTCTGCGGCGTCGGCACGCTCTCGCTGCGTCTCGGCAAGTACGGCGCCTTCGTCGGCTGCTCGAACTATAATGGCGATCCGCCATGCAAGTTCACGCGCCCGCTCGCTGGCGGCGAAGACGCCGAGCAAGCGATTCCGTCGGATGGCTTGCTCGTCGGCGACGGCCCCAACGGCCCGATCGTGCTGAAGAACGGCCGCTTCGGCGCGTATTTCGAAACGCCGAACCCGGACGATCCCGATAAGCCCAAGCGCGCCAGCGTGCCGAAGGGCCGCGCGCCGACCGATGTCGATCTCGAAACCGCGATCAAGTTGCTCTCGCTGCCGCGCAAAGTCGGCATGCACCCGAGCGAGAACGAGATGATCGTCGCCAACATCGGCCGCTTCGGCCCGTACATCAAAATGGGCAATCTCTACGTGAACCTGCCCGGCGCCGACGACGTGCACGAAATCCAAATGAACCGCGCCGTCGCGTTGATCGAAGAAAAGAAAGCCGGCGGCGGCAAAGGCCGCTTCGGCCGCGCAGCGCCCGCGCCGATCAAAGAACTCGGAGAAAGCCCGGTGACGGGCAAACCGGTGCGGGTGCTCAACGGTCGCTACGGCCCCTACATCACCGACGGCGAAACCAACGCAAACGTGCCGAAGGATAAAAAGCCGGAAGACATCGAGGCGGATGAAGCGCTGTCGTTGCTCGCGGCGCGTGCTGAGGCTGGCGGCGGGAAGAAGAAAAAGAAGGCGCCGGCGAAGAAAGCGGCGGTGAAGAAGGAAGCTGCGCCGAAGAAGGCGGCTGCGAAGACCGCGAAGAAGCCAACGGCCAAGAAAGTTCCAGCCAAAGCCGCCGCTAAGAAGCCCGCAAAAAAAAGCGCGAAAGCCTGATGCCGCGTCCCTTCTCCTGGTTAAAGAGAAGGTGCCGCGAAGCGCCGGATGGGGTTTACCGGCGCTCAATTTCAAATCGCCGCTTTCCCTCAAGCTACGACAGCGGCACATATTCGTGAATTGAAGTCGCCAGCCCGCGATGGCTTCATCCCTCTGTGTTCGGTCGTTGGCCTTTCGCCCTTATCGCTCTGGCTCTGTGCGGCCTGAGCTATTCGCCGGATGCGAGCGCACAGGGTGCATCGGCGCTTAGCGACTGCGTCGCGCGAAGAGAGCAGGATTCATTGCTTCTCGCGTCCTGCATAACTGGTCGCGTATCCAGGTTGGGCCACGCTGCCATAGACGCGGGCCCCGGCTTGCTTACTCTCGCGCGCGAGCAAGATGGGTTGGTCAGAGCAGCCGCAATTTCCGCTCTAGGCCGGATAGGGTTTGCAGATGCGACCCAATTTGTAGGAGAGTCGTTATATTCCTCGGACTGGCGCGTGGTGCTCGCCGCGACGAGAAGCATAGGCTGGCTAGGCGGAGTCGGCCACGTTGATCGCCTGCGCGCACTTGCTCGGGATCATTGGCTGCCCGAGGTCCGTGAACACGCGCAAATATCCATAGACGCACTGCAGACGCCTCGACGTCGCCGGCTAGTTGAAAGTGATTTACCTCCAGGATCGACCTATCTCGGCCCCATGATTGGAGCCGAGGGCATTAGCATCGGCAATGCCGCGAACTGTTCTTCTGGCTTATGGAGTTGGAACGGCATCTCCTTTCGCTCCCCTGCTACACCGCGTCTGAGCATTGCCATTGCTGGCGGAACCCTCACCGGCTCCGACGCCGGTGAGTGGGGCGGCACGCTGACGTGGACAGCACCGTCCGGCGGCGCCGTCGAAGTGTATGACGACAATATCCACGGCATGGAGCCTGTTGGCGATAGCGTCCTCGTCGCCGCTGGCTTGGCTCACCTCTCGCTAGATAACGGCGCAATCCTGCTGGTCAGTCCGGTGGCGTCGCCGCGGGTGACAACGCTCGTTGTCCTTCCCGGCGCACCAGACTCGCTTGCGGCGGTCATTCCGAACCAGACATTCGTCGCCTGGAGCCACGGATACGCGATTGTATTCGATCTCAGCGGCATTAAGGGCGTCGCACCCTGCGTGTGCTGAATGACTGAGCCGGATGACGCGCACCAAGCCCCCCTCCCCTTGAGGGGAGGGAGTTGGGGGCGGGGTGAAGCTCGGTGTTTCGCGGTTCGCGCATGGCGAAACGGGCGGCGCGCGTCTAAGTCTCAGTTCAATGTTCAAACACAGACCAACTTTCACCAACGCGCGCACTCTCCCCCGCCCCCTCGCGGGGCGGGGGCTGGGGGGTGGGGGGCGATCAAACGCGCAGGCGCCTGCTCGTTTGATCGCCCCCCCTCCGGTCGCTTCGCGACCACCTCCCCCGCAAGGGGGGAGGTTCGCCTAATGCCCAAGCGCCCGCCTCTTCACCAAGAGCCGCTGACCAAAGAGCGCGTGCTCGAAGCGATCCGCAAATCCGGCGGCAAGGCGCAGAAGCGCGATATCGCGCATGAACTCGGCATCGGCGCGGAGCAGAAGAAAGAGCTGCGCCACATCCTGCGCGAGCTGGAAGAGTCCGGCGCGCTCGGCCGCACCGGGCGCAAGTCTTACGCCGACGCACACGCCCTGCCCGAATCCGGCGTGATGGACATCATCGACCGCGATCCGGACGGCGAACTGCTCGCCCGCATGCGTGGGCCGGAAGGCTATTTCGGCCCAACCATCCGCCTCGCGCCCGGCGAAGCGCGGCGCATGAAGGGCGAAGCGGCGATCGGCATCGGCGACCGGGTGCTCGCGCGCATCGGCCGCGATGAGGACGGCGAGTTCATCGCCCGCGTCGTCAAGCGCCTCGGCCAAAGCGCGCACCGCATCCTCGGCGTCTTCCGCGCCAACAAAGGCCAAGCCGCCAAGTTCGGCGGCGGCCGCGTCGAACCCGCAGACCGCAAAGCGCGGCATGACATTCTGGTCGAGCAGCAAAATGTCGGCGACGCCAAGGACGGCGATCTCGTCTTCGTCGAACTCGCCGTCGAACGGCGCGAGCGCGCGCATGGGCCGAAGCGCGGCTTGATCAAGCAAGTGATCGGCCGCGAAAGCGATCCGCGCGCCGCCTCGATCCTCGCCATGCACACGCACGGCATCAGCGAAGGCTTCAGCGAAGAGGAAGAACGCCAAGCCAAAGCCGCGCAGAAGCCGACGCTGAAAGGCCGCACCGATCTGCGCGACGTGCCGCTGATCACCATCGACCCCGAAGACGCGCGCGATCATGACGACGCGGTTTATGCCGCGCCCGATACGGACGAGAAAAACAAAGGCGGCTGGCGTGTCTGGGTCGCCATCGCCGATGTCGCCGCCTACGTGCAGTCCGGCACGCCGCTCGACCGCGGCGCCTGGCGGCGCGGCAATTCCACCTATTTCCCCGACCGCGTCGCGCCGATGCTGCCGGAATCGCTCTCGGCCGATCTCTGCTCGCTGCGCGAAGGCGAAGAGCGCGCGTGCTTGGCGGTCGAGATGATCTTCAGCGCCGAAGGCAAGAAGCTGCGTCACAGATTCGTCCGCGGCCTGATGCGCTCGGCGGCGAAGCTGTCCTACGAACAAGCGCAGGCGGCGATCGACGGTGAACCCAACGACAAAACCAAGCCGCTGCTAGAACCCATCCTGAAGCCGCTCTGGGCCGCTTACGGCGCGGTCTGGTCGGCGCGCGAGAAACGCCAACCGCTCGAGATCGACGCGCCCGAGCACAAGATCATCTTCAAGGACGGCAAAGTCGCCGGCGTGAAGCGGCGTGAGCGCTTCGACGCGCACAAGCTGATCGAAGAATTCATGATCCAGGCTAATGTCTGCGCCGCCGAGACGCTGGAGCTGAAGGGCCGCCCGCAAATCTACCGCGTCCACGATCGCCCCAGCGATGAAAAGATCGCCGCCATCACCGATTTTCTCCCCACCGTCGGGATGAGCTGGAGCAAGGGCCAGAACGTCACCGCCGGCCGCTTCAACCGCATCCTGCATCTGGCGGAAAACTCTCCCAACAAAGAGATCATCAACGAAGTGGTGCTGCGCACGCAGTCGCAGGCGGTGTATTCGCCCGACAATATCGGCCACTTCGGCCTCAACCTACATCGCTACTCGCACTTCACTTCGCCGATCCGCCGCTACGCCGACGTCACCATCCACCGCGCTCTCATCCGCGCACTGAAGCTTGGGCCGGACGGCGCCAGCGACGCCGAAGAGGCGCGCTACGCCGAAACCGCCGAACACGTCAGCCAAACCGAACGCGCCTCGATGGCGGCTGAGCGCGACGCCACAGCGCGCTACATCAGCGCGTTCCTGGCCGACCGCGTCGGCGCCACGTTCGAAGGCCGCGTCACCGGCGTCACGCGCTTCGGCCTCTTCATCCGCCTCGCCGAAACCCAAGCCGACGGCCTCGCCCCCATCTCCTCGCTCGGCCCCGAACGCTGGCTGCACGACGAAGTCGGCCACGCCCTCGTCGGCGAACACAGCGGCCAGCGCTTTCCGCTCGGCATGAAAGTCGAAGTGCGCCTCGAAGAAGCGACGCCGATCAGCGGCGGGCTTGTGCTCTCGGTGCTAAGCGATCCCGAACCGCCGCAACCCGGCTGGCGCAAATCCCGCCTCAGCCGCCAAGGCCGCAGCGGCGGTCGCGAGCGGGATACGAAGCGCGGCAAGAGAAGGCGCTGATTGGAGTATCCCAATGAGGCTTCTGATTGTGCTTCTTGCATGCGTTGCGGCGTGTGGCGAGCCGACATCTGCACCACCGCCGACCGTCGAAAAAATGCCCAATGCCGCGCAAGGATCCGACGAGTCTTCGGCTGTCGTGATCGAACCACCCGCTGGAATAGAGCCCGAAGTCTTCACCGATACGGACTCTTCGCCGCTGACGGCCGACGAAATTGTCGGCATGTGGGGATTGCGCGCAAACTGCGGTCAACCAACGGTTTTCGGCGCGGACGGCACACTTACCGATTACACCGGCCAGACGGGCCGGTGGTCGCTCAGCGGCAATTCGCTGACGATCACCCAGGGCAGCCAAGCGCACACGAACGAAGTCAATCAGCTCAACGCCAATGCCTTCACATCAGCGGCGCCGGAGGATGGCAGCGGGCGCACCAGGCTGTTTCTAATCTATCGCCGCTGCTGACTCTCACTCGCTCTTCCGAAACGGCGTGTGCTCCATCAGCAGCTCCGCTTCGTCCGTCACCGCGGGCGTTTCCGCTTCGAGATAGCGCTTCACTGCTTCGCGCAAGCCAGCATGCGCGATCCAATGCGCGCTGTAGGTCGGCGCGGGGACGTAGCCGCGGGCGAGCTTGTGTTCGCCTTGCGCGCCAGCTTCCACGCGCGGCAAGCCAAGTTCGATGGCGAGTTCTATGGCTTGGTAATAGCAGAGCTCGAAATGCAGGAACGGGATGTCGGCGATGCGGCCCCAATAGCGGCCGTAAAGCGCCTCGCCGCCGATCAAATTGAGCGCCGAGGCGACCGGCGTTCCATCGGCCTCGGCGACGAACAGCACGCATGTGTCGGCCATGCGCTCGGCGAGCAGCGCGAAGAATTTCCGGTTGAGATAGGGCGAGCCCCATTTGCGCGAGCCCGTATCCATGTAGCAGTCGAAGAAGAAGTCCCAGTCGGCGGACTCGATCTCGTCGCCGCGCAGACGGCGGATCGAAACGCCTTCGCAGGCGCGGGCGCGTTCGCGGCGGATGGTCTTGCGCTTCTGCGAGGAGAGATCGGCGAGAAAGTCGGCGAAACTCGCATAGCCGCGGTTGAACCAGTGATATTGCAGCCCGACGCGCGTCATGTAGCCGAGGGACGCCATCCGCGCGCACTGTTCGGCGCTGGCGAACGTAGCATGCACGGACGAAGCGCCCGCCCGCTGCGCCAAGCCGATCGCCGCCTGCGCCAAGGCGCTTTCCACGGCGGCGTCGCGCGCGAAGATCCGCCGCCCCGGCACGGGCGTGAACGGCACGGCGCATTGCAGCTTCGGATAATAGCGCCCGCCGGCGCGCTGCATCGCGTCGGCCCAGCCATGATCGAACACGTATTCGCCGTAGGAGTGATCCTTGGCGTAGAGCGGCATCGCCCCGACCGCGGCGCCCGAAGCGTCGCGCGCCAGCAGGTGCGCCGGCTGCCATCCGCGCGCGGCGCTGGCGCAGCCGCTCTCTTCCAGCGCCTGCAGGAAATCCCAGCAGAGGAATGGATCGTATGGCTGCCCGGCCGGGTTCGCCAGCGCATCCCATTGCGCGCGATCAATATTGGCGAGATCGCCAATCACCGCGATTGAGAGCGCGTCCGTTCCGTCCATGGCGCCAATCTAGGCGCGCGGGTGCGGCAAGACAAAGACGCGGCTCAGCCGATCTCGAACAGGCCGTCGACTTCCACCGCAAAATCCATCGGCAAATTGGCCATGCCGACGGCGGACCGCGCGTGCTTGCCGGCCTCGCCCAGCACCTGGACCATGAGGTCCGAACACCCGTTCATGACTTGCGGGATCGGGCTGAACTCCGGCGTCACGTTGACGAAGCCGTTGAGCTTCACCACGCGCTTGACCCGATCCAGATCGCCGCCGCATGCGGCCTTCACTTGCGCCAGCAGATTGAGCCCACACAGCCGCGCCGCCGCTTGGCCCTCTTCCACCTCGATCGCGTCGCCGAGCTTGCCCTTGATGCCGCCGGAGGCGTCGACCGAGACCTGCCCGGAGACATGCACCAGATTGCCGACGATGACGAACGGCACATAAGACGCCACCGGCGCCGGCGGCGTCGGCAGAGTGATCCCCAGTTCCTGCAAACGTGCTTCAATGCGGGCCATGAGCTATTCCTCCCCCTCCGGTATGATCAGATGGCGTGGCGGGTACATGCTTTGATGAAGCACGCCGATGACCACATACAGATCGCGGCCGGCATCTATCGCAGATAGATGTTGTGAGAGCCAGAGCGAACAAAGCGCAAGCCGGCGCCATATTGTTCGCAATCTCGCGCTTTGATCTCCCCGCGAGCGACGGCGGCAATGGCGGCGTCAATCGCCTGGATGTACCGATCAGCGCGACGCTCGCCCCATTGCGCGATGGAGAATTCTAGAATCTCAATCACGTGCCGCCTGGCGTGCGGCGTAAGACGGAAGCCCGTCATCTCTGTTTGGCGCGTGTCGCGCGAGCCTCAGCCAGTATGTCCTCGATAGTTCCTTCATAGAACACGCCGGCGTCCGCCTCCGCCACCCCCGGGGCCAACGCGGCCCGGATAGCCTCAGCATTCGGCCAAATCTCCTCCGATGCCCGACGCACTGCGTCTTCAATCACATCTGCGGCGCTGTTGTAGAGACCGGCATCCACCTGTCCCTGCACGAACTCCGCAACGCCGGCGGCAGGTCGATTTCGAACTTGCTCATGCGCCGATCCGAGCAACATCCGGCTCATTCGTCATCCCGCTCCGCCTTCAGCGCGCGCCCCGTCTGCACCGCATCCCGGCCGAACTTGCCGCGCGCTTTCGCCACCGCCGCCTCCGCCGCGGCGCGCTTGGGGGTCCGCGTGTCGAGCATGTCGCCTTTGTCGGCCGCCGCAGCGTCGCTGAAGTCCGAGAGCCCAACGCCGATCAGCCGATACTTGGTCTTGCCGTCGGCATCGCCCGCCAGCAGCTCGCGCGCGTGTCCGAAGATGCGCGACGCCAGCAATGTCGGCTCGGGGAGCTGGCGACGGCGGGTGATGATTTTGAAGCGTGTGTCTTTCAGTTTGAGCGTCAGCGTGAGCCCCGCCGTATCGCTGGCGCGGCAGCGCGCGGCCACCTTCTCACAAAGCGGCCAGAGGATGTCCTCCAGCGCTTCGATCTCGGACACATCTTCGAAGAACGTCGTCTCCGCCGAGATGCTCTTGCGCTCGCCGTGCGGATCGACCTTGCGCGGATCGTCCGCCATCGACAGCGCAAACAGGTGCGCGCCCCAGTCGCCGTAGAGCGCGCGCATGCGCTGCGGGCCGACGGTGCGGATGTCGCCGATCTTCTTCAGCCCGTTGCGCTCCAGCGCCGCGGCGCCGGCCGGGCCGACGCCCGGCAGCGTGCCGACCGAGCGCGATTCCAGAAAGGTCAGCGCCTCGGCGCGGCCGATCACCGAGAAGCCGCGCGGCTTGTCGAGATCGCTCGCCGTCTTAGCCAGAAACTTGTTGAAGCTGAGCCCGATCGAAACCGTGAGCTGGCGTTCCTCCCAGATGCGATTCTGCAGCTTGATCAGGGATTGCGCCGGCAGGCCGCCATGCAGCGCCTCGGTGCCGGTCAGGTCCATGAACGCTTCGTCGATCGAGAGCGGCTGCACCTGGGGCGTCAGGTCCTCCATCATGCGACGGATAATGCGGCCCTCTTCGACATATTTGTGCATGTCGCCGCGCACCACCTTCGCCTGCGGGCAAAGCTTCAGCGCCTTGAACATCGGCATAGCGCTGCGCACGCCATAGGCGCGGGCGACATAGCAGCAGGTCGACACGACACCCCTCTTGCCGCCGCCGACGATGACCGGATGCGGCATCAAACTCGGATCGTCGCGTTTTTCGATCGAGGCGTAGAAGGCGTCGCAGTCGAGGTGGGCGATGGACAGCGTCGTCAGCTCCGCGTGCTCCAGCGGCTGCTCTTCCCCGCAGACGCAGCGAGAGCCGGCGATCTCACGCGCACAGGCGCGACAGAGGATCATCGCACTCGGACCGCCGGCGCCCTCGCCGGCATGAAATTTTGAGCCAATCTCGATGGCGTCCAAGATCGCCTAAGCGATGATGCCGGCGAAGGCGCCGGCGGTCCGGGCGTAATCACGACGCTCATGCCATATATTCCGAAACATCCCCGCCCGCATCGAACAGCCAGGCCGCGCCGCGCACGCCGCTGGAATCGCCGTGCATGTTCTTCACCAGATCCGTCGTCACCACGTCGGAGAAGACGTGCGCCAACAGCTTGCCGCGGACGCTCGGGTACAAGCTCTCGATGTTGGAGACGCCGCCGCCGAACACGATCACGTCGGGATCGAGAATATCCATCACCACGGCGAGGCCGCGCGCGATCCGGTCCGCGAGCAGGTCGAGCAGCACGCGCGCTTTGGGGTCGCCGGCGCGCGCGGCTTCGTCGGCTTCGTGCGCGCCCATGCCGGCCCAGCGTTTGAAGCCGGAGCCGGAGATCCATTGTTCGAGGCAGCCATAGCGGCCGCACCAATGCCGCTCGGTCGTTTCATCAGCGCGCGCCCACGGGAGCGGCGTGTGGCCCCATTCGCCGCCGATGCCGTTGCGTCCCTCCACCACCTTGCGCTCGACCACCACGCCGCCGCCGCAGCCGGTGCCAACGATGACGCCGAACACGACCCGCCCGTGCGCGGCGGCGCCGTCCACCGCTTCCGACAGCGCAAAGCAATTGGCGTCGTTCTCCACCCGCACGGGGCGCGCCAGCGCAGCCTTCAAATCCTCCAGGAACGGTTTGCCGTTGAGCCAAGTCGAGTTGGCGTTGCGGACCAAACCGGTCGCCGGCGAGAGCGAACCCGGAATCCCGACCCCGACAGACACCGCCCGCGCGCCCGCCTCCTGTTCGATTCGCGCCGTCAGATCGGCCACCGCGCGGACGGCGCTCAGATAATCCCCAGGGTTGGGCACGCGCCGGCGCACCAGGATTTCTCCCTTGGAATCAAGCAGCGCCCCTTCGATCTTGGTGCCGCCGAAATCGACGCCGAGGCGCATCCTTCAATCCTTAAGACGTTATTAACGCAGGTGACTAGATTGCTGGCATTGCGATGGGTTGTTAAGGCCTCGGCGCTATAAGGGCGAGGAACGCAGCGCATCAACGCGCCGGAAAGCGCTCTCGGGGGCCGCGTAAGCGAAGCGGGTTCATGGCCAAGACCGTTCTCATCGTCGAAGACAGCGAACTCAATATGAGGCTGTTCAACGACCTGCTGGAAGCCTTCGGCTACCGCACGGTGAAAACGCGCGACGGCCGCCAGGCGTTGCCGTTGGCGCGGGAGCACAAGCCCGACCTCATCGTCATGGACATCCAGCTGCCGGAAATTTCGGGCCTCGAGATCACCGACCGGCTGAAGAAGGACGACGCGCTGAAGAGCATTCCGGTCGTCGCCGTCACCGCCTTCGCCATGCGCGGCGACGAACAGAAGATCATGGCGGCCGGCTGCGACGCCTATCTGTCGAAGCCGATCTCTGTGACGACGTTCCTGGAAACAATCCGCAAATTTATCGGATGAGGAGCCACGCTTGAGCGCGCGCATCCTCGTTGTCGACGATCTCGAAGCCAACCGCCGCTTGCTCGAAGCGAAGCTCACGGCCGAGTATTACGACGTGTTGATGGCCCAGCGCGGCGAAGAAGCCGTGCAGACCGCCAAGCGCGAAAAGCCGGACCTCATCCTGCTCGACGTCATGATGCCCGGCGGCATCGACGGCTACGAAGCCTGCCGGCGGCTAAAGGCGCAGCCGGAGACGCGTCATATCCCGATCATCATCCTCACCACGCTCGACGACCGCAGCGAGAAGCTGCGCGGGCTGCAGGCGGGGGCCGAAGAATTTCTGACCAAGCCGATCGACGACGTGCAGCTTTTGGCCCGGGTGAAGAGCCTCCTCGCGCTCAAGGTCGTGATCGACGAGTTGCGCGCGCGCGAAGCGAACGGCCGCCGCCTCGGCGTCATCGGTGAAGAGCTGCGCCCAGATCCGCTCGACCAGCACCGCGTGGTCTCCGGCAACGTGCTCCTCGTCGACGACAACGCCAACCAGATCAAACGGCTGCAGGCCGCGCTCGGCGTGGAGCATCGCGTCTCGTTGCTGGGAAACGCCGACGCTTCGCACGGCCGGCCCGATCTCGCCGTCGTTTCCGTCACCGCCAAGAGCTTCGACGGCTTCCGCGTCATCGCCCGCATGCGCTCGGGCGAACCGACGCGGCATTTGCCGGTTCTCGCCATCGTCGAGCCCGACGACAAGAAGCGCGCGCTGCGCGCGCTCGAACTCGGCGCCCACGACATCATCGTCCGCCCCGTCGACGAAGACGAGATCGTCGCCCGCGCCCGCACCCTGATGCGCCGCAAGCGCTACATCGACGCGCTGCGCACTCGGCTCGACCAGGGCATCGAACTCGCCATCACCGACCAGCTCACCAATCTCTACAATCGCCGCTTCCTCGACGCGCAGCTCGGCCCGCTGGTGCAGCGCGCGCAGTGCGGCGGCGAGCCGGTGTCGCTGATGGCGGTCGACATCGACCACTTCAAGCGCTGCAACGATACCTACGGGCACGATGTTGGCGACGCCGTGCTGCGCGAGTTCGCGGTGCGCCTCGCCTCCAACGTGCGTCCGTCCGACTTCGCCTGCCGTCTCGGCGGCGAAGAGTTCGTCGTGCTGATGCCGCGCACGAGCGGCGACATCGCCTGTCTCGCCGCCGAACGCCTCCGCCGCCATATCTGCGCCGCGCCGTTCAACGCGCCGGGCGCGCCGCATCCGATCGACGTCACCGTTTCGATCGGCGTCGCCTGCACGGCGGCCGAAGATACGCCGGAGACGCTGCTGAAGCGCGCCGACGAAGCGCTCTACGAAGCCAAACGCTCGGGCCGCAACCGCGTCATCGGCCGCAGCGCCGGCCGCGCCGCCTGAGGCGCATCACCGGCCGAAACTCGACAGCGCGAACATCAGCATCAGGCCAGCGCCCATGGCGATCGCCGGCGCCTGCTGGAATTGATGCTTCTCGGCCTCCGGCACGAGATCGGTGACGGTGAGATAAAAAATGCCGCCGGCGCTCACGCCGAACAGCAGCCCGAGCATTCCGCCCGGCAGGTCGCGCAAGAGGAACCAGCCCACCAGCGACGAGACGATCAGCGCAAGCGCGATCGTGCTGGTCCACAAGATGATCCGCCAAGCGGCGCGGCGGCCGTCCCCATTCTTTGCGTTGCGGATCAGCTCGCCGATGCTGAGCCCTTCCGCCAGATTGTCGATGCCGACCGCGAGCGCCACCAGCAGGCCGAGCTCCGGCTCGACAGCCAGCGCCACACCGATGGTCAAGCCCTCGACCAGCTCTTCGATGCTGGTTCCGCCCGCGAGCACCGTGATTTCATCGCCGCGCGCACGCCGCCCGCCGCGGAGCCGCAAGCGCTGCTCCGACGCCTCGCCCACGAGGAAGCCGCGATGCACGAAGAGATCGAGCGCGTAGATCGCAGCGAGGCCGGCGCCGAACCCGGCGACGGCGAGCGCGAGCCCAGCGTGCTCGAACGCGCTCGGCAGCATCTCGAAGGCGATGGCGCCCATAAGCACGCCGCTCGCGAAGCCCAGCACGCACGACAAAAACAGCGTGCTCGGCCGCACCCACAGCGTCACGAATCCGCCCGCGGGAGAGGCGAGCGCCGCGCCGGCCATCGCCAGCAAGAGCACATACTGGGGTGGCTGATCCACTGGTTCCGTCAATCCTGACGCCCGCTGGGCGCCATCTAGGCTGGCGACGAACGGCGTCCATCGCGGGCTTCTCCCGCATCGTCGCTGCGCGCTGGCCGGCTGCGGACACGCGCGCGATGCTCGCCGGCGGGAGGATCGCCATGCGTACACGTCTCACCGCCTTCGCCGCCGCGCTTTTTCTGGCGCCGCTCGCGCACGCCCAAACCAGCCAGCCGCCGCCGCCCACATGCGAAGCGGCCGAGCATCGCCAGCTCGATTTCTGGATCGGCGAATGGGACGCGTTTCGCTCAGACACGAACGCACAGGTCGGGCGCAGTTCGGTCACGCGCGAAGAAGCGGGCTGCGTCATCCACGAGCACTGGACCGCGGCCAATGGCGGTGTGACGGGCCAAAGCTTCAACATTTTCGAGCGCATGAGCGGCCAGTGGGAGCAATATTGGGTCTCCTCCAACGGTGAGATCACCCATTATATCGGCGGACCGATCGAGAATGGCCTGCAGCTCACCGCCGTCGGCGACCGCAGCGCCATCGCGCCGGGCGCCGTTTTCCAGTCCCGGGTGACGCTGACGGCGCAGCCGGACGGCACGGTTCGCCAAGTCGGCGAGACATCAGGGGACGGACAGACCTGGACCCGCCGCTACGACATTACCTATCGGCGGCGGCCCGAATAGGGACGCAAATCTGCGGTTCCGGCGCGGCGTCCCCTACGGATGCGCGGCGGGCGCCTATATGTTATAGCTCCCGCGAGCGGAGCGAAGAATGAGTTACGTCCAGGCCGTGGAAGCGCCGGAGCGCAATATCGGCCAGATCAAGCTGTACGACAGCGCCGAAGCGTTCGCCGGCATGCGCGCGGCCGGCAAAATCGCCGCCGGCTGTCTCGACATGCTGGTCGCCGAAGTGCGCGAGGGCGTCACGACCGGGCGCATCGACGATCTGTCGCGGCAATATCTGTTCGACCACGGCGCGCTGCCCGCCTGCGTATTCTACCGCGGCTATCGCCACACCGTCTGCACCTCGATCAATCACGTCGTCTGCCACGGCATCCCCGGCGAGCGCGTGCTGCGCGGCGGCGACGTGCTCAACATCGACGTCACCTGCGTTTTCGATGGCTGGCACGGCGACACCAGCCGCATGTACGCCGTCGGCGAAGCGCCGCGCAAAGCGCAGCGGCTGATGGACATCACTTACGAAGCTTTGATGCGCGGCATCGCCGCGGTGAAGCCCGGCGCCACGGTTGGCGACATCGGCCACGCCATCCAAAGCTACGCGGAGGCCGAGCGGACCTCGGTGGTGCGCGAATTCTGCGGCCACGGTCTCGGCCGCGTCTTTCATGACGCTCCGAATATTCTCCACTTCGGCAAGCCAGGCCAACTGGAGGAGCTGAAACCCGGCATGATGTTCACGATCGAGCCGATGCTCAATCTTGGCTCGCCGGCGGTCAAAGTGCTGAACGACGGCTGGACGGCGGTAACGAAAGACAAATCGCTCTCGGCACAGTACGAGCATTCGGTGGGCGTCACCGCCGACAGCTGCGAAATCTTCACCAAGTCGCCGGCGGGGCTCGATCAGCCCCACGCGCTCGCCGGCTGAGGCGGCGGCGGTGGCGGGGCGCTCCGGCAAACAGAGTGACCGGCCGGCGCCGCGCGTCGAAGATTCCGAACTCTTCCCGTTCGCGCTCGACGGCATCGAGATCGACCCGCCGGCGCAGCGCCGCGCCAAAACCAAAGCGCCGGCGGCGCCGAAAGCAAAGCCTCACTACCACGAACATCGCCAGCGCCTACGCCAACGCTTCGACGAAGCGGGCCCCGCCGCACTTCAAGACTATGAGCTGCTCGAACTCTTCCTCTTTCGCGTCATCCCGCGTCAGGACACCAAGCCGCTCGCCAAGGCGCTGATCAATCGCTTCGGCACGCTGGATGCGGCGCTCTCCGCGCCCGTCCATCTGATCGCGGAAGTCGACGGCGCAGGCGCCGCGGTGGCGCAGGAGCTGAAGATCGCGCAAGCGCTGCGTGAACGCGCGGCGATCAGCGAACTGAAGCAGCGCACCGCGATCTCCTCCTGGTCGCAGCTCGTCAGCTATTGCCGCATGGCGCTGGCGCACGAGCCGCGCGAGCAGTTTCGCGTGCTGTTCCTCGACAGCAAGAACCAGCTGATCCGAGACGAGCCGCAGAACTTCGGCACCGTCGATCACGCGCCGGTTTATCCGCGCGAAGTCGCCCGTCGCGCGCTCGAACTGTCGGCCGCTTCGATGATCCTGGTGCACAACCACCCCTCGGGCGATCCCAAGCCCAGCGCCGCCGACATCGCCGTCACCCGCGACATCGTCGCCGCCGCGAGCGCGGTGGGCGTGAAGGTGCATGATCACCTCGTCATCGGCCGTAACGGCGTCGAGAGCTTCAAGACCTTGGGGCTGCTGTAGCGCTGCCAATCAATCCTAGGGCGAACCCAACTCCAGCCGCCGCGTCACGACGATATTCCTCAGAAACGCTTCGTCGTGGCTCACTACGAGCAGCGCGCCGTCGTAGGCGCGCAGCCCCGCTTCGACGGCCTCGATCGAATCGATGTCCAGATGGTTGGTCGGCTCGTCCAGCATCAGCAGCTGCGGCGGCTGCACGCCGAGCACGCAGGCGAGCCCCGCGCGCAGCAATTGTCCGCCGCTCAACGTGCCGGCGATCTGCAACGCCGCATCGGCGCGAAACATGAAGCGCGCAAGCGCGGCGCGGCAGGCGTTCTCGTCAGCCTCGGGATTGATGCGCAGGAAATTCTCCCGGACCGTCAGCGCCGGATCGAGCAGGCTCACGCGCTGGTCGAGCAGCGCGAAGGGCGTAACCACCCGCACCGTCCCGCGCCAAGGCGCCAGCGCGCCGATGACGAGCGCAAGCAGCGTCGTCTTGCCCGAGCCGTTGGGGCCCACCACGGCGACGCGCTCCGGGCCGGTCATGGCAAACGACAGATCGCGAAGGACCGCCTCGCCCGGCGCGTAGCCGGCGCTCACATGCTCCAAGCGCAGCACCACCTTGCCCGCGGCCAGCTCCGTCGACGGAATTGTCACCGCAAGCGGCTGCAAGACTTCGATCCGCGCCCGCGCATCCGCGGCATCCGCGTCGGCCTCTGTTCGCCGCCGTTCCGCCAACCGTGCGTTGGCGCCGGTCGTATTCTCGGCCGCGCGCTTGAGCGCGCCGGCGAGGATGCGCGGCATGTCGCCTTTCGCGCCCTTGCGTTTGCCGCCGGCGTCGCGGCGCTCCTGCCGCTCGCGCGTCGCCTGTGCGCTGCGCGCCACCTCCGTCACGCGCTTCTCCGCATCGGCAAGATCGCGCTCGGCCGCCGCCAATTCGAGCGCCTTGCGTGCGCGATACTGACTCCAGCCGCCGCCATAGCGCGTGGCGCCCAGCGACGTCAGCTCGACGATCGCGTCCATCCTCTCCAGCAGCTCGCGGTCATGGCTGATCACGATCGCGCCCGCGCGCCAGCCGCTGAGCAGATCGATCACTGCCGCACGGCCGTCGCGGTCGAGATTGTTGGTCGGCTCGTCCAGCAGCAGGAAATCGGGCTCAGCGAACACCAGCGCCGCAAGGCTGGCGCGCGTGCGCTGCCCGCCGGAGAGCGCCGTCAAAGGCGTTTCCGGGCCCGCGGCCAAGCCCACGCGCGCCAGCGCCGCCTCCATCCGCGCTTCGAGCGTCCAGTCCGCCTCGTCGAGATCGTGCGCGCTCGCCTCGCCGCTTTCGGCCCGCCGCAGCGTCGCCAAGGCAGCGCGCACGCCGAACAGATCCGCGATCGTCTCTTCAGTGCTGAGCTGCACGATCTGGCGCAGCACGCCGAGTTGGCCGCTGACAGAGATCGTTCCACTCTGCGGCGCGAGCTCGCCGGCGATCAGCTTCAACAGCGTCGTCTTGCCGACGCCGTTGCGGCCGACCAGGCCGGCGCGCTCCGGGCCGAAACTGAGATCGAGCCCGGAAAAGAGCTGGCGCCCGTCAGGCGTCGCCCAAGACACATTGGCGATGGTGATTGAAGCAGGCATGGATCCGCGGTCCCGAAAGCAAAGCTCAACGCTCGAATGGGCCAGTACGGATCACATCGTGGCGCCTCTTTCCGCACTGCGGCGCGGCGCGCAGCAGCTTTCTGAATCGGGGATAGGCAGGCCTTCTATCCCCGCGTCTCGAAACGTCAACCTGCTGCGCCACATGCGTTTTTCGGCGCACGAGGACCAATCAATCCGACCGCGGGAAAACGGCCGTATAATGCGCCGCAAATGTCCACATCATCACCCGCCCTTCGCCACGCGCCGCTCGAGTTCTGGCGCATCGCCGAAGCCTTCCTGCAGCTGCTGCACAATCTCTTCGGCGCGCCCGAAGACATCGCCGCCCAGCACACGCTGACGCGCGCCGCGCACACGTTGCTCAGCTCCTGGCTCAGCGCCGGCGAAGCCATGCTGCGCCGCTTGCTGCTGATCGAAGCCGCCGCCTATCCCTCGCCCGCATCGCCGCGCACACGAAGGGGGCACAAACGCGTCCGCAAACTCATGAGCTTCACCCCCGACAAACCGGAAGAGTGGCGCGTGAGCTTCGCCGCCTTCTATGGGCCGTCGGCGTCGCGCCGGCCTGCGTCGGGGCGCGAAATGACTGGGCAGGGCGGAGAGGCGCCCGCGCGCCTTGGCGGTTTCGCTTCCGCCTGGCCGTTGGCCGAGCGCTTCGAAGCCATGATCCGCGTCTTCAACGCGCCGCAGGCTTACGCCAGGCGCCTCGCCCGTCGCCTCCGCGCCGATCCCGGCTGCGCCGGCCGCATCCTGCGCGCGCCGCCGACGTACGCGCACCGAGTCGACCAGGCCGAACGCCTCACAGCCGCCGCCGAAGCCGCGCTTCCCAAGGACGATTCCAGTTGAGCGCTCGAACAAGCCGCGCCGCGACGCCCGGATGCGCAGCCCGCGCTCCGGAACGCGACCCATGCCTGCGCGCCCGCGAGGCGAAGCGTCTCAGATCGTTTGACCGCCGCGCCTGCGCCCGCCACAGTCGCGCCAACGATAAGCGGGAGGACGCATGACCGACGCAGCCGCGCCGGCCTTTCAGGGCTTCGGCACCAAGAATTATCGCGCCTACGTCCTCGGCGCCCTCCTCGTCGTCTACACCTTCAACTTCATCGATCGGATTGTGGTGGGGATCCTGAGTGAGCCCATCAAAAACGAGTTTGGCCTCAGCGACACAGAATTGGGTCTGCTCGGCGGAACGGCATTCGCAATTCTCTACACCTTGCTCGGCATTCCGATCGCGCGACTGGCTGAGCGTATGAACCGCATGACGATCCTATCAGTCTGCGTCGCCATCTGGAGCGTTATGACCGCCGCCTGCGGTTTCGCCGTGAACTATGCAACACTGTTCGCCGCGCGCGTTGGTGTTTCAATCGGGGAGGCCGGCTGCACCCCGCCTGCAAACTCGATTATTTCGGACTACTTCCCTGCGGATCGCCGCGCCTCCGCCTTGTCGATCTACGCGCTCGGCATACCCATCGGCTCGATGATCGCAGCGGTCGGCGGCGGCTGGATCGCGACCAACGTGGGCTGGCGCGAAGCCTTCATCTGGCTGGGTGTTCCGGGCGTCCTGCTGGCCATCATCGTCAAACTCACAGTGAGAGAGCCGCCACGTAGCGCGCCAGCCGCCGAAGCGCCTGGCTTCGTCGCCGCCTTCACTGCGTTGGCTCGAAAATCAACATTTTGGCACATCGCACTAGGCTCAGCGCTGGCGAGCTTCGTAGGCTATGGCGTCGGTCAATATCTGACGAACTTCATGATCCGCACGCACGGATTTTCGCTTTTCGAGGGCGCAACCCTTGTCGGTGTCGTGCTTGGTCTCTGCGCCGCAATCGGCACATTCACGTCGGGATTCCTTGCCGATCGCATCTCCAAGCGCCATCCCAACGCCCTCGCTTGGCTGCCGGCGCTCGGCTTCGTCGTCGCAACGCCGATGTACGTCCTCGCCTTCAACCTAACAAATATTTGGCTCGCGATGCCCGCTCTGATGCTCGGCGCCATCACGCACTATTTCTATCTTGGCCCGATGTATGCGGTAACTCAGGGGGTTGTTGCTCCGCGCATGCGTGCAACGGCGGTCGCGGTGCTGCTCTTCATCGTCAACCTGATCGGCCTGGGGCTCGGCCCACCGGCTATCGGAGCGCTTAGCGACTTTCTCGCGAACTCCCAGCTCATACCGCTCGGCCTCAGCACTGAAATCTGTGCGGATCCGTCCCGCCTGTCCGACTCACAGTGCGCCTCTGGCAAAGAATCAGGCCTGCGCTACGCCATGATGATCGGCGTGCTCGGCTATCTCTGGGCCGGGCTCCATTTCCTCATTTCAGCTCGGACTTTGCGCCGCGATTGGGTGGCGTGACCTCGAGCGTTGTGCGGGCTAGAAGGCGCCCATGATTCCACGTTACGCGCGCCCCGAGATGGTGGCGATTTGGGAGCCTGAGAGCCGTTACGGCATTTGGCTCGAGATCGAAACTCTGGCCATGGAAGCCATGGCCGAGTTCGGCACGATTCCGAAAAGTGCGGCGGAGGAATACCGCGCCAAGGGCAAGTTCGACGTCGCCCGCATCGACGAGATCGAGCGCGAGGTGAAGCACGACGTCATCGCCTTCCTCACCAGCGTCGCCGAGCACGTTGGGCCGGAGAGCCGCTTTGCGCACCAGGGCATGACGTCGAGCGACGTGCTCGACACCTGCCTCGCAGTGCAGCTCGCGCGCGCGAGCGACCTGCTCATAGCCGGCTGCGAACGCGTGATGGCGGCGCTGAAAAAGCGCGCCATCGAACACAAGTTCACGCCCACGATTGGCCGCAGCCACGGCATCCACGCCGAGCCGACCACGTTCGGCCTGAAGCTTGCGGGCCACTACGCCGAATTCGAGCGCAACCTCTATCGGCTCATGTTTGCGCGGAAGGAAATCGCCACCTGCGCGATCTCCGGCGCGGTCGGCACGTTCGCGCAGATCGATCCGCGGGTTGAGGCGTATGTGGCGGATAGGCTCGGACTCGAAGTCGAGCCCGTCTCCACCCAAGTCATCCCGCGCGATCGCCACGCCGCTTTCTTCGCAACGCTCGGCGTCGTCGCCAGCGGCATCGAGCGCCTCGCCACCGAAGTGCGCCACCTGCAGCGCACCGAAGTGCTCGAAGCGGAGGAATTCTTCGAGCCGGGCCAGAAGGGCTCCAGCGCCATGCCGCACAAGCGCAATCCGGTGCTCACTGAAAATCTCTGCGGCCTCGCCCGTCTCGTGCGCAGCGCGGTGACGCCGGCGATGGAAAACGTCGCGCTCTGGCACGAGCGCGACATCAGCCATTCGAGCGTCGAGCGCGGCATCGGCCCCGACGCCACCATCCATCTGGATTTCGCGCTCCACCGCATGGCGATGGTGATCGAAAAACTGGTCGTCTATCCCGAAAACATGGCGCGCAACCTCGCGCTGCTCGGCGGCCTGCACAATTCGCAGCGCGTGATGCTGGCGCTGACCCAAGCGGGCGTGACGCGCGAGGACGCCTATCGCCTGGTGCAGCGCAACGCCATGGCCGTCTGGCAATCGCCGCCGCCGCGGCCGGCGACCGCTCTGATCGATCGCTTGAAGGCGGATGCGGACGTCACCGCCAAGCTCGACGCCAAAACGCTCGCGAACTGCTTCGACGACGCCCACCACTTCGCCCGCGTCGACGATATCTTCAAGCGCGTGTTCGGTTAGCTGGCGTGACGGCTCTCGGCGACACGGCGCTCCACGCGTTCGGCCAACGCATGCATGTCCGCGAGCGTCGTCCGCAGCCGCTCGCTTTGGCGGCGCACGCGCTCGGCGGCGCGCGCGCCTTCGTCGGCGCGCGCCATCAGCCGCTCGAGCCGTTGGCGTTCGATTGCGTAGCGCGAGGCGGTCTGCTGCAATTCCACCAGCTCGGCGCAGGCGACGCGCGCGGCGCGATGGAAGTCGCGCACCTGCGGAAAGTTGGCGACCATCAGTCCGCCCGCGAGCGCGCGTGCGCGGCCGTCGAGATCGGACGGCTCCACGAACCCGGAAACCAGCGCCATCACCACGGTGACGTCGACCGCCTTGAGCGCGCCTTCGTCCGGCAGCGTCGGCCAAGCGACGCCGGCCGCCTCCATCTCGGCGCTGTAGGACCGCACCGCCCCGCGCAGCGTCGCGCGTCCCTGCGGCGAACAGACGTCGATCCCGGCTGCGCCCGCGGCGAAGCGCTCCAGCAACTCGATCGCATCGGTGGCCGGCATGCTCGGCGGCGCGGGCGCACAAGCGCTCGCGGCAAGAGCCAAGCCCAGGACAAGCTTGCGCAGCATCGAAATTCCCGCCTTACCCGGCGTGATCATCGCGCGCGCGCGGTGGACGAAGCGTTCAGAAATGCGGTGAACGCCCGTTAGCAAACCTGCGGCGGCCGACCCGGCGTCGGCGAGAGCCGCCAAGCTCCCGCCCCGGTCCGTTTTCGAAGCCCCTTGACTTCTGAGGGCTTCGGTACTTTGTGTTATAAAGTCCTTTGTCGGAGGCAAACATGCGCACTCTCTTCGCCGCTCTCCTCGCGTTCGCCGCCCTCGCCGTCCCCCAGCCGGCGCTGGGGCAATACCAAGTGGACCTTGCGCCCCACCGCGCCGCTTTGGAGCGTCTCTCAGGCCTGGTCGGCGTGTGGGAGGGCGAAGCGCGCGTGAGCGGGCCGCATCCGATGCTCGTGCATCAGCGCGAAGAGGTCCGCGCCGGGCTCGACGGCACGATTCTGATCGTCCACGGCCGCGGCTTCAGCACGCCCGAGCGGACCGGCGCCCCCGTGTTCGAGGCGTTCGCCGTGCTCTCCTACGCGCCCCGCACGCAGGCCTACGAATTCCGCACTTACGCGTTCGGCCACGCCACCACGGCGACAGCGGAATTCCTGCCCGATGGCGCTTTCCGCTGGAGCACGCCGGCCGGCCCGGTGCAGTCGCGCTACACGATCTGGCTGACTGAAAACACCTGGCGCGAGATCGGCGAAATCAGCCGCGACGGCGGCGCGACCTGGACGCAGAACATCGAACTCAATCTGCACCGCATCGAATGATCAAGCTTCATCGCGTTCCAGAGGCGGACCTAAATCTCGCGGCGCGCGCGCCAGAGCAGCGCCGCGAGCACGCCCTTCACGCGCGGCAGCAAGAAAAGCGCGGCCGCCACCGCAACCAGCAGCGACGGCGCCAGCATCAGCTCGGCGTCTGCGCCCACGTTGAGAACCAGCACCAGTGTCAGCGGCATGACCACAAGGCCCATCAGCATCACTGTGACGTAAGGGGCGACATCCGCCGTTTCCGAGCGCGAGAAGTCAGCCCTGCACGCGCGGCAGCTTTGGTTCAGCTTGAGATAGGCGCCGAAGAGTGTGCGCTCGCCGCACCTCGGGCAACACAGGCGCGCGCCCCGCCAGATGATCTGCGTCAGCCGGGCCCGCTCCGGGGTCGCTGTCACGAGCCGGCTTTGACCGACATCCGCGCCTCGGCCAGAGCCTCGTCCATCTTGGCGCGGATTTGGTGGTCCGAGAGCTGGACGGCGTGAAGGTCGAGGTCGGTCCGGATTTTGCGGAAGAGATCTTCCGTGCCGGCTTCCTCCAGGTCGGCCACGACCACGGACTTGGCGTAATCCTCGGCCGCTTGGTCCGCGAGGCCCATGAGTCCAGCCGCCCAAAGCCCGACGAGCTTGGCCCGGCGCGCCTGCGCCTTGAACTCAAGCTCTTGATCCAATTGGAACTTCTTCTCTTCGCCGCGTTGCCGGTCGTCGAAACTCATCGCCTTTCAGGCCTCCTCAGTTCCTTGTCTGAATAGGGGTGCGCCCGCCCCGGATCAACCACCGCCGGGCGCCAGACCTGCCGCCGCGCCAATTGGCGCCCTGGCCCATCTCTCCTAAGTTCATACCTTGTTGTGTAGCGGCGATTCCGCTCACGCCACGGCGCCCAACGCCGCCGCCCCCCAAGGAGGGCTCCCATGTCGCGTCGCAAGAAGATCTACGAAGGCAAGGCCAAGATCCTGTATGAGGGTCCCGAGCCCGGCACGCTGATCCAATACTTCAAGGACGACGCCACCGCCTTCAACGCGCAGAAGAAGGCGATCCTCGAAGGCAAGGGCGTGATCAACAACCAGATCTCCGGGTTCATCATGACGAACCTGAACGCGATCGGTGTGCCGACGCACTACATCAAGACGATGAACATGCGCGAACAACTTGTTCGCGAAGTCGAGATCATCCCGCTCGAAGTCGTCTGCCGCAACGTGGCCGCTGGTTCGCTGTCGACGCGGCTCGGCATCGAAGAAGGCACGCCGCTGCCGCGCTCGATCATCGAGTTCTATTACAAGAAGGACGAACTCGGCGATCCGATGGTCGCCGAAGAGCACATCACGGCGTTCAACTGGGCCTCGACGCAAGAAATCGACGACGTCATGGCGCTGACGCTGCGCGTGAACGATTATCTGTTCGGCATGTTCGGCGCGGTCGGCATCAAGCTCGTCGACTTCAAACTCGAGTTCGGCCGCCTCTACGAAGGCGACATGGTCCGCACCGTCATCGCCGACGAGATCAGCCCCGACAGCGCGCGCCTCTGGGACGTTCAGACAAACGAGAAGATGGACAAGGACCGCTTCCGCCGCGATCTCGGCAACGTCACCGAAGCCTACGTGGAAGTCGCGCGCCGCTTGGGCATCGTAAAGCAGGCCGCCGGCGGCGAAGCGGGTTAAACGAGGGAATTGGGAGTAGCGAATAGGGAATAGGGATCGGAGTGTGCAGCGCCCAGTGCGCCCTACTCCCACTCCCAACTCTCTATTTCCTCTCCCCGCAGGGGAGCACTTATGAAAGCGATCGTGACTGTCGGGCTGAAACCGGGCGTGCTGGATGTGCAAGGCAAGGCCGTCGCCGGAGCGCTGAAAGAGCTGGGCTTCGGCGGCGTACAGGACGCGCGCGTCGGCAAGCGCATCGAGATCGAACTCGACGGCGCCGTGGATCGCGCCACCGCCGAAGCGCAAGTCAAAGACATGTGCGAGAAGCTGCTCGCCAACACCGTGATCGAAAGCTACCGCGTCGAGATCGCGAGCTGATGCTGCGCGCGACGCTGCTGGTTAGCGCATTGCTGTTCGCCTCGGCCACACCCGCACTCGCCTGCCGCAGCGCAGACTACGCCCTCGGCATCGTCTTCGAAGAGCCGGCGCCGGCGCACTTGAGCCGGGAAACGTTCGTGCTCGACGTCACCTTCCCTGGGAGCGAGACGCAAGGCCCGTCGCGGCTCCGCCGCATCGTCACCGCTAATGTCCGCCGCGTCGTGCGGGGCGACTTCGCCGGCGAGGCGGTGCGCGTCGAGATCGGCGGCCGCACCTGCAGTTCGCCGTTTCGGTTCGGCACGGAAGGGCTGATCGTCGGCCACCTCCGCCCAACGCCGGACGGCGACGTGTTCATTCCGCGCCAAGAGAGCGTCATCGCGCGCCGCCGCCGGCTCGAGAGCCGCTGACGCGGCGCTTGATCCACGCTCGCGCCATGTCGCAAGCCTGATTCAAACCGAAGCGCTACGGCCTGGCTCGCTTGGCGCAACACCGAAAACCGCTGGCCGCAAGAACTAGCCGTCGCCGCCGCCCGCGTCGCCGTCGTGCGGCGTTTCGATTGGAATGATCGGCCCGCTGTCCGTGGGAACGCGTCTGCGCCGGCGGCCGACGCTGCGCAGCGAAATCGCGGCGAGCGCCAGCAGGAAGACGACGCCGACCGCGAAGGCAATTACGGCAGTGGTCATATTCAGGATGTAGGAAGCGCGCGCCGGCCTTATAAGCGCCTGACGGTCGAGCAAGGCCGGCGACGGGAGCGCCTGTGATGAAGAGACCGAGCCGCCGCGCCTTCGCCGCCGCTCTTGCCGCAGCCGCCTTGCCCGCGCGCGCCGGCGCCCAGTCCAACGCGCGCAGCGCGGCGCAGGCGTTCGCGGACTTGAAGGCGCTGGCGGGCGATTGGCAGGGCCGCACCGAAAGCGGGCGCACGTTTCTCGTCAATTATCGGCTGATCGCCAACGAGACGGTTCTGATCGAAACCTGGACGATGTCGCCGACGCGTCAGTCAATGACGGTCTATCACATGGACGGCGGAGACCTGCTGGCGACGCACTACTGCCCGATCGGCAATCAGCCGCGCCTCCGCTATCGCCCCGATCTCTCCGGCGAACGGCTCGAGTTCAGCTTCCGCGACGCTACCAATCTGCAGGACGCCAGCGCCGCGCACCAGCACGCCTTCTGGGTTCGCATCAATGCCGGCGGCGCCTTCGTGCGCAACGAAACCTACATCGAAAACGGAGAAGCCGGCAGCGAGACCGCCAGCTTCTCCCGCATCGCGCAGCCCTGAGGCTGATTATTCCGCCGCAGCAGGCGCCGCGGTGCTGAGCGGGCGCGCCAGCACCTCAGCGAGATTGACGCCGACCTCGTTCTCGCCGCCAAAGGCCGTGCCCGCCTGCCGCTCGCGCACGCGCGTCGCCAGCGTCTGATAGGCGCTCTCGCTCAGGCCCACATAGCCGACCTGCTGCGCCAGCCGACCAGCGTTCGCGACATAATATTGCGCGAACCGCTGCACTTGCGGCCGCTGCAGCGCCTCGGCGTTCACGTAGATGAAGATCGGGCGCGCCAGCGGATACGTGCCGTTGGCGATGGTCTCGGGCGAAGGCGCCACGCCGTCGACGCTCAGCGCCTTCAGCCGCTCACGATTCTGGTCGTAATAGGCGTAGCCGAAATAGCCCATCGCGCCAGGATTGGTGGTGACGCCTTGAACGATGACGTTGTCGTCTTCGCTCGGCGTGTAATCGGTCCGCGAGGCGCCCTCGTCGCCGTTCACGGCTTGCGTGAAGTAATCGAACGTGCCCGACGCCGTACCCGGGCCGAACAGCAGCAGCGGCGTCGCCGGCCAGCTCGGATTGATCTGACGCCACGTCGTCACCGTGCGCTCGGCCGCCGGCTCCCAGGCGCGGCGCAGCTCAGCCAGCGTGATTGCGGTGGCCGGGTTCGCGTTGTTGACGACGACGCTGATGCCGTCGAATGCAATCGGCAGCTCGACATAGGTGACGTTCGCCGCCGCGCACGCGGCCATCTCTTCGGCCGTGATCGGACGCGAGGCGCCCTGCACCTGCGTCTCGCCGCGGCAGAACTTGCGGAAGCCGCCGCCGGTGCCGCTTTCGCCAACCGTCACGCGCGCGCCGCCCGTGGCCGCAGCGCTGAATGCCTCCGCCACAGCTTCCGAAAGCGGAAACACGGTCGAGGAGCCGTCGATCTGGATCGCCTCGGCGCCTGCGCCGGCGCTCTGCCGCTGCGCATTGTCGCCGCACGCGGCGAGCGCGACCAGCGCCGCCGCCGCGAAGGTCGCACGCAATGAATTCTGCATCGTCATCCCTCGTCTTGTTGCGAATCCCGCCGGCCGTTTGCCACGCGATTGTGACACTTGCGTCTCAAACGTCGCCGCCGCCGGGACGCTCCCCATCGCGCGACTCCTTGTGCGCTTGTTCCGCCGGCGCATTCATCCGGTAAAGCAAGAACGCCAGCCCGCCGGTCAGCGCGATCGACGCGATCGCCACAATGAGCACCCAAGTCGCCATGCGGGCGCCTATACCGGCGCTTGCCGCCGATTGCACCCAAAACCGCTGCGGCGCCGCGCCCCGGTCAGCGCGTTCGGTCTTTGAATCCGCCCCGACGCACCCTATTGAAGGGCCATGAAATCCGCAGTCGTCGTGTTCCCCGGGTCCAATTGCGACCGTGACGCCGCACGCGCCCTCGAGCGCATCACCGGCAAGCCTGCCGCCATGGTCTGGCACAAGGACCCGACGCTGCCCGAAGGCACCGATCTGGTCGTGCTGCCGGGCGGCTTCTCCTATGGCGACTATCTCCGCTCCGGCGCGATGGCGGCGAAAAGCCCGATCGTGCGCGACGTCATCGCCCACGCCGAGCGCGGCGGCCTCGTGCTCGGCATCTGCAACGGCTTCCAGGTGCTGACCGAAACCCGGCTCCTGCCTGGGGCGCTCGCCCGCAATGCGGGCCTCAAGTTCGCCTGCAAGGAAGTCCCGCTCGCCATCGCCAACGCCAACACCTCCTTCACCAGCGCCTATCGCGACCAGCGCGAAACCGACATCCCCATCGCCCACGGCGACGGCCGCTATGTCGCCGACGAAGAGACGCTGAACCGGATCGAAGGCGAGGGTCAGGTCGTGTTCCGCTATCTCGCTAACCCGAACGGCTCGGCGCGCGACATCGCCGGCATCGTCAACGCCCGCGGCAACGTCATGGGCATGATGCCCCACCCGGAGCGCGCCAGTGATCCTGTGCTCGGCCGCACCGGCGGCGCGGCGGTGTTCCAAAGCCTGATGGACGCGGCATGAACGCGAAGAAGCCGCAAAACGCCCCGGCGTCCGATTTCGACTCGGAGGTCGACAACGCGCGCAAACGCCTCGAGGCGGCGATGAGCGACGACACCGGATTCGACGACCTCGCCGCGCTGCAGGCGCTCGCGCCGATCCTGGAAGAGAAAATCCGCTCGCGCCGGCTGAGCTTCGCGCTCGCCGACGAAGAAGACGAAGACGAGACGCAGATCGCCGTCATTCACGTCGGCACCGACGAGGAGCTCGGCTTCATCTTCGCCGAGGACGGCGAGTACGTGTTCGAGTCCAACCTAGAGGCTTATTTCGACGATTTCGTCGACGATAATCCGGAGCGTTTCGTCGAGCGCCTCTACGAGACGCTGCGCGCGGACTTGCCGAAGTACGAAGTCGAAAACAAGGGCTGACGCGAGCGGCGCGGCCAAAGAAAAAGCCCTCCGCGCGTCAGCGCGGAGGGCTCAGGCTGTGGAGTTCAACTCGATTTAGCGGATGCGGGGCGCCTCGCTTTCGGCGCGGACGCTGCCGTCCTCCTCACGCAGGGCGGCGAGCGCGCGCTGGGTGCGCGGATCGGAGAGAACCGCGTTGAGACGCACCAGCGCTTCGGCGCTCTCGCTCGATGCGCCGAACAGAGCGCCCAGCGCCTCGAACGGGTTCTCCTGCGCCGGATAGAAGCGCAGCTGCACGCGGTCGTCGGCCCCGATGCCGGCCAGTTCGCGGGCGCGGGCTACGGCGACATGGAAGCCGCCGATACGATCGACCAGACCGCGCTCCAGCGCTTGCTGGCCGGTCCAGACCCGCCCACCGGCGAGCGCGCGCACGCGGTCCGGCGCCATCTCGCGGCCTTCGGCGACCAGGCCGACGAACTGCGCGTAGGCGCGGTCGATGAAGCCGGCGAACGCCGCTTGTTCGGCCTGATTGAACGGACGCTCTGTGGTGAACATCTCCACCATCGGCGAGCCCACCGTGATCGTCTCGGTGTTGGTCGACAGATAGTGATCGAAGGCCGGGCCGATGATCAGCTTGCCGCCGATCACCCCGATCGAGCCGGTGATCGTGCCGGAATTGGCGACGATCTCGTCGGCGTAGGCGGAGACGTAGTAGCCCCCGGAAGCCGCGACATCGCCCATCGACACGACGATCTTCTTGCCGCGCTCCTGGGCCGTGCGCAGCGCCGCCAGAATCTGGTCGGACGCCACCACCGAACCGCCCGGGCTCGAGACGCGGAACACGATCGCCGCGACGTCTTCGTCCTCCGACGCTTCGAGCAGCGCTTCGGCAATGCGGTCGCTGTTCATCACCGAGTCTTCACCGAAGAAGCCGTCTTCCGGCACGCCCGAGACGATCGCGCCCTCGCCTTGCACCACGGCGATGACGCGGCCGCGATTGTGGGTCGGCGCCCGATACTCGGCGAAGTCGACGATCTCGGCGTTCTCAGCGCGCGCCAGAGCCGCACGTTCGGCTTCTTCCGGCCGGCCGATCTGGTCGACGAGGCTGAGCTCACGCGCGCGCGCCGCCGTGAACGGCGTCGATTCGATCGCCGTCCGCGCCGCCGCCGGCGTGATGCCGCGGTCCGCGGCGATATTCGCCAGCATCGTGTCGTAGAGCCCGGTCATCAGCGAGAGCATCGACTCGCGGTGCTCCGGCGTGAACGTGCGCTGCGTCAATGTGTGCGCGGCGGTCTTGTAGTCTTCGCGGCGTTCGAACTGCGCCTGCATGTGATAGCGCTGCAGCGTGCCGGCGAGGAACGTCACCTCGGCCGAGAGGCCCATCGGCATGAACTCGCTGGCGTCCTGCAGCCAAACTTCATCGGCGTCGGCGATCGCCATGTAGCCCGGCATGCCCATGCGGACGTTGTCGTTCTGCAGGTGCGCGACGACGAACTTGCCCGACTGACGGAACGCCGCCAGCGCCGCACGCAACTCTTCAGCCTGGGCCGCCGGCATGCCGCCGGTGTTGGCGCGAATGTAGAGCCCCTTGACCCGGTCGTCGGTTCGCGCGGCGTCGAGCTTGGTCAGCACCTCCAGCAGCGCGGGGCTGCCGCCCAGGGCGGCGAACGGATTGGACGGGCGCTGGTCGGTCATCTCTTCCCGAAGGTCGAGCGCCAGCACCATCTGCGAGGGCTGAGCCGGCGGGGCGGCCATGGCGGCCAGCATGGAGAACAGCAGGATCGGGCCGATGAACAGGAAGAGCACCAGGCCCACCAGCACACCGCCCACCGTGATGAGGAATTGCTTCACGAGAACTACTCCGCGCCCCGGACCTTCCGCCGGGTTTATCGATAAATGATATGAAGAGCCCGCGAAGGCAAGCACGATTTTATCGAAAAATGATAAATCGGACTGGCTACCGGCGTCTGAACCGCAGTCCCGAGGCGGCAACGGGTTGCTGCGGCTTGGGATTTCCGCGGCGGCTGGCCTCGGGCATAGTGGGCGCGGAGGACCCCGCCGCATGACCCGCAGGCCCGCCATCGCCAGCGACGACTGGATGCTCGAGCAGCAGGTCCGGGCAGAGATGGAGGCGGAAGCCTGGAAGCGGCTGCGCCACGAACTCGCAGCGCCAGCTCCGGTCGCCGTCGATGAACCGGCGCCGGATTATCACCGCAGCGGCAGCGCCATCCTCAAGGCGCTGGTCCGGTTCGCGCTCGCCGCCATCGGCGCCTATCTCGCCTGGATCGCGGCGATGGATTCGCGGCTGGGGGAATTCGAGGTCTGGCTCGCCGTCGGCGCCGGGTTCACGCTGACGCTGGCGCTCAGCCTGCTTGGCCCCGCCCGCGGGCTGGTCCACGCTCTGGCCGAGACGGCGCGCTGGGTGATCCTCGCCGGCGCCGGCTTCGCCGGGCTCTGGCTGCTGTTGCAAGGCCAAGGCTGAGCGGGCAGACCGGCGAGATGACGTCATTCCTCGCGCGGACGCTCGAGCGCCCGGAGCGCGCGCTCTGGATGCTGATCGCCGCCCAGTTCGCCTTCTGGTCGCTCGCGCCGCTGCTCTCGCACTCGGCGCCGCCGCTCGATGTCGTCGACGAATACGCGACCGGCCGCGAAGGCGTCGTCGCCATCTTCAAGCATCCGAATCTACCCGGGCTCGTGCTCGAAGGGGTGCGGCTGATCACCGGGGCGGCCGGCTGGCCGGCCTATTTCGTCTCGCAGGTTTTCATTGTCGTGACGTTCGCCGCCGTCTACGCGCTCGGCCGCGATTTGATGGATGCGCGGCGCGCGCTGATCGGCACGGCGTTGCTGACGGGGGTCTATTTCTTTTCCTGGCCCAGTCCCGAGTTCAACCACAACGTCGCGCAGATGCCGTTCTGGGCGCTGACGGCGCTGGCGCTCTGGAAGGCGACGACGCGTGGCGGGCTGGGCTGGTGGATATTGCTCGGCCTCGCCGCCGGCCTCAGCCTCTGGGCCAAATATTCGAGCGCGATCCTGTTGCTGATGGCCGGCGTATGGATGCTCCACGATCGTCAGGCGCGACGAAAATTGCTGACGCCCGGCCCCTGGATCACCGCGCTCGTGACGGCGGCGGTGTTCGCGCCGCAGGTTCTCTGGCTGTTCGAACACGATTTTCAGCCGTTCGCTTACGCCGCGCGCCGCTCGACCAGCGTCGAGTTCGTCGACACGCTCGGCTTCCTGCCGATCCAACTTGCGCACCACATTCCGATGTTCGTGCTGATGCTGTGCGCGGGTCTGTTCGGCAAACGCGCCGAGGATGCACCGCAGGTGCCGGACAAGCGCGCGCTCCGCTATTTGCTGATCATGGGCCTCGGACCGCCGGTCGTGCTCACGCTGATCGGCCTCGTCAGCGTCAGCGGCCTGCGCACCGCTTGGGGCGCGCCGATGTTCAACCTGTCGGGCCTGCTCGCGGCGGCGTTGCTCACGCAACGCATCGATGCGCGCCGCGCGCGCGGGACGCTGATCGGGGCGCTCGTGGTGATCCTGTTCACGTCAGGGCTTTATTTCGGCCATATGCGATACGGCTATCAGCTCACCGGCAAGCCGCTGCGCGGAAACTGGCCGCAGGCCGAGATCGACGCCGCGATGCAGGAGCAATGGCGCACGGCCACCGGCGGCGCGCCGCTCCGCATCGTCGCCGGCGACATTTGGAGCACCGGCCTCGTCGGCCTCAACGAGCGCAATCCGCCCAGCGTGCTCATCAACGCCGATTACGAAATCTCGCCCTGGCTCACGCCGGAGGACGTGGCGCGCGACGGGGCGCTCGTGGTCTGGAGCGGGGCCGAGCCGTGGGGACTCGATAGCCTGCTCGGCGACAGGCCGCGCAACGAAATGAGCTTCCTGCCCAATCGCCCGAACGCGAAGACGCGACCTGTGACGATGTACTACGCGATCATTCCGCCGGCCGGCGAACGCCCGCGCCAGTGAAGCCGATCGCAGCGCTCGCGTCGGTGCGCTCGATCTCGGCGACGTATTCGAGCGCCCGCTCGCGCACGCGCGGTGGCGTGTCGACGCGGCCGAGGCTGGAGACGATCAGCGTGATCATGGTGAAGAGACCGGTTTGCACGAACAGGGTCAGCGCAAAGCCCGTCACCAGCGTGACCCAGCCGGGCGTGGTCGCGCCCAACAACTTGGCGGCTAGCGCCGCGATCACCACAAGCACGACGATCGCCGCCATCGCCACCAGCGCCAGCGCCATCCGCGTCAGCACCAGATCGGCAAACACCATCACCGCGCGCATGCCGTGCAGCACGAGGCTCGGGAAGTTCATCCGCGACTGGCCGGCATAGCGCCTGCCGCGATCAGTCGGCACGTCGGCGCGGCGCAGCCGCGCCTTCACCACGGCGGCGGCGACATGGGTCGAGGTTTCGTGCATGCCCGACATGCGCTCGAGCGCGCGCGGGGTCAGCGCCATGAAATTTCCGAAGCGCAGGCGCTGGCCGGTCAGCACTTTGAACAGCCGCTTGTAGACGGCGTAGAACGTCTGGAAGGTCAGCGTCTCCGAGCGTTTCGCCCGCTGCGCGGTGGCGACATCGACCGCGCCTCCCTGCACCGCCGCGAGCAGGCGCGGGATGCTCTCGGGCGTGTCCTCGCCATCGGAATCCATGACGATGCAGGCGGTCAAGTTCGGCAGCGCGTGCGCATGGGCCAAGCCGATCGCGATCGCCATCTGGTGACCGACATTGCGGGCAAGCCGCAAGATCTCGCCCGACACGCCGGCCTCGCGCAGCGCTTCGATGCGCGGCGGCGCGCCGAGCGAGCCGTCGTCGACGGCGATGATGTGGAACCTTATCGAAGCGGCGCGGCCGATCTCCGCCAGGCGTTGGCAGAGCTCCGCGAAGCTCTGCTGATCCTCGAAGACTGGGGTGACGATGGCGACGGTCACGAGCTGAGGCCGACGCCGCCGATGGGCTCGGTTACGAAGCGCTCGCCGAAGCCTTCGATCATCGGCCGGGCCCGGCCGATAGCCTCTTGCACCGCCGGCAGTTGGAGAGAGGCGTCGTGGTCGGCCTCACGCTCCCATACCTCGGTGATCCAGATGGCGTTCGCGTCGGCTGGGTCGGCGGCGACGATGTAGGAGCGGCAGCCGGGCATCGCCCCCGTCCCGTCGAGCAGGATGGCGATCAGCGCGTCGCGCTGGCCGGGCTTGGCGATCATCTTGCCGATCAGGCCGTACATGCCGTCTTCATTACGGCAGGCGGTGGCCCCGACGCAAAGGCCAAGGCCGGCGCCCAGGATCGTGCGGCGGTCCGAAATCATCGGGAAGACGGCCGAATGAGTGGTCGGAGCAGCAAGATTCGAACTTACGACCCCCACGTCCCGAACGTGGTGCTCTACCAGGCTGAGCTATGCTCCGAGGAGGCGGGCTTATAGACCGGGCCAAATCGGGATGCAACGGACCAGCTTCGGGCGAAACTGCGGCGCAGGGTCTTCGCGTCCACGGGCGCAGTTGCATCCGAACACGGGCGCCTCTAAGTACGCGCTTCGCCGCTGTTGGGGTGTCGCCAAGCGGTAAGGCAGCGGTTTTTGGTACCGCCATTCCTAGGTTCGAATCCTAGCACCCCAGCCAGCCTACGCTACGTGGATCGGAGCGGAGGCTGTCGTCCGTAGCTTTAGCGGAGGACGGCCGGAGTCAACCCGCGCTTAGCTTCAGCTGGCTTACGCCCCTCCGACCCTGGCAAGGCTTTCGCTGACGCGAACACCTGCTAAGAGCAACGCCCTCCCAGCGTTTCAGAACGGAGCGACGATGACGCGTAAGAGCTACATCCCGGGCGATTTCGACCTGCGGGTCGGCCGGTCGGCGACAGGCCTTGGACTCTACGCCGAGAGCGAGATCCCGAAGGGCGCATGCGTCATCGAGTATGTCGGGGTCGAACTCAGCAAGGAGCAGGAAGAGAAGGCCAACTCGAAATACCTGTTCGAGATTCATTCCCGCAAGACGATCGATGGCGCGCCGCGCTGGAACACCGCGCGCTACATCAACCATTCCTGCCGGCCGAATTGCGAGCCCAACATCCACAAGGGCCGCGTCTTCATCCACGCCAAGCGCCGCATCAAGCCGGGCGAGGAGCTGAACTACGATTACGGCAAGGCCTACTTCAACGAGTACCTGAAGGACATCTGCGCCTGCCCGAAGTGCGAAGAGAAGCGCGCGGCGGCGAAGAGCGGCGTGAAGAAAACGGCCGTCAAAGCGGCTTCGAACAGGGTTACGGCGGCAAGGAAAAAGAAAGCCGCGAAGAGCAGCGCCAAGAGCGCCGGCGTCAGCAGAAAATAGCCCGGAGCCATTGGCCTCCCGCCGGCAATCAGTGTCCGAGCGCAGCGTCGACCTTCGACAAGCTCACGGTGACGCCAATCCAAGCGGCATCGCATCAGCAGCGTCCTCCTGAGCTTGTCGAAGGAGACGCGAGGGCGGCGCTTCGATCAGAGCGACTTCACCTCCGCGCCGCTCGCATTCCCCAAGATCACCGTCTGCGCGAGGCCGAGGAAAAGGCCGTGCTCCACGACGCCGGCGATGCGCGAGAGCGCCGCGCCTAGCGCGTCGGGATCGCGGATGCTCTTGGCGTGCGCGTCGATGATGTAATTGCCGCCATCGGTGATGACCGGTTCGTTGGCCTTGCCGGCGACGCGCAGGACGACCTCGTCGCCCACGCAGCCGGTCTCACGCAGCGCCGCGTGAATGCGCTGCGCCGTCAGCGCAAAACCGAAACGCGTGACTTCGATGGGCAGCGGAAAAGCGCCCAGCGTCTCGACCCATTTCGACGTATCGGCGATCACCACCATGCGCTTCGAAGCGGCCGCAACGATTTTTTCGCGCAGCAGCGCGCCGCCGCCGCCTTTGATCAAACGGAACGCGGGATCGACCTCGTCGGCGCCGTCGACGTCGACGTCGATCGACGTGATCTGGCTGATCTCCAGCAGCGGCACGCCCACCTGCTCGGCCAGGTTGCGCGTCGCTTCCGAGGTCGGCACGCCTTTGACTTTGAGCCCCTGCTTCACACGTTCGCCCAGCAGGCGCACAAAATGCGCCGACGTTGAGCCAGTGCCGAGACCGACGATCATGCCGTCCGCGATGAAATCGAGCGCGGCGCGGGCTGCGTTGTACTTCGGATCATCGCTCACGGGGCTGGCTCCACAGCGGCCGGCTGCAATCGCACATTCTTTACGTTGGCACGCAGAACGGACCGAACCTTGTGCAAAGTATCATCGGTCATGCCGCGCTTGGGGATGATGTGAATTAAATTCAGCTGATGCCGGATCACAATGAGCGAGGCTGATTCAAACGCGGCCTTCCAGGTGGCCCAAGCGGTCAATCCATGGCCGGTTGACGCCAAAACACCCAAGCCTTCCTTAGACAACGTGTAGGTGACGGGATCAGATGCCCCTGGCAGAGCCCAGGTCTTGCGAGCAGCAAGCAAGACGCAGAAGGCCAAGATGAGGGTGTACAGGGCGAGCATCGCGGCAAATGCGAGCAGCCCGATCAAAACAAGCGCTTGAGCAGACTCGTAGCGGTTCACCCAAACCGCTATTCCCGCCACGACCGCCGAACCGCCGACATACCAAGCGAGCGTTCCCGGTGAACGAAGCGTATTCGCGGCGATCCCCTTCAGGATATCGCCTCGCGTTCGAGTGACCTCGAAGCTGACAGCGCTCACGTCGCCTTATCCTTGCGCTTCTTGGCGCGGTTCTTGTCGGCCCAGCCTTCGATGTTGTGTTGGCGCGCGCGGGCGACCGCAAGCGCGCCGTCGGGCACGTCTTTAGTGATGACACTACCGGTGCCGGTGTAGGCGCCTTTGCCGACCGTGACTGGGGCGACGAGCGCGGTGTCGGAGCCGATGAAGGCGTCTTCGCCGATCGTGGTGCGATATTTGTCGAAGCCGTCGTAATTACAGGTGATCGCGCCGCAGCCGAGATTGGCGCGTGCGCCGATGTCGGCGTCGCCGATGTAAGCGAGGTGGCTCGCTTGCGCCTTCTCGCCGAAGCTCGCGTTCTTGATCTCGACGAAATTGCCGATTTTCACCTTCGGTCCAAGTTTCGTGCCCGGACGCAGGCGCGCCGACGGCCCCACGTTCGCGCCCTCGCCGATCTCCGCGCCTTCGATGTGGCAGAACGCCTTGATCCGCGCGCCCTTGGCGATCTTCACGCCCTTGCCGAAGAACACGTTGGGTTCAATGACCACGTCCGGCGCGATCTGGGTGTCGTAGGAGAAGAAGACGCTTCCCGGATCGATCAGCGTCACGCCCGCCTCCATTGCGGCGATGCGCATGCGCTGCTGGAACGCCGCCTCGGCGGCGGCCAGTTCCACCTTCGAGTTGACGCCGAGCGTGTCGGACTCTACGCCTATGACTACGTACGTCGGCACGCCGCCGGCGCGGGCAAGTGCGACGACATCGGTGAGATAGTATTCGCCCTTGGCGTTCTCGTTCTTCACCTGCGCCAGCAGCTCGAACAATGTCCGCGCATCGGCGCAGAGCACGCCGGAATTGCACATGCGCACGGCGCGCTCTTCGCCGGTCGCGTCCTTGTGCTCGACGATACGCTCGACCGTGCCGTCCGCGGCCAGCAGCAGGCGCCCGTAGCCGGTCGGATCGCGCGCTTCGAAGCCGAGCACGACCAAGCCGCCTTTCTCGGTCCGCAACGCGAACATCTGCTCGATGCGTTCCGGCGGCACGAATGGAGCGTCGCCGTAGAGGATCGCGACGTCGCCTTCGAAGTTCTGCATCGCCGGCTCGGCGGCCCTCACGGCGTGCGCAGTGCCGAGCGGGGGATCCTGGATCGCCGAAGCGCCAGGGCCGAACAGCCTCGCCACATGCTCGCCCACGGCAGGAGAGTGTGCGCCCGTGACGACGATAGTGCGCGCCGCGCCGGTGCTCGCGGCGGCGGCGATCGCCCAATCCAGCATCGCGCGGCCGCCGACTTCGTGCAGCACCTTCGGCAACTCGGACTTCATCCGCGTGCCTTGCCCGGCGGCCAGGATGATCGCTGCTCGCGCACGGCTCATGTGCTTTCGTCCGCCTTGTCCGAATCCGAGCGCCGTTCTAGCTCAAATGCGGCGCAAGGGGCATCCCATGACAACGGGCGAATTGGCGGACGCCACGATCGTCTTCGACCTCGACGGCACGCTGGTGGACACCGCGCCCGATATCGTGCGCGCGCTCAACGAGACCTTGGCGCTGGAGGGCCTGCCGAGGGTCAAGCTGGAGGCGGCGCGGACCATGGTTGGCCAGGGCGCGCGGGCGCTGATCGAACGGGCCGCAGCGCGGGCCGGCGTCAGCTTTCGCGACGAGCGCCTGGATCAGCTCACGGAGACGTTCGTTTCGTTCTACCGAACCGACATCGCGCGCGACTCGAGAGCGTTTCCAGGCGTAGCAGCCGCCTTGGAAGACCTCGCCGCATCTGGCGCGAAGTTCGCGGTTTGCACCAACAAGCGCACCGACCTGTCGCACGCCTTGCTGCAGGCGCTCGGCATGAGCGATTGGTTCGCTACGATCGTGGGCGCCGACGCCGTCGCAGACCGAAAGCCGCATCCGGATCACTATCGCGCCGCCGTTGCGCGCGCGGGCGGCACGGTGCGCCGTTCGGTGATGATCGGCGACACCATCGCCGACATCGCCGCCGCGCGCGGCGCTGGCGCGCCGGTCGCGGCGGTCGCGTTCGGCTATTGTGACGACGGCGCCGAGAAACTCGGCGCCGACGTCGTTCTTCGCAGCTTTTCGGAAGTTGCGCCGGCGTGCCGCCGCCTTCTGGCGGCGCGGGCCTAGCGTTTACGCGATCTCGAGCGGACCGCGCGTCACCGGCGGCGCGGAGCGCTGCTCGCGCTCGTTGCTCGCCCGTTTGGTCGGGAAACCGTTGACCATATCGCTGCGGACATCGGTGCGCGCCGAGCGCATCGCCGCAACGAAGCCCGCTTCGACCAGCTTCACATCGACCTGGTAGCCGCGTTCCCGCCAATACTCCTCGATCCGCTGCTTCAGGCGGCGTGCGCCGTCATTGTTGCAGAAATCGTGATCCATACCGCTTCACCACTACATTCTGTTGGGCGCCGGGTTGGGCTCGTGGCCCGGAGCCGTGCGCGCGGGATATCGCTCCGCGCTTTGCGTCAGCCCCCTGATCGCTTCGCAGCGATGGCGATCATCACTGTTAACGGAGGCAGGGATGTGGCGAGGAAACGACATCCCCAAAAGACGAAATCACGAACAGCTGATCGCCGGACGCGGCATTTATCGCCGCATGCGCAAGGATGTGCCCCCAAATCAGGCCGCGGCGCAATGAACGTGACCATCCGTGCCCTGGCGCGGACGAGTCGTGGCAAGCGCCATCGAGCTCGTGCGGAGGGCCTAGGCCGTGAGGCGCCGGTATGACGTTAACGATGGAGGCCCCGCGAAGGGATCGGCGCGGCCGTTGGGCGATACAAAGCTGAGCGAGTTTCTATTACCGCTCGCGCGCCGAGATGCGCTCGGCCGCTCGAAGCGCTCGCAACAGATTGCCGCCGGCCAATAGGCTGAGATCGGCGTCGCTCCAGCCGCGGCGCATCAGTTCGGCGAAAATCTCTGGATAGGCGTCGACCCCCTCTAGATCGGCCGGAAGGTAAGGAACGCCGTCGAAATCGCCGCCGATGCCGACATTCTCGACACCGGCGACATCGCGAATGTGTTCGATGTGATCCGCAATTTGCGCGACGCTGGCGGCGGGACGCGGATGCGCGGTCGCCCAGGCCTCCAATGCGGCGCTTGCGGCGGCGGGATCGTCGGGATGAAGCGCCTTTTGGCGCGCCGCCTCTCCAGCCTGCGCTGCCGCCCACTGGCGAACGCCTTCGGAAATGAAGCCGGGATAGAAATTGACCATCACGACGCCGCCATTCTCATGAACGAGGCGCAGCACGTCGTCGGGAACATTGCGCGGATGCGGCACGAGCGCGAACGCGGACGAATGTGAGAAAATCACGGGCGCACGGGAGACGGAAAGCGCGTCACGCATTGCGTCGGCCGACACGTGGGAAAGGTCGACGAGCATGCCGATGCGATTCATCTCGCGCACGACCTCCTCGCCGAAGGGACTCAAACCGCCATGACGCGGCGCGTCGGTTGCGCTGTCGACCCACGATGTCGTCCGTCCGTGGCAGAGCGTCATATAAAGAACGCCCTGCCTGCGGAATGAGCGCAGGATCGCCAGATTGTCGTTGATCGCCTCGCCGCCCTCCATGCCGAGCATTGAAGCGATCCGCCCACGGCGATGGATGCGGACGATGTCGTCGGCGCTGTTCGCAAACTCGAACACGGTCGGGTGGCGGGCGATGATCTGGCGCACGAGGTCGATCTGCACGCTCACCGCTTCGGCCGACGCTGCGCCTTGCAGATCGGCGGGGACATACACGGACCAGAACTGTGCGCCGACACGACCTTGGCGCAGCCGCGGAATGTCCGTGTGGAGCGGTGTGGGCAAGAGGCGCGTGTCCGTGGTCAGGTCGACGCGGTCGAGGTCGCCGCCATAATGCTCGCGGATTTGGTCTGGCAGATCATTGTGGCCGTCGATGAGCGGCGTGCGCGTGAGGATGCGTTCGATACGCGCACGCTGTTGCGGCGTCGGCGCGGTCTGCGCGGCGGCGATCGGCGCATAGGCCAGCGCGAGCGCGGCCAACGCGAACGCAAAACGCAACCTCACGAAGCCGCCCTCTCGTAGCTGCTCTCGGCCGTGAGGCAGGCGTCGACCAGCGCCTCGAACACGGGCCCGCCGCGGATCGGATCCGCGACCGGAAGACCGAGTGTCGCGGACACGCGCGCGATCGCGCGGGCCGCCTCCGCTTCGGAGAGTTGCGAGGTGTTCAAGCTGACGCCGGCGCAGCGAATGGCGGCGTTGGTGCGCGCGCCGAGTCGCAGCGTGAGGTCGATGGCTTCATGCAGGTCCGGCAGAGGATAGCCGGGAAAGCCCAGCGTCACAGCGCGCGAAGGATCGTGACAGAGAACGATCACGTCCGGCTGACTGCCGTGCAGCAACGCGAGCGAGACGCCGGCGTACGCGGGGTGAAACAACGAACCCTGACCTTCGATGACGTCCCAATGATCGGGATCGTTGTCTGGGCTGAGCATCTCGGCGGCGCCGGCGGCGAAGTCGGCGACGACTGCGTCCATCGGCATGCCGCCGCCGGCGATCATGATGCCGGTCTGGCCGCTGGCGCGGAACGTCGCGTCGACGCCGCGCGCTGCGAACGCACGGACGAGCGCCAGCGCCGTATACTTCTTGCCGAGAGCGCAATCGGTGCCGACGGTGAGCAAACGCTTGCCAGCGCGCTTCTTTCCTGACGCGATTGGAATGTCCGGCGGCGGCGTGCGGACGTCGATCAGGCGCCGGCCAAGCCTTGCCGCGGCGGCGGCGAGATCGGGAATCTCGTTCAGCTTGGCGTGCATGCCGCCGATGAGGTCGAGCCCCGCTTCGAGCGCGTCGAGCAAGGCGGGCAGCCACGCAGGAGAAATAACGCCGCCGGGATTGGCGACGCCGATGACGAGCGCGCGCGCGCCGGCCGCGTAGGCTTCACGCGGGCTGAAGCGCGGCAAGTCGAGGCTCAGGCCGCCGGGCAGCGCATATTCGCCAATACAGCGTTCCGCCGCCCAGTCGCGAAGACCAAAGGCGGTCTTGGCGTAACCGCGCTCGGCGACGTCCGCTAAGAAAAGAAGATAGGGCTGGGGAAGATCGAGCATTCCTCAGCCGGCCCCGGCGCGACGCGGGCCAACCATGATCGGCTCAGCGACTTCAGCTTTCTCGCTCCGACCTTCAGTGGCGGCGACAAGCTGCGCTTCGGCGCCGGTGCAGATGGAGAGCACACGGCAAACGCCCTCGCTGACGGCGATGTAGGCGTGGCCCATGCCGCTGTCGAAATAGATCGAGTCTCCCGGGTTCAGCCGAACCGGCGCATAAAGCGCAGTATGGAGGTCGACCGTTCCTTCGAGCACGTAGGCGAACTCCTCGCCCGGATGAGCAACGAGTTCGCCAAACTCCGCGAGGCTACGGGCGCGGATCTCCGCCACGACCGGGATGAAGGCCTTGCTCAGCAGATCGGCGGCGACGTAGCGGTGGTTGTAGTTCGGCGTTTCGATCGACCGGCCTTCGTGCTGGCGGGTCACGCTGCGGCGGCCGATGACGCTGCGCTGTTGGGGAGCGTCGCCGCCGCCGAACAGGCGCGAGATGTCGATCTCGAGCCCTTGGCTCAGCCTGACCAGTTTGTCATAACTCAATGATATTTTGTCGTTTTCCACTTTGGACAGGGTAGAGATCGGCAGCCCGGTGCGCGCGCTGGCGTCAGCAAGGGTCCAGCCGCGGCGCAACCGCTCTTCCCTGACCACCGCGCCTGGGCGCGCCTGCATGATCCCGCCGCTTTCGGCCATGTTCCCCTCGAGAGACCTCAGCCTACTCGGCCCTGGGCAAAAAGACCACGGCGTTTCGCAACTTTTCGCCGCCGCCGCAAGTCTCTTGCGTAATCGGAATTTAGAGTATCAGATGCGGCAAAATGGCGGGAGGCGTCGCCTTCGCGCCAAAATGAGGGGGAAGGTTCATGTTCCGGTTTGCGCTCGCACTGTTGGCGTCGGCGTCGGCTTTGCCGCTTACAGCTCACGCCCAGGAGGTTGCCGACTCCGAAGAGATCGTCGTCACCGCACAGAAGCGCGAGGAGCGGCTGCGCGATGTCCCGCAATCCGTAACCGCGATCACCGACGAAACCTTAGAGCGGCTTCAGGCCAACGACTTCAGCGATTATGCGGGTCATGTCCCAGGTCTTGCCGTGACGGGGGGGCAGCCGGGCAACTCGCGCGTCACCTTGCGCGGCCTCAACACCGGCGGCGTCGCCTCCACTGTCGGCATCTATGTCGATGAAACGCCATTCGGATCGAGCACCTCGCTGGTCAACGCCGCCGCTCTGGCGCTCGACCTCGATCCCTTCGACGTACAGCGCATCGAAGTTCTGCGCGGCCCGCAAGGCACGCTTTACGGCGCCAACACGCTGGGCGGTCTCATCAAGTTCGTCACCACAGCGCCGGCGCCGGGCGAGTTCTTCGGACGCGCCAGCGGCGCCGTTGAAACGACCGAAGGCGGCGAATCAAGCTGGTCGACGCGGGCGATGGTGAATGTGCCGCTCGGCGATCAGGCGGCGCTGCGCGTCAGCGGGCTGCGGCGATCGGAGGGCGGCTATATCGACGATCCGTCGCGCGGCGTCGAAGACGTCAACGGCGTCGAGACGACGGGCTGGCGCGCGGCGTTCCTACTCAATGCGACGGACAACCTCACCATTCGCTTGTCGGCTCAATCTCAGGATATCGACAGCGACGCCACCGAGGCGGTCGCCTATTTCCAAGATCCGCTCGAACCCGTCGCCGGCGAGACGGATCAGTTCAGCCCATTCGCGGTGTCGTCGGACGTGAGCTACCGCATTCTGAACGGCACGATCGATTGGGACCTCGGCTGGGCGTCGCTGATCTCATCGACGAGCTACAGCGAACTCGAGCAGCATCACCTCGAAGACGGCACGCTTGCGTTCGGCCTGCCCTCCTTCCTGGTCGAAGACATTCCGCAAGATAAGACCACGCAGGAAGTGCGGCTCGCCTCGAACGGCGATGGACCGCTGGAATGGTTGGTCGGCGCGTTCTATACGCGCGAGAACGGCCTGCTCGATCAGGAAATCTTCTTCGGCACGCCGCCCGGCGCCGTGAGCGGTCTCACCGCCAGCATCGACTCCGAGTATGAAGAGCGGGCGATTTTCGGCGGCGTCACCTATCACTTCTCGCCGCAGTTCGATGTCGCCGTCGGCGCACGCTACGCCGAGAACGAGCAAAGCATGAACCAGGGCGGCACGGCCGTCTCCACCGGCAGCGAAGAATCCAGCGACGACGCGATCACCTATTCGGTCGCGCCGCGTTGGCGGCTGAACGATCGCACCATGCTCTATGCGCGCGTCGCGACGGGCTATCGTCCCGGCGGTCCGAACATTTTGGGCGCGCCGAGCGTCATTCCGACGACGTTCGATCCCGATCAGACGATCAATTACGAGATCGGCGTGAAAACCGATCTGGTCGACGGCCTGCTGCGCGTGGACGCCGCTGCGTTCCACATCGAATGGAGCGACATCCAGCTGCTCGTGTTCGACGGCGCGGTGTCAGGCAACGCCAATGGCGGCGGCGCCGAAAGCCAAGGCGTCGAGTGGACCACAACGCTGACGCCATCGGACGCGCTGACCGTCGTGTGGTCCGGCGCTTATACGAACACGCAGCTCACCGACGACACCGACCCGATCGTCGTCGGCGGCCAGGACGGCGATCCGCTGCCCTACGCTCCGGAATGGGCCAGCACGGTTGACGTTTCCTACGAGTGGACCGTGTTCGGCAACGCTGATGCTCATCTCGGCGGCGCGTGGCGCTATGTCGGCGAACAATCGACCGGCTTCCCGGGCGTTGGCGGCTTCCTCTATGGCGCCGAACAGATCGAACTGCCAAGCTACAATCTCCTCGATCTCCGGGCTGGCGTCGATTTCGAGACCTTCTCGCTCGAACTGTTCGCCAAGAACGTCACCGACGAACGCGCGGTGACGCAGTTCGGCGGCTTCGGCGAAACGCTGCCGGACAATGTTGGTCTGCCCAACGGCGCCGCCGTCTTGGTGCGGCCGCGCACGATCGGCGTCTCGCTGACGGCAAATTTCTAGCTGGGGCGGCTAGGCAGACGGGGCGATCAGCTCACGCGTCGTCCCGTCTGCACCTTCAACGCAGAACCCCCACATGCAAATGGAGCGGCCTCTCAGCCGCTCCATTCTTTTTCGTCCATCGTTCGGGAGCCTCATTGCGCCGGCGCTGGCCGGAAGTTGAGGTCCTGGTAATCGAAGCTAAAATCCGCCAGCGGCGACACCGGCCGCATGCTGATGCGGTCGATCTGGCCGTCGGCGTTGAGCGCGAACGTCACATAAGCCGGCTCGATCAGCCGATCGCGCCAGGCGACGCGGAACGTATCGTACTGGAAGTGCGTGAGCTCGCCTGTCATGCCCGGCGTCAGCGTGAAATCCATCACGAGCTTGCCGTCGGCGGCTTGTGTGATGGTCATCGGCCCGTACCAGGCGTCTTGATAGCGCCCGGCATAGCGTGCGAGCGGCAAGGAAGGCTGCGAGGGCGCCGGCGTCGACGCTTGCTGCTGCAGAGCCGCCACAGCACGCTGATCGCGCTGCTGCACGAAGGTCTGCCAGGCTGCGCCCCAGTCGTAGTACGGCCGGCCGAGATAGTGATCGAGCAGCTCGTAGGCGACGCCGAGCGCCGCCTCACCGTCTTCGCTATTGATCGAGATGGCAAACCCGACATTGCGCTCCGGAATCAGCATCAGCACCGACTGCGCGCCGAAAACCGCGCCCGTGTGCATGATCAGCCGATGGCCCTGATAGTCGCGCTCCATCCAGCCGAGCGCATAGCTGTTGAACTGCGGCGTCGACGCGGCGACCGGCTCCGGCGCCTGCCCGAAGGGCACATGGATTTGCGGGCGCCACATTTCGCGCGATTGCGCTTCGCTGAACAGGCGCCCGCCTTCCGGCAGCGCGCCGCGCGCAAGCTGGATGCGAATCCAGCGGCCCATATCATTGGCGCTGGCGGCGACGCCGCCGGCCGGCGCGGCGTTCGCGCCCAATTCCGGATCAAACTCGGCGCGGCCGCTGTCGTCGAGCATTTCCTGCGTGCCCATGCCGTGCATCGGCCCGTCGCGACGCCCGTGCGGCCAGGCGCGATTGCGCGTGCGGCGCCGCTCGACACGATCGGAGGTAGCTGTGCGCATGCCGGCGGGGACGAGCACGTCCTCGCGCATGAAACGCTCCCACGTCTTGCCGGTGACTTCCTCGATCAGTTGCCCCGCCACCGCGTAGAGGACGTTGTCATAGGCATAGCCGCTGCGAAAGCTGGTCGCTGGCGGGATGTGCCGCAGCGCGCGCACTGTGTCTTCGCGCGAGCGCGAAGAGCGCGGCACGAACATCAGATCGCCGGCGCCGAGACCAAGACCGCTGCGATGTACCAGCAGATCGCGCACCGTCATCTCGCGCGTAACCCAGGGATCGTGCATCTGGAAATACGGAATGTGGTCGGTGACGGGATCGTCCCACGCGATCTCGCCGCGATCGACCAGCACCGCGAGCGCGGCGGCCGTGAAGGCTTTGCCGACCGAGCCGAGCTGAAAGAGCGTGTCGGCGTCGACGCGCTCGTTCGTGCCGAGCCGGCGCACGCCGTAGCCGCGGGCGAGCGTGACTTCGCCGTTCTCGACGATGGTCACCGACATGCCCGGCACGCCGACCTGCGTGCGGATCTCTTCGATGCGCGCGTCGATATTGGCGGGCGGATCGGCCCAGGCCGCGCTCGATACGCAAAGCGCCAGCGCCGCGAGCGCGCTTGCTTTCATACACCGGCTCATCGTCTCCCCTTCATGCTTGTTGTGTGATGGGCGCGCGCCGCGCGCTCAGCCGCCAGACGCCGATGGTCAGCAACGGCGCGACGAACAGGACGAGCAGCATCAAGGCCAAGGCGCGGTAGCCGTCCGCAATCAGACGCACGAGGCCGATGCGATCGGCGATGAACACCGAGCAGAGCAGCACGACAGCGCCGATGATCAGACGCGCGCGGGGCGAAAGCTCCTTGCCCCGCCGCGCCTGATACGCGCCCGCGATGCGCTCGTTCAGTCCATGGACGACGCCCACGCCGCTCTCGAGCAACGCGACAAGGATCATCAGCTGAAACAGCACGTGGAACAGCGGCAGATCGAGTTCGCGCAGCAGGAATTCCGACGGCAGCGTTTCAGCGCCGATCGCCGGATAGAACGCGACCATGCAGAAGAAAAACACGAACGCTGGCCAAATCGCGAGCGGCCCAGCCAGCGCGCCCGCGACGACTGCGTCTTTCGCGCTCGTCAGGTGACGCAACATCGGCAGAATGGCGATCGCGCCGACCAGATTGTAACCGCCATAGGTCACCCCGCTCAGAACCCAGCCGCCGCCCGGCGCACTGGCGCCTACAGCTGCGACGGCTTCGCCGCCGAACCGGCTCAACGCCAAAACTGCGAACAGCACATAGACGCCGTAGAGGAACGGCGTCATCCATTTGAAAAGGCGTTCAACGGAGGCGTCACCGAACGTCGTCACCGCCGCCACGGCCGCCACGAACGCAAGGGCGCCCATCGCCATCGGCAATCCGAACGTTGCCGCGCCAATCTCTCCCGCCGCCGCGCCGAACACGGCGAGCAGCAGAACAAGAAACGGCAGATAGGCAATCTCGAACAAGAACCAGAGCGGGCCGAGCAGGCCTCGGAAGAAGCTGCGATAGTCGAACGCACGCAGCGCTCGCGCCAACAAGAATGTGAGCACGCAGATGATGCTCCAGACGATCATCGCCACAAGGATCGCGAGCAGACCACCGGCGGGGCCGTGCGGCAGGAAGAACTCAGCGAGTTCGCGGCCCGTAGCATAGCCGCCGCCGATCACGACGCCTTTGAAGGCGAAACCCGGCAACAGGAAGCGTTGGAACCACGACGGCCGTTGCTCCTCCGCCATTGCCCCGCTCCTAGCTAGCAGCCACGACGGTGCGCTGACGGCCCATCCAGAAAAGGATCAGCGCGGCAAGGAAGGTCGCGCCGGCGCCGATGGCGAAGAAGAGTTCTGTCGGGATGACCTGCCACAACGTGCCGATAAAGCCGGCCGACAAGCTGCCGGCGAACTTGGCGATGTACCACGCGCCCATCATCATCGAGGCGACCTGCACCGGCGACAGCGTGCCGAACAGCGCAAGTCCGACCGGCAGCACCAGCAACTCGCCCACGGTCAGCAACACGAAGTAGAAGATCACCCACAGCGCACTCACGGGCGCGCCGCTCGCTGCATACGCATACGCCGCCGCCACCATCACCAGGCACGCCATCCCCGCGAGCGCGCATCCGAGCGCCATGCGGCGAAACAGGTTGGGTTCGCGCCCCGACTCCTTGCGCTTGCGCCAGTACGCCATCAGGAACGGCGTCAGCACGATGATCAGCAACGGGTTGAGCGAGGTGAACCACGGCGCCGGGATTTCGAAGCCGCTGAGCGAACGCTCTGTGCGTTCGCTCAGCCATAGCGTGATCGTGTTGCCGCTCTGCTCGTAGGCGATGCGGAAAAGAATGACCACGGCGACGACGCCGACCAGCGTGCTCAGCGCCTTCCAGTCCGCTTTCGAGAGCGGCGCGCGTTGCCGCGCCTCGACGCTGGCGCGGCTCGGCTCCGATGGCAGATGCTTCCTGAAGCAGAGATAGAGAATGAGCCCCAACGCCATGCCGAAGCCGGCCGCGGCGAAGCCCCAGTGCCAGCCGTAGAGCTGCGCGAGGAGCGGACACAGGATGATCGCGGTGAAGGCGCCGAGATTAATGCCCATGTAGTAGGCGCTGAATGCCTGGTCGCGGCGCGCGTCGCCTTCGTGATAAAGCCCGCCGACCTGCACAGCGAGCGGGGGAATGAAAAGGCCATTGCCGATCGCCACCAGCGCCAACGCCGGAAACAACAATGTCTCGAACGCCATTGCGAAATGGCCGAGCATCATCAGGCTGCCGCCGATGACGACGCTTGTCGTCTTGCCCAGCCATCGATCGGCGATGATGCCGCCGATGAACGGGCTGAAGAAGGCGCAGCCCGTGTAGAGCCCGTAGATGACCGAGGATTGCGCCTGCGGCAGCGCGAGCTGCTGGGTCATGTAGAGAACCAGCATCGCCTGCAAGCCGAAATACGAAAATTCGGCCCAGGTCTGCGTCAGGAAGAGGACGGTGAGTCCGGGCGGATGGCCGAACAGGCCCTTGCCCGAACTCACCGGTACGCTGGCGCTTTGGCTGACTGACACTGTCCGCGCGCCTAGTAATTGTACTCGAAGCTGAAGAAGTTCATCGCCACGGCGAACCAGACGATCACGATCAGCGACAGCAGCACGAGCAGGCCCCAGATCTTCGCGAACCAGGCCGAAGGCGCACGCCACAGCGAGAAGTTCGCGAAGGCGCCGCCGGCCAGCGCAGCCACCGGCAGCAGGCCTGCGACGTAGAGCACAGTCAGCAAGGTCGGCGCCGTTCTCCCGCTATTGCTGGTGAGCGATTCCATCAGCCACAGCACGAAGCCCACCCAACCGGCGATGTATGCCACCACCATGAGCGAGGCGGCGGGCGCCAAGCGGTGCGCCAAGGCGCGTGCGCCTTCGTACGGGAACGGCTTCTTGTGCGCCCAGCGCGCCAGTGCGCGCACCGGCCAACTCAGCAGCGTGAGCACCAGAATGCCCATCGCGGCGCCAAACAGCGGCAGCAGCAGCGACTTGGAGCGATACCAGGGCGCGCGCGTCGACGGGATCGCGAACGAGAGCGGCTCGAACGCGATCGCCGTCACGCGGCCGCTTTCATCGACGCGTGCGGAAAGACGCTCTTCACCGCCAACGGCTTGCCAAATCCACGGCTCGACTTCGCGCCAATGCTTAGGCTGGCCGTTGATGTCCGGCAGGCCGGGGCCGACAAGGTCGCCGTTCGGAAGCATCGACACCGTGGTCTGGCCGAGGAAGTAAGCCACCAGCAGCGGGCTCGTCGCCGCGCGGCGCGCGCTCTCGTAATCGCCCGCGATCGCGGCGCCATGTTCACGCGCTGTCGGCTGCGCGACTTGCTCGCCCGCGTCCGCGCGCGGGAAGTAGCGATTGACGAACTGCTCCATGAAGCTCCAGCGCAGCAGCGACGCCGCCGGCGTGCCGGCGCCGCCGGAGTTCAGCGAGATGTAGACGCCGACATTCTGATCCATCAACAGCGAGAGATTGGAGTGGAAGAACGTCGTATCGCCGCCGTGCGCGATGATGCGCTGGCCGCCATAATTCTCCTGATAGAAGCCGAGCAGCATGCTGTTGACGCCCGGAAACTGTTGATCGGCCGTCTCATGCATCTGCCGCGCCGTTTCGGGGCGCATCAGACCGGCGCCATCGTTGAGATGCGCATTCATGAAGAGCGCCATGTCCGCGGCAGTCGTCGTCATCGAGCCTGCGGGCGCGGCGGGAATGATCTCGAAGAAGCCAGGTTCGCCGTCGGCGATGCTCTTGTAGCCGCCGGACATGGCCGCGCTCATCGCCTCGGGCAGCGGCTGAGCGAAGGTCGAATTGCGCATGCCGAGCGGCTCGAAAATGTGCGCCCGGACGTAGTCGGCGAATGGCTCGCCCGAGACGCGCTCGACGACGTAGCCGGCCAGCGCGGTGGCGTAGTTCGAATAGGCCGGCATCGTGCCCGGCGGATAGATGCGGGCGGGAATGTGCGTCTTCAGATAGTCGCCAAGGCTCGTCTCGCCCGACGCCGGATCCGAGGAGATGAGGTCGCGGATGACCTCCTGAAAGCCAGTCGTATGCGTCATGATGTGACGCATGGTGATCGGCTGGCCTTCGTAATCCGGAATTTCGAAATCAATATAAGTGTTGATGTCGGCGTCGAGATCGATCTTGCCAGCCTCGACCTGCTGCATCACCGCGGTCCAGGTGAACAGCTTCGAGATCGAGCCCGGACGGAACAACGTCGTCTCCGCATCGACCGGCGTGCGCTCTTCGAGATTGGCGAAGCCGTAGCCGCGGTTGGCGATCACCTCGCCATCCTTCACGACCGTGACGACAGCGCCGACGATATCGGCGTTGGAAAGCGCGTACGGCATGAAGCCGTCGAGCCAGGCGTTGACGTCGGCGCTGGTCAGCTGCGGGGCGGGGGTCGGGCTTGTCGAAGCCGCCGCTTCCTGCACCTGCTCGGGCGTGACTTGACCGCTCGCCTGCAAAGCGCTCGCGCTCAACAGCGTCAGCGCCAGGATGGGCGCCGCCCAACTCTTCACCTTGTCCCACATATCGGCCGCCTCCCCGCGGTCCTTGCCGGACCGAGCCGGCACGATTGCCTAGGATTTCAGATTTTGCAAGCGCCCTTGCATATTTGCACAACTCCCACCAAGCCACTTATTACTCGCTATTTTCAACCGCTTGACTGAATTCAGGAGCCGGCAGGCCTCTACTTGGAACGGCTGCCCCTGTGGCGCAGTCCCGTTTTTCGTGTAGAGTTGCATTTGCGCAAATCAGAATTGGTGCTCGCAGTTGGAGAATGGGCGGTTGGCTGAGAAACGACGGATCTCGCTCCACCTCGAGCACTGGCCGATGCACGCCCCCTTCCGCATCACGGGCCATGTTTTCACGGCGCTCGACTGCGTGATGGTGGAAATCGCCGAGCGCGGCGTGGTGGGCCGCGGCGAGGCGGCAGGCGTCTATTATCTCGGCGACACCGCCGCGAAAGCGTTCGAGCAGATCATGGCGATCGTTCCCGAGCTCGAGCGCGGACTCGATCGCACGGCCTTGCAACAGCTGCTGCCGCCCGGCGGGGCGCGTAATGCGGTCGACTGCGCGCTCTGGGACCTCGAATGCAAGCTGTCGGGCCAAACGATCTGGGCCAAGGCCGGCGTCGCCAATCGGGCGCTGACGACGTGCCAAACCATTGGCGTGCTCGAGTCGCCCGAGCACACCGGCCGGGCCGCCGCAGCCCTTGCCGGCTACAAACTCCTCAAGCTGAAGCTCGATGGCGACCGCCCTATCGACCGCGTTCGCGCTGTGCGGGCTGCGCGCCCGGACGCGCGCATCGTGGTCGACGCCAACCAGGGTTTGACGCTGCCGCTCCTACAAGAGTGCCTGCCGGAGTTTGCCAAGTGCGAGGTCGAACTTATTGAACAGCCCTTGCCCCGTGGCGGCGACGCCGGTCTCGAAGCCATGCCGCGCGAAGTGCCGATCTGCGCCGACGAAAGCTGCCTGCACCGCGGCGAGTTCGAGCAGGCCGCCAAGCGCTACGACGTCATCAACATCAAGCTCGACAAGACCGGCGGGCTCACCGAAGCATTGCTGCTGGCGGACGCCATCCTGGAGCGGGGTCTCGACGTTATGGTCGGCAACATGTTGGGCACTTCGCTGGCCATGGCGCCGGCCTTCGTCGTATCCCAGAAGGCGCGCATCGCCGACCTCGACGGGCCGGTGGCGCTCAGAATGGATCGGATCGGCGCCTTGTCATATGACAAAGGCGTGGTCGCGCCGTTCACGACCGAGCTTTGGGGTTGATCGCATGGACGTGCGCGAACTGAGAAATCACCTGACTTTGAGCGCGCCCGGCGCGGAGCCTCGCCCCGAGGCACGCGAGCCGGCGGCCGAGGACGCGCCGTTCGATCAAGCGTCGTTCGGATCGGCCGTGCGCCGCCTGCGCACCGAACGTGGGTGGACGCTCAAGGATCTGAGCGAGCGCTCGAAGATTTCGCAGTCGGCGCTGTCACGGGTCGAGACGGGGCAAATTACGCTTTCGTTCGATCGCGCCCATGCGCTCGCCCGCGCCCTCGACACCGACTTCAGTCAGATCGTCGACCGCATGGTGACGACGGACTCCCCGCGCCTGCATCCGCCGATCAACGCCACCGGCTGGCGCAGCGTGACCCGGCGCGGCGAAGGCCATCGAGTCGCTCAGAACAACGGCAAGTACGAGTATCTCTGCACCGAGTTTCTCTATCGCAAGATGGTCACCGGTTTTGCGATCGTGACGGCGCAGACGCTGGATGAGCACGGTCCGTTCGTCACCCATCCGGGTGAGGAGTTCATCCATGTGATGGAAGGCGCGGTCATCGTCGAGACGGAATACTACGCTCCTCTGACGCTGGAGGCCGGCGACAGCCTCCAGTTCGATTCGATGACCCCGCACGCGATCCTCACCGCCAGCCGCGAACCGGCTCGCGTGCTCTTCAGCATCACCGATCCGCGCTGGGAGTAGCGCCGCTTCGGCATGGCCAGGCGATTGGAGCGGAAGAGTGGCCCGACGATGGAGCCCACCTGCCCGCTCACCGTCGCCTCCTTGAGCTGCTGTTGCACATATGGGACACACCCGCCGCCAATCGGGGCGTGGGCAGCGTCTGTCGCCATTTCACGATTTCAAACGCCAGCTAACGACGTTCGTCGCACCCACACATCCAACTGCTTTTAAATATATTCTTCCCCACAGCTCCGCCGTGCGCACCCTAAGTTGCGCCCCACTCCCACCAGCCGCAATTTTGTTGCGTTTTCGGGATTGCGAGCGCAGGGTGTCGCCAAGCGCGGCGGGCAACAGCCGACGCAAATGGGGAGAGAAGGATGTTTGGTCGGTTCACCCTGGCGCTGCTGGCGTCCGCTTCGATGCTGCCCGTCGCCGCGCACGCTCAAGAAGAGCAGAGCACGAGCGACGAGATCGTCATCACTGTGCAGAAGCGCGAAGAATTGCTGCGGGAAGTGCCGCAATCGGTGACGGCGATCACAGCCGAAACTTTTGCGCGCACCCAAGCCAGCGATCTGCAGGACTATGTCGGCCGCATTCCCGGCATGGCGGCCGTGGGCAGCATCGGCGAGCCCGGCACGACGACGGTCGTGCTGCGGGGCATCTCCGCGGGCGGGGGCACCTCGTCGACCGCGACCTATGTCGACGAGACGCCCTACGGCTTCAGCATCGGCCTCGTCGGACGCGGCGCGCAGATGACGCCGGACCTGGATCCGTTCGATCTCGCGCGACTTGAAGTGTTGCGCGGTCCTCAAGGCACGCTCTACGGCGCAAGCGCCATGGGCGGCGTCGTCCGATTTGTCACGCAAGACCCGATCCCCGGCGAATTCTCGGGCGTGGCGCGCGCTAGCGCGGAAAGCACCGAGGACGGCGACCCGAGCTACACGGCCAGAGTTGGGCTCAACATCCCGCTCGGCGATCAAGCGGGCCTGCGCCTTAGCGGGTTCCAACGCGAAGAAGGCGGCTACATCGACGACGTGACCGGCCCTTACACGCAAGACAACGCGAATGCGAACGAGAGCGACGGCTTTCGGGCGAAGTTCATCCTGCGCGCGACCGACGATCTGACCTTCCGCATCTCGACCGCGCAGCAAGAGTTCGCGGCGGATACCGATAGCGGCGTGGATTACAATTTCCCGCCCACTATCGCTTCCCTCGGAATTCCGCTTCCTGAATCCGTCCCCGCGCCCGCGCCGATCGCGGGAGCGCTCGAACACGATCGCAACCTCGCCGTGCCGGCCGAAGTCGTTTATCGCGTCCACAACGGCACGGTCGATTGGGACCTGGGCTGGGCGTCCTTGCTGTCATCGACGAGCTACACCGAGTACGAAAACGACTCGCTCAAGGACGCCACGGGATTTGTGGGCGGCTTGCTCGAGGATGATTTCAACTCGGACAAGGCGACACAAGAATTGCGCCTCGTCTCTCCGAGCGTCGACCAGGGCTTCGATTGGATCGCCGGCGTCTTTTATACCGATGAGAGCGGCGCCTTGAGCCAAACGGTCGCGACTGGTCCGCTTGTGGGCTCCAGCGTCAGCGTCCTTGTCGATTACGAAGAAATCGCCGGGTTCGGCACGCTGACTTATCATTTTTCGCCGCAGTTCGATGTCTCCGCCGGCGTCCGCTATGCGAGCAGCGATTCAAGCGCATCGGTGGTGGGGACGGGCGTCTTCGCCGGCGCTTCGGGCGAGGATCAAAGCACCGACAGCGTCACCACGTGGTCGGCCTCGGCGCGGTGGCGTCCGTCGGAGCGGACGATGCTGTATGGACGCGTCGCCACCGGATGGCGCGCGGGCGGGCCCAACCTGCCGTTCCCGCCCTTTCCGGCGACATACGAAGCCGACACGCTCATCAATTACGAAATCGGTTTGAAGTCCGACATCATCGAGAACCTGCTCCGGCTCGACGTCTCGCTCTTCCGCATCGACTGGGAAGACATGCACTCCTTCATCACCAATGGCGCGTTTGGCGGCAACGGCAACGCCGACACCGCGACCAGCCAGGGTGTGGAATGGGACGCGACGCTGACGCCGCTCGATGGTCTGACGGTGCGCTGGAGCGGCGCCTACACCAATGCGGAGCTGACTGCGGACGCACCCTTGGTCAACGGGCTGGAAACGCTCGGACCGCAGGGCGTCGACGGCGCGCCGCTGCCGTACGCGCCGGAATGGGCCAGCACGCTGGCGGTCGACTATGAGTGGACCACGTTCGGCGGCGCCGAGGCCTATGTCGGCGGAGACGTGCGCTATACGGGCGAACGTGTGGGCAGCTTCACGACAGTGACTCCGTTCGGGCTTTTCTCGCGCGTCGAACTGCCGGAATATACGATCGTCGATCTGCGCGCGGGGCTCGACTTCGAGCGGTTCGGCGTCGGCCTGTTTGCGAGAAACGTGACCAATGACGACAGCCCGATCTCGTTCGGCGGCTCCTTCTCGCTGCCGCAAGCGAGCGTGCCGCGCCCGCGCACGATCGGCCTCGAACTTTCGGCGCGATTCTGACGTGCTTGGTTATGCGACAATTCATTGGAGGTGATTGACGTGGATATACGTAAGCTGCGCGATCACCTGACCGAGAGCATGGCGGCCGACGGGCAAGTGAGTCAGCCCGCTCGTCCGGAAACCGTGTTCGATCAACAGAGCTTCGGCGCTGCGGTGCGGAGCTTGCGGACGGAGCGTGGTTGGACGCTGCGCGAACTCAGCAAGCGATCGAACATTTCTCAGTCGGCCTTGTCGCGGGTCGAGACGGGTCAGAATGCTCTATCATTCGATCGCGCGCATGCTCTTGCGCACGCGCTCGGCGCCGACTTCTTTCAGTTCCTCCGTCACATGGGATGGCCGGAGCCCGGCAAAGGCGCGCCTTCTCAGTTCAGGGGCTGGCGCAGCTACACCCCTCTGGGGGAAGGCAAGCACGTGAACCAGGAGAACGCCGACTACGAATACGTCTGCGCCGATTTTCTCTATCGCAAGATGGTCGCCGGAGTCGCCATCGTCACCGCGCGCTCGCTTGCCGAACACGGCCCGATGGTCTCGCATCAGGGTGAAGAGTTCACGTACGTCATTGACGGCCCGGTGACCTTCGCTTCCGCGGGGTTTGCCGAATTGACTCTGAAGACCGGCGACTGCTTCCAGTTCGATTCATCGACGCCGCACGCGTGGTACAGCCCCGCCGACAAAGACGCGCGCGTCCTCTTCAACATCACCGATCCGCGCTGGGAGTGAGCCGGTCGCCGGATTGACGTTTCCCGCCTTTGCGATACGACCCGCGCCCCCGCCCAAGCACGGCTCGCGACCCCGCTTGCCATCAAGCGCGGTCGGCCTCTTGCCGCCGACCGCGCGTTCCCTAATCCTCATTGCGGGTCTGCAGCCGAGCCGTTGTCAGCGCTTTGTCCTGGATCGTCGCCCGCCCGTGTCTCGCCGTTGGTCGCCGGCGCTGCGCGGCACGCGGCCGAGGTGCGCCGGGACGAGAGCCGGCTTTCGCTCCGCCTCGGCGCGCGGCAGCGCGTTTGCTGCTCTTGCGGCGCCGCTTCCGGCTCTTCCTCAGCGGCGGGCGCTTGCGCGCCCGCGCCGGCCGACGTCTGTTCGGTTGCTTGAGGCGCCGGCGGCGTTTGCGCTGACGCCGCGCCGGCCAGCGCTATAGCGGCGCTCAAGGTCATTGCGATGAGTGACATCTTCATTTCGTTCCCCTTGCTCGAATTCACTGGGCGACGTTTTCAGCGATCCGCCGCGCGATATCAGCGCGATGGCGGGTCGCGTTCGCGGCTTCACGCGTCGCGCTGTACAGGCCTTGCAGATAGGCGCGGTCCCACTCCGTCAGTCCCGGAGGCGCGGTTTCCGGGGACTGGAAGAGGTTCAGAATCGACGGAAAGGCCGAGAGATCGGCGTCTGGATTGAGCTGCACCAGAGCGGCCATGGCGAGATAGTCGGCGACTTGCGCCGGCGCAAAGCGCGAGACGCTCGGCGCGTCGACGATAACCAGCGCAAAGCTGAAGTCCTGACGCGTCGCACGCCGCGTGCGCGTGCCTTGGGAGCGCGTGGCTTCGACGCCCCTTAGACCGTTGCCCAGACCGGCAGCTTCATTAGGCCGCCCTTGCGCCGCGGCGAGCGCATCTGCCGTGCCGCGTCCTACGCGCGAATCCGTATCGGCGAGCTGGCGTCCGTCCGCGGTGACGGTGCGCGAGACGTGCCACCAGCGGACCGGACGCGCGCTCGTGGCGAATTCCTCCAGCGCCTCGCGGCCCGCGGTCACAACATCATCGGCGGTGTAATAACCCATCAGATCACGCCGAGTGTCGACGATCTCCCGCGCGAGACGATTAGCATCGGGCGCGAAGATGATGATGAGATTCGGCGAGCACCCGCTGCGCTCGGCTTCGACCCCGACTTCGCGCGCACGCAGAGCCATATGATCGATCAGGGTCTGCGCTTCGCTGGGCGCGAGACCGGCGATGCTCGGACACAGGCGCGCGCTCCAGCGTGCATACTGGTCCGCGCGCGCCGGCGCCAAGGCGATAGTCTCGGCATACTGATGCGCCGCTTCGCGGAGGCGCTGACCGGTAACGACAATCTCTTCGTCGGCTTGCTGCGCCGACGCTGACGCGCCGATCACAAGCGAAAGCCCCGCGACCGCAGCGAATACATGCAAGAATCTCATCGCGAACCTCCCTCTTGAGTGAGTTGCCGCGTCATCACGTCGGCAATTTGCCGGGCGTGCATGCGCGATGTCGCCGCCTCTGCGGGCGCGCTGTAGAGCCCGCGCAGATAGGCGAGGTCCCAGCTGGTGAGCCGCAGCGGCGCTTCTCCGGGCGCTGCGAACAAATTCAGGATCGTCGCGAAGCGGGCCATGTCCGCGTCCGCGCTCACCGGCGCCAGCGCCGCCATCGCTAGGAAGTCGGCGACGGCGATAGGATCGGCCCCTGCCGTTCTACGCGTATCCACGACGATCAGCGCGAACGCCAGCTCTTGGCGCGTCGCGCCGCGCAGGCGCGTGCCCAACGAACGCACTGTCGCCGCATCTGCGATCGCGTCGCTCAGGACGGCATCTCTCGCCGGAGGGGTGTTGGGCGCCGGCGCAGGGCGGGCGTTTCCTTCGACCAGACGTGCGCCGTCGGCGCCGCGGCGCTCCTGGGTCCGCCACCAGCGCACCGGCTGTCCGGGCGCCGTGAACGAACGGTAGCCGCGCCGCCAGGCCTCGGCGCCGCCCGTATCGAGAAGGCCGCGCTGACGGCGGGCGACTTCGGCCGCGATGCGGTCGGAGTCCTCGGCGAACACGATAACGACGTTCGGCGCACACCCTTCCCGGTCGATCTCAGCGCCCGCCTCGAGCCCCCGGCGAGCGATATGATCGACGACGAGCTGCCCATCGCCCGCTGGAAGCCCGACCACGCTCAAACACACTGGCGCGTGCCAGCGCGCAAAGCTGGAGGATGAAGCCGATGCGATTGTGCGGGCGAACAAGCGCGCCGTGCGTTCGACATTGCCTTGAACAATGATCTCTTCGCTCCGAACGCTCGCGGGCGCCAGCGATCCGCGCGCACGATGCTGTTCGATGACATAGGTCTCGCCGTCGACGACTCGGAAACTGAGCGAAGTGCCAGCGAGCAGGCTGCGAAGCGCTTCATCAGCCGTGAGCCTGCCGCCCACCCCGCCGGACTGACGTCCCACACTGAGGTGGGTCGCGAACAGGATGTCTCGACCGCTCTGGCGTCCAAACTCGTCGAGTGCGCTTGCGAGGGGCTGGGGAGCAATGCTGTAGGCACGCAACTCATCTTGCGCCACCGCGAGCGTGCTCGAGGCCGCCAGCACGAGAGCGCCCGAGGCAATCAGCAGTGCTCGCAATCCAACTTGCATTTTCACCTCGCGCAGGTGGCTTTTGCTAAGACGGGAAAAGCCGGCGAACCCGTAATTACTCGGCGGCGTTTCGATCGGCGCGCCACACCAGCAGCAGGTCGCCGCCCGGCTCTTCGCGCACTTCAATCGGATAATAGCTCTCCAGCACGCGAACGAAGGTCGCTTGCTGCCCGGTGCGAAACACGCCGTTGACGCGCAACTGCGCCATGGACGGATCTGCAAGCACGATCTGCGCCGCCGAATACCGGTTCATCTCCGCGATCGCTTCGGGCAACGGTGTATCGGCGAACGAGACGCGCCCGTGGCGCCAGAGCGTCATCCGCTCCACATCGGCCTGTAGCACCCGTATATCCCCGCCAGGGGAAACAGTCAGCGCCTGCCCGGCGCTGATTTCCGTGCGTCGACCTCCGAGGTCGAACAATCCGCCATGCGCGGCCACGGCGACGCGCCCTTCGACCAGAACGACGCGAAGCGCGCCTCTTTCAATACTGAGATCGAACTCGGTGCCCAGCGCCGTGACGGTGCGGCCGAGCGCTTCAACGACAAAGGGACGGCTCTCGTCGTGCGCGACCGCGACATAGGCTTGCCCGGCGATGAGGCGCAGCTGGCGCTCGCGTCCGGCCAACGAGGCTTCGACGATCGAGTTCGTGTTCAGCGTAAGAATGCTGCCGTCCTCGAGCGTGAACTCTCTTCGCTCACCGAGTTGCGTCGCGTATTGGCGCACTTCGCCCGGCGCCCGCGCCATTTGGGTCCACGGGGTGAGAAAATAGGAAGTCGCCAGCAATCCGGCCAGCGCCGCGATGACAGCGGCGACCAGCGCGTAGACCGGCGCTGACCGCTTCAAAGCGCGATCCCTGTGCGCGCGCAGCTGCGGGCGCGCCGCATTCTCGCGCAGCGCGATCAGAATCGCCTGCAGGCGCTCGAACGACCTGGCGTGCTCCGCGTCGGCCGCCAGCCAGGCGGCAAATTGTGCGCGGTCGTCGCTCGAGCAATCCGGGCGACGCAGACGCGCGTCCCAGGCGGCGGCGTCGAGCGGTTCGGGTCCGCTGGCGTGCGTCATAGTTCGCTCCGAAGGGCTGAGAGCAGATGGCGGTTCACTTTCGCCATTTCCTTCTCGATGGTGCTGACAGACACGCCGAGTCGCGAAGCGATATCGCGGTGCGTCATGTCTTCGAAATGATAGAGCGAGAAGATCGCGCGGCTGCGTTCCGGAAGACCATCGAGCGCCACGATAAGCTGCTCGAGCGCCTCCTTGCCGATGAGCGCGCCTTCTGGAGAGACGCCCTCATCTGCATGATCGTCGGCAAGCAATTCGGTGGAGACGCTCAGCCGGCGCTTGCGCAGGAAGTCCGCCAAAACGCTCGAAGCCGTTTGAAAAAGATAAGGCTCGACGGCTTGCACGGAATGCAGGTCGCCCCGCCGGGCCAAGCGCTGGAACACCTCCTGAACCAAATCTTCGTGGTCGACGCCCGCTGGGGTCCGCCGACGGAAATAGGCCAGCAGCGCCGGCCGATGGCGGCGGCTCCAATCCTCCAGGAGCGCGCGCGCTTGTTCGGGTTCACCCTCCGGCAAAGCGCCCTCCAAACGTCGTTAGGGTTCCTATCCCAAGACGATCAGGGAGCGCGAACCCGTAACGCGTGGCGGCCCTGCGTCTCGCCTATGTCTCAGCGCCGATTTCTTGGATCGCGTCAGGAAATGGTGGGCGCGACAGGGATTGAACCTGTGACCCCTCCCGTGTGAAGGGAGTGCTCTCCCGCTGAGCTACGCGCCCGAAGCCAGCGGCTCCGAAGGGCGCGGACCATGATGCGGAGCCCCGCCTGCGTCAAGCGGCGCACGGCGCCGGACTTGACGTTCCCGGCCATTGCTGCGCATTTGCGAACCATTCGCAAGATTTGACGCGGGAGACCACCCTGTCCTTCATTCTGAACCGCCGGGCCTTGGGCCTGGGCGCCGCCGCCGCCGCCCTCGCGGCCTGCGCACCGCGCGGGAGCGCCGAGAACGTGGTCAACGTCTATTCGGCCCGCCATTACGACGCCGACCGGCAGCTCTATGCGGCGTTCGAACAGGCGAGCGGCATCACCGTGCGCGTGCTGCCGGCGAACGCCGAGCAATTGCTCGAGCGGCTACGCGCCGAGGGCGAGGCGACCGAAGCCGACCTCGTCGTCGCCGCCGACGCCGGCAATCTCTGGCGCATCAAGGACGCCGGCCTCCTGCAGAACGTCACCACGCCTGCGCTCGAAGCGGGCGTGCCGCAGCGCCTGCGCGATCCTGACGGCGCCTATTGGGGCTTCACCAAGCGCGCGCGCGTCATCATCTATCGCAAGGATGCGGTGCAGCCCGAGGAGGTCGCCTCGTACGACGATCTCGCCGATCCGCGCTTCCGCGGCCAGATCGTCGCTCGCAGCTCCACCAATGTCTACATGCTGTCGACGCTCGCTTCGCGCATCGAACGGCTCGGCGCGGAGAATGCGCGCGCCTGGGCCGCGGGCGTGCGCGCCAATTTCGCGCGCGATCCCCAAGGCAGCGACACCGATCAAATCAAGGCGGTCGCCGCCGGCGAGGCGCAGGCGACGCTCTGCAACCATTATTACTATTTCCGCTTGATGCGCTCGGACGATCCCGCCGACCGCGACATCGTCGCGCGCACCGGCATCATCTTTCCCGATCAGGCGGGCGCCGGCACGCACGTGAACATTTCCGGCGGCGGCGTCACCGCCCACGCAAAGCGCCGCGACAACGCCGTGCGTCTGCTCGAATATCTCGTCAGCGACGAAGCGCAGACCATGCTGGCGCCGCTGAACGTCGAATATCCGATCCGTCCGGAAATCGCGCCGGCGCCCGATCTCGCCGCGCTCGGGACATTCAAGGAAGAAGAGATTCCGCTCGACGCGCTCGGCCGTCACCAGGCGGAAGCGGCGCGGATCTTCGAAGAGGTGGGCTGGCGCTGATGCGCAAGCGGGGCTGCGGACGATGAGCGAAGCCGGCGTTCTCGCGCCCTCCAAGCTTGGCCTGCGCATCGACGGCGTCGCGCTGGTCGCGACACTGGCGACGTTGATCTGCGCGGCGCCGGCGCTCGCCGTGTTCGGCTTGGCGCTGACGCGCGCGGACGCCGGCGCCGCGTTCGGCGGCGATTTGTTGCGCGACGGCGCGATCGGCACCGCCGCACTGATGCTGGCGGGCGGCGGCGGCGCCATTGTGTTCGGCGCGGCGGCGGCGTGGCTGGTGAGCCTCTGCCGTTTTCCGGGCCGGCAGGTGTTCGAATGGCTGCTGGTCGTGCCGCTCGCTGCGCCGAGCTACATCCTCGCCTACGCCTATGCGAGCCTCACCTGGGCCGGCGGCGTCAGCCCAATTCCGGTCGAAGGCTTTTGGGGCGCGGCCTTCGTCTACGCGATCGGACTCTATCCTTATGTCTATCTCGCCGCGCGCGCGGCGTTCGCGAGCCAATCCTCGTGCGCGCTCGAAGCGGCGCGCACCTTAGGCGCCAAGCCGGCGACGGTGCTGTGGCGTGTTGCACTGCCCCTGGCGCGGCCGGGCATCGCCGCGGGCGGCGCGTTGGCGATGATGGAGATCGCCGCCGATTACGGCGCGGCCCATCATTTCGGGCTGACGACGCTCTCAACGGCGATCTTCCGCGCCTGGTACGCGCACGGCGCCCCGAGCGTGGCGCTGCAGATCTCCGCCGTGCTGCTGCTCGGCGCGCTCGTCTTTCTGGTGCTGGAGCGGTGGGCGCGCGGGCGTGCGTCCTATGCGGGCGCGTCCTCGCGCTGGCGGCCGCTGCCGCGCTACGGGCTCGGGCCGCTCGGTTCGACATTGGCGATCGTCTTCTGCGGTGCGTTGATCGGCTTCGGCGCGCTGGCGCCGTTAGCTTGGCTCACGCGTCTTGCGCTGCTGCATGCCAATGTCGAGGATGTCGCCGGGCCTTTTCTCAACTCGATTCTTCTGTCGGGCGGCGGCGCCTTGGCGACGCTTGTGTTGGCATCTGCGATCGCCGTCGCCGCGCGGCGCGCCAGCGGCATAGGCAAGGTCTCGCTCTACGCCGCGGCCATGGGCTATGCGGCGCCCGGCGCGGTGATCGCGATGGGCGCTCTCGCCTTGTTCGGCGTGGCCAGAGAAGCCGGCTGGATCGGCGGGCTCGGCGCGGGCCTTGCCATGTTCGCGCTGATCTGGAGCTACGCCGCCCGCTTCGCCTCGGCCGGCGTGCAGCCGATCGATGCAGGTCTCGCACGCCTGTCGAAGGGCTTGGACGCCTCCGCCCGCACGCTGGGCGCGGGGCCTTGGCGGCGGTTCGCGCAGATCGATCTCCCCATCGCCGCGCCGAGCCTTGCAGCCGCCGCGCTGATCCTGTTCGTTGAGATTCTGAAGGAGCTTCCGGCGACCTTGATCCTGCGCCCGTTCGATTTCGACACTCTCGCCGTCAAGGCCTACGCCTATGCTAGCGACGAGCGTCTGCTCGAAGCGGCCACGCCGGCGCTGCTGATTTTCCTGGCGGGGCTCGCGCCTATCCTGCTGCTGTCGCGCGGCATCGGCCGCTCGCGTCCAGGCCAGCGGCCGGCGCTGGAGCACGCTGCACAGCGATGAGCCTGGTCACGCTCTCTCGAGTGCGCCGCAGCTACGGCGGCGTGCGCGCGCTCGACGATGTCTCGCTCACTGCGCCGGAGGCGCAAGTGCTGGCCCTGCTCGGGCCATCTGGCTCGGGCAAGTCGACGATCCTACGCTTGATCGCCGGCCTCGAGCCGGTCGATGCGGGCGAGATCCGCATCGGCGACGAGGTGATGTCGTCGTCGGCCCGCGCGGTCGCTACCGAAGAGCGGCGCGTGGGCATGGTGTTCCAGGACTATTCGCTGTTTCCGCACCTCACCGCCGGCGCCAACGTCGCCTTCGGCTTGAACAAGCTCGGCCGCGCCGAGCGCGAGACCACCGCTCTGAAATGGTTGGATCGTGTCGGCCTGAAACACCGCGCCGGGTCCTATCCGCACGAACTCTCCGGCGGCGAGCAGCAAAGAGTGGCGTTGGCGCGGGCGCTGGCGCCGGCGCCGCGCGCGGTGCTGCTCGACGAGCCGTTCTCAGGGCTCGACCCGGTGCTGCGCGCAGAATTGCGGGACGCGACGCTCGCCACGCTGATGGAGGCGCGGACGACGACCCTGTTCGTCACGCACGACGCCGAGGACGCGCTGCAGGTGGCGGACCGGCTCGCGATCATGAAGGCGGGCAAGCTGCTGCAGGAAAGCGCGCCGCGCCAAGCGTACGATGCGCCGACCTCGATCGATGCGGCGGCGGCGCTCGGGCCGATCAACGTATTCGAAGGCCGCGTCGAGCACGGCGCGATGGCGACGCCATTCGGCGCGATCAAGGCCGCGCATTTGCCGGAGGGGGCGTGCGCACGCGCCGCCGTGCGGGCCGAGGCGCTGCGGCTTATCCCCGGCGACGGCGCGCGCGTGCTTAGCGTGCGGCCGCACGGGGCTCATGATGTGGTGCGGATCGGATCCGGCGGCGTCGTCTGGCGGGCGCTCGCGCCGCCGCGCTCGGCGCTGGGTGAAACGGTGTCGGTCGAGATTCAGCCGGCCGGCGCGTTCGCGTTTTCCGTCTCGTCCTGAGCTGGCTCATCCTCGCGCGGCTTGCGCAGGATGAACCGGCGCCGCTCGAGCCGGCGCTGCGTGAGAAGGCGCAGGCGCATCCGCCAAGCCTCCGCTTCCCAGGCCAACTCCTGCGCCGCCATCACGCCGAAATCCGTGGCGCTCGAAAGCTTCTCGCCCAGCTGGCTGAAGCTCTGACGCGCGGTCGCCAGGAATTCCTCGGTGACGTCCTCGTCGGCTTCGAGCCTCAGGCCCGTATCGGTGAAGAATTGCAACAGATCGCCATGGGCGCGGATGTGCGGCTCGGCGAACGAGGTCGCGAACGCGGTCGGCAGTTCGGCGATACGCAGGCCGACATAACATTCGACCACGGCGCTGGCGCCCGGCTTCAGGCACTTCATAATCTGCTGCGCCAGATGAGGCGGATAGCTGCAATAGGCGAAGTCGTCAGTGCTCAGGAGGCCGTCGAAATGGTTCGGCGTGAACACATGCGCTTCGAGGTCGATGCGGCTTGCGGCGATGCGGCCGCCAAGCTCCGCCTTGGCGATGGCGTGCTTCAGCGCTTCGAACGTCTCCTCGCGCCACTCGAACACTTCGATCTGGCCGGGATGGGCGGCGGCGACCGCGGCGAGCGGGCCGATATGGCCAGGCCCCAGCACCGCCAGCACGCCTTCGGGCGCGAGACCGATGCGAGCAGGCTCGAGCTTGTCTGCGGTGGAGTCGCCCGGGCGAATGCGCCCTTCGCCCCACAACAGCGACAGCGCCACCAAGCGCGGCGGCGGCTCGTAGGCGGGCGCGTCGAACAATTCGTCGTCGAAGTCCGCCGCTTCGTCATTGGCGGCGGCGAGGCCGGCCTCGATCTCGGCGACGGCGGCCCCTTCGTCGAACGCTTCGCCCTCCCACCAGGCGCGGAAGCGCGCGCGCGTCAGCGCGAGCCGGCGTTTGTCGAACAAGGCCTTCAGAGCGACCGCCATGGTGCGGTCAGCTTAGGCCAATCCCGTTAACGATTTGCTTGAACCTGGGGCAAAAGCGGCGGCGCCTGCGACGGCAACGACGCGTCGGCGTCTTCGATGAAGGCTAGGATGTCGGCATAGACGACCTCCCGCTGCAGGTCGCGCAAGAGCCAGTGCCAGCCGTTCTCGTAATAGGCGGTGCGGGCGCTGCGCGGCAGCCGCCGGGCGGCCGCGATGGCGGATTGGCGCGGGATGATCTGATCGTTCGCGCCGTAAAGGAAAAGCACCTCGCCATCGAGACGGGCGGCGCGCTCGTGGGCCGTCTCCATGAGGCTGACGAGGCCATAGAGCGCGTCGATGCGCGTCGACCAGATCATGTGCGGCGCGCGACCCGCCTGGAGCAGCGCTTCGCGGTTGTCGGAAGCGGAGATGCGGCGCGTCACGTTGCGCGGCGGCTCTACCGCACGCCAGGGAAAGGTGTGGGCGCCGAGCCAGAGGGTCAGCGCGTAATGATCCGGCAGCGTCGACCAGCCCCAGACGGCGGGCGCGACCAGGATCAGACGATCGACGTTGGGCGCGCCTTCGGCGCCGAACGTCGCGATCGCCGCGGCGCCGCCCATCGAATCGCCGACGACGGCGACGGTTGCGCCGGGATGGGCGCGCCGCGCCACGCGCACGGCGGTGCGCAGATCCTCCGTCATGAGCCGCTCGCCCGCCCAGATGCCGCGGTTCGGAGAGCGGCCGAACCCGCGCGCGTCATAGGCGTAAAGCGCGACGCCGCGCTCTGCGAACCAAGGGCCAGCGAGATAGAACGTATTGGCGTAATCGTTCATGCCATGCAGGCCGATGATCACGGCGCGCGGTTCTGCGCCGTCGGGCGGCAGCCACGCCGTGAGGCCAAGCTCGGCGCCATCGAAGGAGACGAAGCGTTCGTTTGCGACCGCGAAGCGCGGCCCCCCAAAGCCGGTGACCGGTGAGCCCGCCTGCTGTACCGTCGGCGCGCAGGCGGCGAGCAGCATCAGCGCAAGGCCGATGACACTCTGCGCCGCAATTCCGGCAGCACGTCCTCTTCGAACCAGGGATTGCGTTTGAGCCATGCGCTGTTCCGCCACGATGGGTGCGGCAGAGGCATGACGTCGGCCGGATAGTCGCGCCAGGCGCGCACCGTTTCCCCCAGCGTCGGCTTCACCGCTCGCCCGAGATGATAGCGTTGCGCATAGCCGCCGACCAGCAGCGTGAGACGCACATTCTTCAGCAGCGGCAGCAGGCGCGGACGCCACAGCGGCGCGCACTCGCGGCGCGGCGGCAGATCGGCGCCATTCACCGTGCCAGGATAGCAGAAGCCCATCGCGGCGACGGCGATAGCGCGCTTGTCGTAGAATTGTCGTCGATCCATCTGCAGCCAGTCGCGTAGACGGTCGCCGCTCGGATCGTTCCACGGAACGCCGCTCTCGTGGACGCGGCGGCCGGGCGCCTGGCCCGCGATCAGGATGCGCGCGGCGGGATGGACCCACACGACGGGGCGCGGCTCGTGCGGCAGCGCGCAAGCGCGGCAGGCGGCGATTTCCGCCGTCAGCCGATCCAATCGTGACGCCCTCGCCGCCATGAACCGGTGCTAGCCAACGCGGACGCGGAGTGTCCACCTCGGGCTGCAGCGGCGGCTCGGCGGATGCAGTGTTGGCGGAGGCCGCCTCCTTCCTCTACCAACACCGTGATGCATCATACTCCGCTCATCGCCACCATCGCTGCAAGTTTCGTCTTCGCCTTCATCCTGGGCATGATCGCCAATCGGCTGCGGTTTCCGCCGATCGTGGGCTATCTCGTCGCCGGCGTCATTGTCGGACCGTTCACGCCGGGCTTTGTCGCCGACGCCGATCTCGCCGCCGAACTCGCCGAGATCGGCGTCATCCTGCTGATGTTCGGCGTGGGACTGCACTTTTCGTACAAGGATTTGTTCGCGGTCAGGAACATCGCCATTCCCGGCGCCGTGGCGCAGATCACCGTCGCGACGATGATGGGCATGGCGCTGGCTTACTTCCTCGGCTGGCCATTGGCGGGAGGCCTCGTCTTCGGCCTGGCGCTCTCGGTCGCCAGCACGGTCGTGTTGCTGCGCGCGCTAGAAGAGCGCCAGCTGGTCGACACGCGCAGCGGCCATGTGGCCGTGGGTTGGCTGATCGTGGAGGACATCGCCACGATCTTCGCGCTGGTGCTGCTGCCTGTGCTGGCGCAAGTCCTACCTGGCGTCGCGCCCTCCGACCCAGCGGCCCAAGCAGCCGACGCGGCCCCCGGCGGCGGTTCCATCGCAATTTCGCTCGCGCTCACGTTCGGCAAGCTGGCCGTGTTCACGGCGCTCACCTTTATCGTGGGCCGGCGGGTCATTCCTTGGGCGCTTGCGCGCGTGGCGGGCACGGGATCACGCGAACTATTCACGTTGTCGGTGTTGGCGATTGGAATCGGCGTCGCCTACGGCGCGGCGGTCCTGTTCGATGTCTCGTTCGCGCTGGGCGCCTTCTTCGCTGGCATGATCCTCAAGGAATCGGAACTCAGCCATCAAGCCGCGGACAACACCTTGCCGCTCCGTGACGCATTCGCGGTGCTGTTCTTCGTTTCGGTCGGCATGTTGTTCAATCCCATGGTCGTGCTCGAACACCCGCTCGCGGTGCTGGCGACACTGTTCATCATCGTCGTCGGCAAGTCGGTGGCCGCGTTCGTGATCGTCCGGGCGTTCCGCTATCCCACCGACACGGCGCTGCTGATCAGCGCGAGCCTGGCGCAAATCGGCGAATTCTCCTTCATCCTGATCACGCTGGGACTCAGCCTCAACTTGATCCCCGAAACGGCGCGCGACCTGGTTTTGGCGGGCGCGATCCTGTCGATCATGCTCAATCCTGCTGCGTTCGCGCTCGCCGCCCACCTGCGCGCACGCCGGCTGGCGCGCGAGGCGGCGGCGCAGCGGACAGACACGGCGGCGGAACCCGTTCCCCCCGAAGCGATCGCCGCCGCGACCCCGTATCGCGTCAGCGAGAAGGATCACGTCATTGTCGTCGGCTATGGCCGCGTCGGCCGCCGCGTCGCGGATGCGCTCCAGGCACAAGGCGCGCCTGCGGTCGTGATCGAAGCCGATCTCGAACGGGTCGAGGCGATCCGCACTGCGGGCGGCGCCGCCATCCTCGGCAACGCCGTACGCGACGAAGTGCTGCGCGCCGCCGGGATCGAAGACGCTCGACACATCCTGGTGGCGGTGCCGAACGGGCTGGAAGCGGGCGAGATTGTCGCGCACGCGCGCAAGCTGAACCCCAGATTGCGCATCGTCGCGCGCGCGCACCTGGATGCGGAAGTCGAGCACATCAAAGCCAGCGGCGCGGACCGCGTGATCATGGGCGAACGCGAGATCGCCCGGCAGATGCTCGCCGACCTCGCGCCCGCCGACTGAGCGACGGCTAGGCCGGCTGCATCGTTGCAGTCGTCTCGCGGGCCGCCTCCTGCGCCTCAGGCGCGGAACGGATCGTCAGCGTGAAGGTCGATCCCTCGCCGGGCGCGCTCTCGGCGGTGACGTCGCCGCCCATCAGACGCGCGATCTCACGGGTGATGGCGAGGCCGAGGCCGGTGCCGCCGTAATTGCGCGTCGTGGAGGAATCCGCCTGAACGAACGGTTCAAACAAGCCAGCGAGCTTTTCGGGCGCGATACCTATGCCGCTGTCGGCCACAGCGAAGGTCACGCGATCGCCATCGACGCGGACGCGCAGCGAAATCTCCCCATCGCTGGTGAACTTCACCGCGTTGGACAGAAGGTTCAACAGACACTGGCCAAGCTTGAAGCCGTCCGCGCGCACCAGCGGCAAACCTTCCGGGCAATCCAGAACGAGCCTGTCGCCGTTGCGTTCGGCTTGCGGCCGCACCGCTTCGACGGCTTCGCGCGCAAGCCGGGCGACGTCCGTCGGCTGCACCTCGAGCTGCATGTGGCCGGCTTCGATTTTCGACAGATCGAGAATCTCGTTGATCAAGTGCAGCAGGCGGCGCGCCGCGATCAGGATGCGATCGTGGTCGGCGATGTCGCCGCCGCGCCCGTCGAGCTCGGCGTCCTCGCGCATCATTTCGCTGTAGCCGATGATGGCGTTGAGCGGCGTGCGCAGTTCGTGGCTCATCGTCGCCAAGAACTGTGACTTGGCGACGCTTGCCGCCTCCGCTTTCGACGAGGCGTCGGCGAGCTGCTCGATGCGTTCGTGATCGCGCTTGTCGCGGGCGGCCAGTGCGCGCGCGAGTTCGCCGATCTCGTCTTCGCGAGTGGCGAGGCTTTCGATGCAAAGCCCCTCGCTCGAGCGCGCTGCGATCGTCAGCCGCCGCGCCGGTTCGACCACCCATCTGTACATGAGGAATGCGAGCAGCAGAACCTGCGCCAGCACCGCGCCGGCGCCGATCAGCAGCACGACGCCCGCGCCTTGGCTGGCGCGTCGTGCGGCCGCCTCTTCAGGCACGAGCGAGAGGAACATCCACTCCGGGCCAGCGATGCGCGCGAACACGACGTAATTGCCGTTGATTACGCCAGGGATGATGCCGCTCTCGGCGCCGGAGGCGCGAATGTAGGCGTTGATGCGGTCTACGCCCAAGCGGTCCGAGAGCGCTTCGGTCTGCTCGCTCACGTCGCCATGCAGCAAGCCGGCATGTGCGGTGAGCGCGCCGTGCCGGTCGAGGATCACGTTACTGGTGCCGGGGAGCGCATTCTGCACGGACGCGCGAAGGCCCTCCGCTAGGGTGATGCTCGATCCCCAGGCGCCGAGCCGGCGCCCATCGACATCGAGCGGCGTGGAGCAACCCGATGAGCGCCGCTCGCCGGTCGGGTCCGACATCAGCCGGCGCAGGCCGGTGCAACGCGTGATCCCGGTCGGGTTCGCGGCCGGCGTCGAGATGACGGCGAACTCCTCGTGTTGAAAGCTGAACGAAGCCGGCGCGTCGCGCCGATAGTAGAGCAGCCGGTCTTCCCGGCTAGGCGCGAACACCACGGCCCTGTCGGTGGGCGTGAAAAAGTAGACGTTGTCGACGCGCGACAGCACCGGGCCGATATCGCGCAGCACAGTGTAGGCGACGTAGAGCTCCATCTTCTCCTGCGGGGTCAGACCGCGCGCGTTCGCGATGAACGCCCCGACGCCGCGCACCGCTTCGCCATCGGCGGCGCGGCCGCCGTCGAACAACAGATCGGCGCTGCGGCGCGTGCCGTCAGCGTGTATCGGAAACAGGCGGTCGAAATAGGAAACTGCGCGATAATCGGCTTCGGCCATGCGCTCGCGGAAGAGCCGCGTCGCCACGCCATGGGCGTCGCTGATGCGATCGTAGACGCCTTCTTCGACCTTCCGCCGCTCCTGCAAATAGGCGAGCGTCGTCTCCAACGCCCCATGCAGCGCGGCGTTGCGGTAGGCGATGAAGGCTGCAACCGAACTCGCCGCCGTCACCAGCGTGGTCGAGATCAGCACCGCCGCGGCGATGCGGCCGGCGAGCGAGCCCCTGAAAACGCGGTCCAGCACAGACGGATGTCCACCCTTGCCCTGGTTATTCCCGAGCAGGGTTTGACAAAAAGGAAACACGACTGCGCTTGCCGAGAGCGCCGGACTGCGGTGTTCATCGGGAGTTAAGGCAGTCAGCCGCCCTGCTTCATCATCTCGCGAGCGATGATGATGCGCTGGATCTCGCTCGTGCCTTCGTAGAGGCGGAAGATGCGGACGTCGCGGTAGAAGCGCTCGATGCCGAAATCCGCGACATAGCCAGAGCCGCCGAAGATCTGCACCGCGCGGTCGGCGACACGCCCGACCATCTCCGAGCAGAACAGCTTCGCCGCCGCCGCATCCATCGTGACATCACCGCCGGCGTCGCGCTTACGGGCCGCCTCCAGCACCATGGCACGGCCGGCGTTCGCCTCAGCGCGGCAATCGGCGAGCATAGCCTGGATCATCTGGAAGCTGGCGATCGGCTGGCCGAACTGCTTACGCTCGGCGGCGTAGCGCACGCTCTCCTCGATCAGCCGCTCGGCGACGCCGACGCACACCGAAGAGATGTGCAGCCGGCCGCGGTCGAGCACTTGCATGGCGACGCGGAAGCCTTGGCCCTCTTCGCCGAGCCGGTTCTCGACCGGCACTTTGACGTTGTCGAAGTTCACATCGTGGATGTGCGCGCCCTGCTGGCCCATCTTCTTCTCGGGCTTGCCGACGGACACGCCCTCGAGATCGCGCGGCACGAGGAACGCGGAAACGCCGCCGCCGCCTTTCACCTCCGGATTGGTGCGCGCCATCACGGTGAACAGCGAGGCGCGCGCAGCGTTGGTGATGTAGCGCTTGGAGCCGTTGAGGACGTAGTGATCGCCCTTGAACTCGGCGCGCGTGCGCACCGAGGCGGAGTCAGATCCCGCTTCAGGCTCGGTCAGCGCGAACGAGGTGACGATCTCGCCCGCGGCGATGCCGGGGAGATATTTCTGCTTCTGCGCCTCGCTGCCGAACATGACGAGGCCCTGGCTGCCGATGCCGACATTGGTGCCGAACGCCGAACGAAAGGCGGGCGATGCGCGGCAGAACTCGAACATGGCGCGGCATTCCGCTTCCATCGAGAGGCCGAGACCGCCGTATTCTTCCGGGATCGACAGCCCGAACAGTCCAAGCTCGCGCATCTCGCGCAGCACGTCTTCGGGGATCGCGTCCTCCTCCGCCACTTTTGCCTCAAGCGGGATCAGCCGCTCATTGACGAAACGGCGGAGTGCGGCGAGCAGTTCGGAGAGGGTTTCGGTATCCATGGCGCCACTTCATTCCGTAAGATCGATTTCGACAACCCTGCCGTCGAGGCAGCCAAGTGGGGTGACCGACATGGCGCCGCCATTGGCCCGCAAATACGACAGCATCTCTCGAAACTGCCGCAGCGCGACGGGATCATCGCGATCGCCGGAGACGTAGCCGTTGCGCTCCACCACCAGAAAAGCGAAACGCTCCGCGCCATTGGAACAGACGCCGCCGTTCAAGAGCGAACTGGGCGCAAGGCCATTGCCGCCGGTGATGTAGATGAGCCGATCGGAGCCGCCCACGGCCCCACCCTCCAGCGTACCGATGCGCGCGCGAGTGTTCGCATCAGTCAAAGCCCAGGCCTGGTCGGGTGTAAGGCCGATCTCGGCGAGCGAGCTTGTCATGGCGTATTGAACGGCCTCCTCGCTGTCGAATACCAGGACTTCAACGAGATCGCCGTCGAACGGGCGCCAAATCGGTCCGTCCGGCTCGTGACCGTTGGCGGCGCGTTCGCGTCTGGATTCTGCCTCGAGTTGTTCGACCATGGCGCGCGGCCGAACCAGCGCCACTACGCGGTCCGCCGATCGAGCGTCGCCCGGCGGGCTGATCGCGAAGCGCACCCAGCGCTCCAGGATGCGGTCGCGTGAGGCTGGATTGGCGCGGTACTCCGCATACGCCTGATCGAAGTTCATGTAGAACTCCGGCAACTCGGCCTCGGTTTCGCGGCGTACGTTGATGCTCAACTCGTCGCGCACTGCAATCTCGGCCTGCGGGTCGATGCGCCGCAACATTTCAATAGCGGCGTCCCGGAACTGCGCCGGCGTCAACAGCGCTTGGGCGAAAGCGGCCGGCGCCGCGGCGAGCGCCAGAGCCAGGGCGATGATGAGCGTGCGAAACATGCGGCCTCAGCAAATCTCTCGAAGCGATCGTGTGTTCAGCCGGTGCGGCGCGCAAGGCGCCACGCGCGTTTGTGCTTGCCGTGGCGTGACGGGCCCGACCGCCGCGTTGGACCGCCGCATGGCCGCGTCGACGTCGGCCTGTTCGAGCCGCCAGAGCCGCGCCACCGGCGTCACGTCCTGCAGGTTGAGCTCCCAAATGCCGAGATAGACGGCTTCGCCTGCGCGCACCTCGAAGCTCGGCCGCTCGGGGCCCTCTATGACGCCGTTGGCCGAATAATCCACGCGCCGGTCACGGATGAGGGCGAACACGCTGTCGAGCGCATAAACGCCCGGCTCGACCTCCGCCATCGTAAACTCGCCCGGCACGCCCCGTACGCGGACGGACTTGCGCATGTGTGTGCGCGCTTCGAACGCGGTGTCGTCGTCGAACGCGGCAAACCCGCCGTCGGCTTCGAGCCTGCGCCACAGCATCGCGTAGCGCGGCTGGGTGTTCGTCGGCGCCTCGGCGACGCCGATGATGACTAAGGCGCGCGGCGACTCGCCGACGCGGAAGCGCTCGTCCTCCGGCGTGGCGCACTGCGCCAACGCCAGCATCGCCAGCATCGCGAACATAAGACGCATCGGCCCCTGCCTTGCCGCCAGGCGCCTAACATGCCAGCACGCCGGGCCGGAGGGAAACCCATGAACGACGGCTTGGGGGCATATGAGGGACCGGTCGAGCTTAAAGACGGCCCGTTCGCCGGTTGGCTCACCTGGAGCGCAGGCGCCGATCCTTACGAAACCGCCATCGGGCCGTTCTGCTTCAAGCTCGAAGACGGCCGCGCGCGCTCGGCCTTCCAGCCGCGCCGCGAACACTTGAACGGCGGCGGCACGATTCACGGCGGCGCCTTGATGAGCTTCGCCGACTTTTCGCTTTTCTCCATCGCTCACAACGTGTTGCGCGGCGCAAAGGCGGTCACGCTGACTTGTAATTGCGAATTCCTATCCGCCGGCGGGCTCGATGGCGCCGTGGAATCCGAAGGCGAAGTGCTGCGCGAGACGCGCTCGCTGATTTTCGTGCGCGGCATTGTCACACAACTTGGCCAGCCGCTGCTTGCATTTTCCGGCGCGCTCAAGAAGATCAGTGCGGCGCCGCGGGGCTGACGCGGACGCTGACGGGGGTCATTCATGCGAACGCCGGAAGCGGCTTTCGACTTGCGCGCCGCGATGTCCGAGGAACTGCGCGCTGCGATCACTGAACTCGACTCTTGTGCGCAGAGCGAAGGCGCCCTGCATCGATGCCGCGTTCATGTGAAACGCGCGCGGGCGCTGGCGCGGGTCGGCCGCGCCTGTGCGCCTGGACTTTCGACTGTGTTCAACGACACCGCGCGCGGCGTCATGCGCACGTTGGGGCACGCGCGCGACATGGGCGCGCTGGCGGAGACGGCGAACAAGATCAGCATGACGGCGCGGGGCAAGACCGCGGCCGCCTTGAAGGCGCTGGCGGACGGGCTCGAAGCGGAGCGCGCGGCCTCCGAAGCGCTCAATGCGGACAGCGCGCGAGCTGGTTTGAAAGACCTGTTGGCGCTGGCGCAAGTCTGGCCGGAAGCGTCGTTGCGGCAGATCCGGCGCGGCGGCGAGCGCATCGCGCGGCGGGCGCGGCGCGCCTATAAAGGCGCGCAATCCGACGCGGAGACGGCGCGCCGCCATGTCTGGCGCAAGCGTGAGAAGGACCGACTTTACGCCGCGGTGCTGCTCGAAGGCGTCTGGCCGGCGCCAGTTAGGCGGAAAGCGGGAGCGAAACTAGGTGACCTGCTCGGACGCGAGCGCAATGCAGCGCTGCTGCTCGAGCGTATCGAAGCCGCCCCGGCCCTGGTCGGCGAGGGCAAGGCGCCGCAACGGGCGGCGAAGGCGCTACGGAAAGCGCATCGCAAGCTGGCGCGGCGCGCCGACGCGCTGGGCGCCGAACTCCACGCCGGCGGCGCCTGATCGCTACTGGAAAAGCTGCGCAGGCAACGCAACCATGATCGCCGCAGGCTAACGTCGGAGAACAGGCGCGCGACCAGCAGCGCGACAGCGGCGAGCCTTCGCGCATTATCCGACGTATATGTCACGCCCGCCCCGCTCTTCCTCCGTGGCGCTGTTTGCGCCGCGCCCTTGGCGCCAGGGCATTCTTGACCCTGGCGGCTGCAAACTTCATCAAACCTTCAGCGTGGCTTGGAGCAGGAAATAATGGGCGCGGACATTCGCTTCGACGGGCAGGTCGTCATCGTCACCGGCGCTGGCGGCGGCCTCGGCCGCAGCCACGCGCTCGAGTTCGCGCGCCGCGGCGCGAAGGTGGTGGTCAACGACCTGGGCGCTGCGGTCGATGGTTCGGGCGGTTCGTCCGCGGCGGCGGAAGCGGTCGTCGCTGAAATCGCAGCGGCGGGCGGCGAAGCCATCGCCGACGGCGCATCGGTCACGAACGATGCAGGCGTTGCCGCAATGGTCGAACGGGCGGTGGCGAAGTGGGGCCGCATCGACGTGCTAATCGCGAATGCCGGCATCCTCCGCGACAAGAGCTTCGCCAAGATGGAGGTGGCGGACTTCGCGTCCGTCGTCGACGTGCACCTGATGGGCACGGTTAAGCCGGTGAAGGCGGTCTGGGAAATCATGCGCAGCCAGAATTACGGGCGCATCGTCGTCACGACGTCGTCGACCGGACTCTACGGCAATTTCGGCCAGAGCAATTACGGCGCGGCCAAGCTGGCGCTGGTCGGCTTCATGAATACGCTGAAGCTCGAAGGCGGCAAGAACGACATCCGCGTCAACGCGATCTCGCCAGTGGCGGCCACGCGGATGACGGACTCGCTGATGCCGCCCGAGATGTTGACTAAGCTCGCCCCCGAGCACGTGACGCCGGGCGTCGTTTATCTCGCGTCGCAAGAAGCTCCCACCGGCGCAATACTGACGGCGGGCGCGGGCGTCTTCGCCTTGGCTCAAATCGTGGAAACCGATGGCGCCTATCTGGGGACCGGCGCGAGCGCCGAGGCCGTGCGCGACAACTGGCGCGAAATCACGGACCCGGCCGGTGGCGAGGCGTACCAGAGCGGCGCCGGTCAGACGCAGAAATTCCTCCGCAAATCAGCAGAATAGGCGCCGCCGGGGACTAATCGTCACTGCCGCTTGCGGGCAACAGGTTGCCGGTTCCGCGCACCAGGCTAGCTGTTTTGGTGTGCCATACCGGCGCTGTTCGTCTAGGAAGCGCGCCTCATGGGGCTCTGGATCCTCTTCGCGCTGCAGCTGGCGGCGACTGGACTCGGCTTCGTCTATCTCTTGCGGCGGCAACGTCAGCTCGAGGGCGACGTCGAGCGGCTGCGGGCCGAGCTCGCCGCCGCCGACAGTCGCGCCGCCGCACCGCGCCGCCGGGCGCAGGGCGCTGTCACCCCGGTCGACGCCGATGTCGTAACGCTGACGCCGCCGCCGTCGGCCCGCGCGGCGCAGGCTTGGCGCTCGCCCGGCGCGCCGCTCCAAGTCGATGCGCCGCAAGCCCTGCCCAGCAAACTGCGCGGCGTGATCCTAGGCGTGGTGGCCGCCGCGCCCGCGCTCGCTTTTCTGTTCGGCGTCACCCAGTCCGCCATCATCGCCAGCGGCCTCGCTGTCGCATTGGCGATGATCCTGCTCGCGCTGCGGTCAGATTGGAGCGCGTCGGCTTGGGCCGGTGTCATCACCGGCGCGGGCTGGGCGCTGGCGGGCTTCGTGCTCGGCGTGGCGCACGCATCACCGGTGGTCTATTCCGTTTTCGTCGCGTTCTGCGGCGTCGCCGGCTTGGCGCACGCACAGCTGCGCCGAGCCGCACCCGGCTCGGCGATGGCTTTGGTCATGGCCAGCATGTCGCTGGCGCTCGCCAGCCAGATCGGAATCATCGGCGCGGCGGGCGCGGCGTTCGGCCTGATCGTCACGGCCGCGGCGATCACGGGCGCGCTGAGCCTGCGGCTCGAGACCTTGCACCTTGCCGCCTTCGGCGCGGCGCTGATCGGGCTCTTTGTCCTGAGCGGCCAGACCGCCGCCGCGATCTGGTTCACGCCGGCGGCGGCGTGGGCGGGGGCGATTTTCCTGGCCATCGCATTCGTGCGCGCGCCCCAACTCGGCCCGCGCGGCGTCGCTATCGCTGGCACCGGCGCGCTTGCGCCGCTTCTCGCGATCGGCGCCCTCCACTATGCCGGCCATGGCCTCGCCGACCGCTTCGCGGCGGCAGGCGCGCTTGTGGCGCTTGCGGCGACGCTGGGCGGGCTGATCGCGCTCGCGGCGCTGCGCCGGCGCGGCGGGCTCGCCGCGCTCAGGGTGACCCTGTGGGTTCTCGCGATCGCCGCCTTCGCCGCGCTCAGCGGCGCAATCCTGCTCGCGCTGCCCGCGCCCTTTGCCGCGCTCGCGTTCGCGGCCGCGGCTCTTGGGCTTTCGCTGCTCAATGCGCGCCTTCCTGACGCCGCGTGGCGGAGCTTCGCCTGCATCGCCGCGCTCGCCGCCGCTGTCTTATCAATCGACGCGGCGCAGCTCCTGCTGAACGAAAGCCCGATTTGGCCGGCTTGGGCTTTGCTCGTCGCCGGCATCGGCGTCCCGGGCCTGCTGCTCGCTTTCGGCGCCGCCTTCGCCGATCGCGCACACGCCCCGTTTACGGCGGGTCTGTTCGAGACGATTGCGTTCGTCGCCGGCGTCTGCGCCGCCAGCCTCGTGCTGCGGCTTTACTTCTCGGCCGGCGCGACGCTGCTTTCGCCGATTGGCTTCGTCGAGGCCGGCGCGCACATCGCCGTGTGGCTGGCCGCCTCGCTCGTGATCGCATCCCGCTCGCGCCGTGGCTCGGCGCATGCGCGTATGGGCGTCGCCACCCTGCTCGGGCTGATGGCGCTCGGCGCGTTGCTGTTCATCGGCGCACTGTGGCTGACGCCGTACTGGAGCGTGCGGGAGGCGGCCGCGGCGAGCGCGCACCACGCGCCGCTTGGATTTCTGGCGCCGGCGATCGTCGCGTTCGCGCACTGGGTGTTCTGGCGCGCGCGGGGGGCGGAGACGCGCACGCGGCTCGCCTTCGGCGCCGGCGCGGCGGGGATCGCCGCTTTCATCGCGCTCGAAGTGCTGCGCGGCGGCGCGCTGCCGGACTGGGCGAGCGCGCTGATCGCGGCGGTTTCGTTCGCGCTTGCGATCGTCGTCAACTTCGCCCCAGGCGTCGTCGGCCACGGGCCCCGCGGCTCATACGGCGAGAAATATCTCCATCGAAATCGGCGCCGCCAGCAACGCGCTTAGGCGCGGCATTGCTTTGGCCATGTGCAGCGTGTCGGCGTGGCGCTCGAACGCTTCCATGCTGGTGAATTGCGCGTGCATCGCGAAGTGATTGCGCGAGCCGATCATGCGGGTGACGACGTAGGAGTCGCAGCCGACTTCGACGTCGCGGACCTGATACGCGAAGTCGCGCATCAGCGTCTCGAACTCTTCATCCGATCCCGGACGCGTCTCGGCCTTCAACACGGCGCAGATGCTGCGCGCATCCGAGCGCGAGAGACGATAACTGCTTGGGTCAGCCCAATCCATGCGAACACGCGCACCGCCCCCCGGCGGCTCCCTCAACCCCACCTTCATGATGTTAGGCGCCAAGCCGGGCGCTCCGCAACAGAAGGACTCAGCTGCCCCAGCAGGCGAAGGCGACTTCGCGCATCTTCTGCGCGCTGCCGGCGAGATAAGTGTTGGTGCGGCCGTTGACGGTGACCGAGAGACGATCGTTCGGCTGCACGCCGGCGAGGATCGGCGGGCGCTGGGGCAGATTGATGGTGACGGCCTGGTTGCGCCCGCGGCCGCTGGTTGCGGCGGGAACGTTGACCGTGAGCTGGCCGATGCCGACAGCAGCAGTGCTGGCGCGGCGGCCCTGGCGGCCGAATGTGAAGTCGCTGATGACGATATCGCCTTCGGGCGGACGGCAGGTGATGGTGGCGGTGACGCGGCCGCGTTCATCGCGCTGGGTCGCGGTGGCGACGCCATCGGCGGTGAACTCGTAGCGCCAGCCTTCTTCGCTTTGCGCCGAGCTGACGCCTGGCGCACCGAGCGCCAATGCGCACACACAGGCCGCGAACAGTTTCCGCATCAGGTGGTCTCCCGTCCCGCTGGTTCGTCCAAGGAGCGGCTCTTTAGCACGCCCTTTGCGGCCTCCGCGACGGCATAACGCCGTTGATGTTCGGTAATCATCAGCGGAGCAGCGGCTGACCTTGTTCCAGTTCCAGCAGGAGCTGCTTGCGCTCCATGCCGCCGCCATAGCCGGTGAGGCTGCCATTGGCGCCGATGACGCGATGGCAGGGGATGACGATGGCGATCGGGTTCCTGCCGTTGGCGAGGCCGACGGCGCGCGAAGCCTGTGGAGAACCGATCGCCGCCGCCTGCTGGCCGTAGCTGCGCGTCGCCCCATACGGGATGGCGAGCAACGCCTGCCAGACGCGCTGCTGGAACGGCGTGCCCTTGGGCGCGAGCGGCAGATCGAACGCGCGCAGCTTGCCGGCGAAGTAAGCGTCGAGCTGGCGGCGAGTTTTGTCGAGGACGGCGTCGGCGCCTGCGGGCGCAGGCGCGTACGGATAGCGCGGGTTCTCGAACTGCAAGTCAGTGAGCGCCGCGCCGTTCGAAATCAACGTGAGCGGGCCGCAGGGGCTTTCGTACACGGTGCTAATGCTCATGGCCGCAGTCCTTTCTTGGCGGCGCGACGCCAGAGCCGGATCGCGGCGTAGGCGCGCCAGGGTTTCAGATGCTCGAGCGTCTCGCCTTTGCGGCCGAGCGCGTTGATGAGGGCGATGTCGCTCGCGGGATAGGCGTCAGGATCGCCGAGCGCGCGCAGCGCGATGTATTCAACGGTCCAGGGGCCGATGCCGGGAATGGTCGAAAGCGCCGCTCTGCCCGCTGCGATGGCGCCGCGCGCGAGCGGGAGCCTGCCTTCGCTGGAAGCGACGGCGAGATGATGCAACGTCTCCGCGCGCTTCTTCGGCAATCCGATCTTGGCGATTGCGTCTGCGCCCGCGTTCGCGAGCGCGCTCGCATCCGGAAAAGCGTGCGTGAGTTCGCCGCCATTTGCGGGCTGGAAACCGGGGGTGCGCGCGCCGAACCGCTCGACGAGCCGTTCCGTGAGCGTGCGCGCGCCGATGACGGTGACTTGCTGGCCGAGCACGGCGCGGATCGCGGTTTCAAAGCCGTCGAGCGCGCCGGGGACGCGCACGCCGGGCTCGCGTTTCACATCGCCGGCGAATTCGGGATCAGCCGCCAAGTGCGCATCGACGGCGGTCATTTCCGCATCGAGATCGAAGGCGCCGCGCACGTTGGCGACGAGCGGGCGCAAGTGCGGCGCGAGGTTTTCCGAAAGCGTCAGTGCGAGGCCCTTCGGGCCCATGCCGATTTCGAGCCAGCCCAGCGCATCGCCCCATTTCAGCGCGCGCGCATAGGTTTTCGCGCCGCCGATCTCGACGCCGGGCAGCGCACGCAGACTCAAGAATTGCAGGATCGGCGCGATGTTGTAGTCGCCGCGCGGCGAGAGGCTGACGGTGAAGGTCTCGCCGCGTTCGATGCTCTTGCGGCCGCGCATCTTCGAGGGCGGCGCTCCGTAGCGGTCCTTCATCGTCGCGTTGAAGCGGCGCAAGGAACGGAAGCCGGAGGCGAAGGCGATCTCGGTGATCGGCAACGCAGTTTCGTTGAGCAGGCGCCGCGCGGCGAGCAGACGGCCGGTTTGCGCAATGTCGATCGGGCTTGCGCCGAACTGCGCGTTCATCACCCGGCGCAGATGGCGCGAGGTGACGCCGAGCTCTTCGGCCAGGGCTTCGAGCCCCTGCTCTTCGAGCGCACCGGCTTCAATGCGGGCGTACGCGGCGGCGGCGAGGCGCGCGGGCGCGTCGATCGGCGCAAGACCGGGCGCGCGCTCGGGGCGGCAGAGCAGACATGGGCGAAAGCCAGCGGCTTCGGCGGCGGCGGCGCTCGGCCAAAAAGTGCGGTTCTGCTTTTTCGGCGTGCGCGCCGGGCAGATGCAGCGGCAATAGATGCCCGTCGAGGTGACGCCGATATAGAACCGGCCGTCGAAGCGGCGGTCCTTGGCGTCGCACGCGGCGTGGCAGGTGTCTGCGTCGAGCATGAGGGCAATATGGGCCTTTCGGTGGTTAGCGTCTCGCCGGATTCGGACATGTTTAGGCAGTAGGCAGTCGGCAGTAGGCAATAGGCGCGTTGGCGCGCCGGCAGACGCCGGTGCTCAAAATTCCTACTGCCTACTGCCCACTGCCTACTGCCCCTAATGAGAGGCGGGGCGCGTCGGACGCGCTGGGGTAGTGCCTAGTGTGCGCTGCTCGATCGCTCGAGCAACGCTGCGCGTCGAACGCGCCCCGTTACGGTCTGTGCTCGCCGGCGCCGTCGCGGGAGGTGTATTCACTCCTGGAGGCGGCTCGGCCGGCGGCGTGTGTCGCCTTCTCCGAAGAAGACGCAGGCCCCGGCGGTTATGACCCCGCCGGCTTCAGGCTTCGCTTTCGCAAAGCCTCACGCTCGACCGCAGCCCTCACATTTCAAAGCTTCGGAGCTCTTCGAAATCCTCTCGTGTGAAAGCGAGGGCATTATAGCTCCGTTTCGGCGCGGTCGGATTGATTTTGGCGCGAGCGTTGGTTGCATTGGAATTTTGCGCGAAAACATGGGGGATAGAGCGCGCCTCTATCCCCGTCATCCTGGGGCTCAGCGAAGCTGAGAGCCCAGGATCCAGGGGCCAACACCGCAGCGGTCGCCCCTGGATCCTGGGCTCGCGCTACGCGCGCCCCAGGATGACGGATGAGGCTGCGGCTACTGCGGTACGCTGAGGCAGATGATCAAGCCGCCGCGCTCAACGCCGTGTAGCGCTTCAGGTGCGAGTCGACGTTGCCGAAGGTGGCGTCGAGTGGCGTTTCGCCGTCCGAGGAAAATGCCGGGTCCTCACCGGCGGCTTGACAGGCGGCGCCAACGAAGTAGATAATTAGGCAATTAGTTAAATGCTCAGATGACCGACACCATTTTCGACGCGCTTGCCTCCACGCCGAGGCGGAAGATCCTGGCCTATTTGGCTGAGGCAGAACTTACTGCGGGCGAGATCGCGGCGCGCTTCTCCATGAGCAAGCCGGCCATATCCAAGCACCTGTCGGTGCTGGAAAACGCTGGGCTGATCCGCGGCGAGAAGCGCGGTCAGTTCGTGCACTACGCGCTCGTGCGCGAAAGCTTAGTCAACACGCTGAACGGCTTCGTGCAGGAAGTCTGCCCGGTGTCACGACCGCTGAAGCGCGAAAGCAAGAAGCTCAAGGGCGCGCGCGGCTGAAGGAAGACGGCGATGGATTGGCGGCTGGGATCTGAGCGCATCATCGCCGATGAAAAGACGGACGCCAGCCTCGGGCAGGTGAGGTGGAGCCCGGTCAAATCGATCTGGATCGGTTCGATGACGACGGCCGCCCTTCTCATTGGGCCGTTCGTTTTCAGCTGGAGCGCGCTTGCAGTGTTTGTCCTGCTGAGCGCCGTTACGCTCTGCACTGGACACTCCGTCGGCATGCACCGGCGCCTGATCCACAACAGTTTCGAATGTCCGCTGTGGTTCGAATACGCGCTTGTCTATTCGGGCGTGCTCGTCGGCATGGCTGGGCCATTCGGCCTGATGCGCCAGCACGATCTGCGCGATTGGGCGCAGCGTCAGTCCCGTTGCCACGATTATCTCAAACACGGCCGCGGCATTGTCACGGACGGATGGTGGCAGCTTCACTGCGATTTGAAACTCGATCATCCGCCGCGCTTTCAGCCCGAGCGGCGCATCGCCGAAGATTCCGTCTACCGGTGGATGGAGCGAACTTGGATGTGGCAGCAATTGCCGATCGCCCTCGTTCTGTTCGCCTTCGGCGGCTGGAGTTGGGTGGTTTGGGGCGTTGCGGCGCGCGTGGCTGCGTGCGTGACCGGACATTGGTTGATCGGCTATTTCGCCCACAATGAAGGGCCGATGCGCTGGCGCGTGAACGGCGCCGGCGTTCAAGGCCGCGATGTGCCGATCGCTGCGCTGCTTTCAATGGGCGAAAGCTGGCACAACAATCACCACGCCTTCCCGGGCTCAGCGCGCATAGGCTTATCGGAAGATCAACCTGATCCGGGTTGGTGGTTCATCCTGTTGCTGCAGAGGCTCGGCCTCGCATGGGATATCAAGACCCCGGCGAGCCTGGCGCATCGTGAAGCGCTTGTGCGTTTGCCAAACGATGAAGGCGGTTGCCCGGCGTGCCGCGTGGCGATGCGCGCGTGGCGGCGATGGAAGGCTGCGGCCGCGCGCGCCGATTATCGGTTCGCGGGGGCGCGGGCGAGTGTGCGGGCAGCGGAGCGGGTGAGCTTTTGAATGGCGGCCCGCAGTGCTGGTCCTGCTGCACCGCGGCGGCTGAACGCCCCTCACCTCCTGCCCCCTCTCCGCAAGGGAGAGGGGGAAACGCGCCAAGGGTTAGGCGGCGGCGCTCAACGCCGTGTAGCGCTTCAGGTGCGAGTCGACGTTGCCGAAGGTGGCGTCGAGCATGGTGACGCGCTTGAAATAGTGGCCGACGCGCATTTCGTCGGTGACGCCCATGCCGCCGTGGATTTGGACAGCGGCTTGGCCGACGAAGCGGGAATGCTTGCCGATCGAGACTTTGGCGGCGGAGACGGCGCGGGCGCGTTCTTCGTTGCTTTCGCCGAGCTTGATGGTGGCCCGCAGCGCCATCGAGTAGCTCTCTTCAGTCGCCATGAACATGTCGACCATGCGGTGCTGCAACACTTGGAAGTCGGCGATGGCTTTGCCGAATTGCTTGCGCGTCTTGGCGTATTCGCGCGTCAGGTCCGACATCATGCGCATGCAGCCGACAGCTTCGCTGCAATACGCGGCGTTGGCTTCATCGACGATGCGTTCGATCAGCGAGAGCGCGTTGTCGACCTCGCCGATCAGGTTGGCTGCGCCGACGCTGACGTTTTCGAGATAGACTTCCGCTGCACGTGTGCCGTCCATGGTCGGATAATCGCGGGTGGAGACGCCGTTCGCGCTTTTCGGCACGAGGAAGAGCGAAATACCCTTCTCGTCGCGCTGGGCGCCGGCGGTGCGAGCGCTGATCAGGAGATGATCGGCTTGCGGCGCGCCGAGGACGACGGCCTTGTGGCCGTTGAGGACCCAGCCCGCGCCGTCCTTCTTGGCGCTGGTCGCGACATCGTGCAGCGTCCAGCGGCTTTTCGGTTCGGCTTGGGCGAAGGCGATGACGCGCTCGCCGGAGGCAATGGCGGTGAGGTGTTCGTCCTTCTGTGCGGCATTGCCGGCGTATTTGAGCGCGCCGGCGCCGAGGACGACGGTGGGCACGTAAGGCTCGACGATCAGCGCCTTGCCGAACTCTTCGGTGACGACGCTGATGTCGATGGCGCCGCCGCCGAGGCCGCCGAAATCTTCCGGCAAGGGCGCTGCGAGCAGGCCGAGTTCAGCGAACGCGGCCCAATTGGTTTTCCAGGCGTCTTCGTGCGACAGCGCTTCGCGGCGCTTGTCGAAATCGTACTGCCCAGCCGCCCACTTCGCGATCGAGTCGCGGAGCATGTTTTGTTCGTCGGTGTAATCGAAGTTCATTGGAGATCTTCCTAGGATTTTCGGGCGCTTCGCAGTTGCATCGCCAATATCTCCGCCAACGCAAGCGACAGCAGAGCCAGCCCAGCGGCAGGAACAACCTGCAACGCGATGTCTGCGGGAGTGGGCACGTAGGCCAACTCGCCAGGTTCAAGCGAGGCGCTTGCGTTGTCGTAAATCACGACGGCGCGGACGGCGCTGAACGCCGCGAGCGCCAAGACGATCGCAGCGGCAGCGCGCAATGCCCATACAAGGGTAGCGCGATAGATCGCCATCAAAGCCCCAGCACCATCTTGGCGATGATGTTGCGTTGGATTTCGTTGGAGCCGCCGTAGATCGAGGCTTTGCGCCAGTTGAAATAGATCGGCGCGGCGTGGCTCGAATAGTCCGGGCCAACCGGGAATTCGTTCGAGCCGAGGCCGCGCGGGAAAGGCTGCGCGTAATTGCCGACGGCTTCGAGCGTAAGTTCGGTCAAGCGCTGCTGGATTTCGGTGCCTTTGATCTTGAGCAGCGAGCTTTCCGGACCGGGGCCCTTGCCGGCTTGCTCACGCGCGAGCGTCCGGAGTTCGGTCATCTCAAGTGCGGAGAGATCGATCTCGAGTTCGCTGAGCTTGCGCTGGAAGTCTTCGTCTTCGATCAGCGGTTTGCCGTCGTCGCCGATCTCGGCTTTGGCGATAGCTTTGAGGCGCTCGACATTGCGCTTGGAGCGGGCGACGCCGGCGATGCCGGCGCGTTCGTGCGCGAGCAGGAATTTGGCGCAGGTCCAGCCCTTGTTTTCCTCGTAGATGCGCTGATCGACCGGCACCTTCACGTTTTCGAGGAAAACGTCGTTCACTTCATAGCCGCCATCGAGCAACTTGATCGGGCGCACGGTGACGCCGGGCGACTTCATGTCGATCAAGAGAAAGCTGATGCCCTCTTGCGGCTTGGCGCTCGGATCGGTGCGGACGAGGAAGAAGCCCCAATCGGCGTGCTGGCCGAGCGTGGTCCAGGTTTTCTGGCCGTTGACGATGTAATGATCGCCTTCGCGCACGGCGCGGGTTTTGAGCGAGGCGAGATCGGAGCCGGCGCCGGGTTCGCTGTAGCCTTGCGCCCACCAGACTTCGCCCGAGAGAATGCCAGGCAGATAACGTTGCTTCTGCTCAGGCGTGCCGAACGTGTAGATGACGGGGCCGACCATGGAGACGCCGAACGGGAGCGGCGGAATGGTTTCGGCGCGCGCGTTTTCTTCGAGCCAAATGTAACGCTGCGTCGCGGTCCAGCCGGTGCCGCCGTATTCCTTGGGCCAAGCAGGCGCGGACCAGCCTTTCTTGCCAAGGATCTTGTGCCAAGCGAGGAAGTCCTCCTTCGAGAGGTCTTCGCGCAGCACCTTGCCCTTCAAGTGCTTCGGATAATTCTGTTCGATGAAAGCGCGGACTTCGTCGCGAAACGCGAGCTCTTCCGCGGAGAAATTGAGATCCATATGGCCGGCCCGTTGACGCGCGCGGAAAGCGCGCGCGTTGCGCGCCGACTATAGAGCGCCGCGTGGGCCTATCAACTCGGCGTCGGGAATGCGCTTGCCGCTGCGGCGCCGTTCGGCGAACGAACGCGCGGCTTCGGCGGCTTGACGCTCGGCGGCCTGCGTCTCCGTCGTCGGCGCGCGCGCGGCGGGACGGTTGGTCGGCGTCGCTTGCGGCGCGGAGCCGCCGGGCGCGCCGGAATCGATGCGCACCTGCGGCACGCGCCGATCCTCGACCTGGCACGGCAGGTCGGTCTCAGTGGCGAAGGCGAACGGCGCGGACATGGCCGTAAAGGCGCTCGCTAGGATCAGGACCTTCATCTCACTCCCCTCCGCGCGCGCCTCACAGAAGGCGACGCGCTCAAGCATCCCTTCTTACGCCGCGTCAGCCGCAGCTTCGGCCGCGAATTGCGGACCGGCGCACGCCGCTGACGCTAGCATAGACCCATCCGCGCCAGATTCGCTGATCACAGCTTGGCGAGCGATGGCGCGGGCCTCGGCTTGGGCCTGGGCGGCAGTCTCGGCCGGTTGGCGGCGGGCTTCGGCGTTGAGCTGCATCTTGACCGCGCCGAGTTCGGCGCCGGGCTGCGCGGCGGCTTCATAGGCGGTGCAGCGCACGGCGCTCAGAAACTGATCGCCCGACATTTGCGGGCCAGTCGCGCTCAGGGCCATGGGGACGGCCACGATCGCGGCGGCGCCGGTGGCGAATACAGCGAAACGCATGGGACTTTCCCTCCAAGTCAGCACCTTTGCCTGACCCGTGTTGGAGATGCCGCGCCCCGCTGAGGCGGATGCATCCTTGCCGCGAATTCAGACTGATATCGATATACGATAAGGCGTATCGAGAGTCAATGTGAATTTATCGAAATTCGATACAGGCGCGGTGGCGGGCGATTGCGGGCCGGATTTCAGGGCCTTAGCTGAGGGGCCATGAGCCAGCCGATCTCCACGCCCTGCATCAAGGTCTGCGCCGTGAGCGGCGAGACGGGTCTGTGCATCGGCTGCGGGCGGACGCTGAACGAGATCGCGCGCTGGGGCGCCCTCTCGGAAGACGAGCGGCGCGCGATCATGGCGGCGCTGCCGGAGCGGCTGGCGGCGAAGGCGCGCTAGAACGCGGCTTCGCGCAGCATGTTGAGCGCGACCAGCGCCAGGAAGACGGCGAAGGCGCGCTTCAAGGCCAGTTGCGGCAAGCGGTGCGCGAGCCGGGCGCCGAGCGGGGCGGTGAGCGCGGTAAGCGCGGCCAGCACGACAAAGCCCGGCAGGCTGACGAAGCCGAGCGACCAGGGCGGCAGCCCTTCCCTGCCCCAGCCCATGGCGACGTAGCCGAGCGCGGCCGGCAGCGCGATGGCGGCGCCGAAGCCGGAGGCGGTCGCCACCGCCTGGTGAATCGGGCGCCCGCCGAGCGTCATCACCGTGACACCGAAGGCGCCGCCGCCGATGCCCATCATCGCCGACAAGAGCCCGATGCCGCCGGCGGTCAGCGCGCGCCACAGCCCGTGCGGCAAGTCGCGGAAGACGCGCCAGTTGGGCGAAGAGAACGCCATCTGCAGCGCGATCAGCAAGAGCCCGGCGCCGAAGACGATCAGCAGCACTTCGTTGTCGACCAATCCGGCGACGCCGGCGCCGATGAGCGCGCCGAGCGTGATCCACGGGCCCCATTTGCGCAGCACGTCATAGTCGACCGCGCCCGCCTTGGTGTGCGCGGCGAGCGAGCGCCAGGAGGTGGAGACGATGGTCGAGAGCGAGGTGCCGACGGCGACGTGCATGCGCACGGCTTCGTCGACGCCGAGCGCGGTGAAGACGAAATAGAGCGCCGGCACGACGACGGCGCCGCCGCCGATGCCGAACAGGCCGCCGGCGAAGCCCGCGGCGAGGCCGGCGCCGGTCAAAGCTGCAATGAACCAGAGAATCTCGCCGCTCATGCCGCATCTGCGGCGGGTCGCGCGATCTCGGCAAGAGCAGCGCGAACGACGCTCGCATCGGCCCCGGAGCGGACGGCTTGGGTCGACAGCACGCGGCGCCAGGCGCGCCCGCCCGGCACGCCGTTGAAGAGGCCCAGCATGTGCCGCGTCATGGCGTGGAGCGGGACGCCCTCGCCGAGCCGCGCTTCGATGTAGGGGATGTGCGCTTCGACGGCGGCGATCGCGTTCGGGGCCGGGTTGGGCGCGGCGAAGATGCGGGCGTCGACGTCGAGAAGAATGGCGGGCGATTGGTAGGCGGCGCGGCCGAGCATGACGCCGTCGAGCCCTGCGCTTTCCGCCATGGCGTGATCGAGGTCGCGCAGGCCGCCATTGAGGACGATCTCGAGTTCGCGGCGCTCGCGCTTCAGCGTGCGCACGAGCTCGTAGTCGAGCGGCGGCACGTCACGGTTCTCCTTCGGCGAGAGGCCTTTCAGCCACGCTTTGCGCGCATGCACGGTGAAGCTGCGGCAGCCGGCGGCTGCGCAGGCGTCGACCAGCGCGAACAGCGCCGCGCGCGGCTCCTGCTCGTCGACGCCGATGCGGGATTTTATCGTCACTTCGACGTCGGGCGCGGCGGTCTGCGCCGCTGACCAGAGTTCGGCCACCAGCGCCGGCTCCTGCATCAGGCAAGCGCCGAAGCGGCCTGACTGCACCCGGTCGGACGGGCAGCCGATGTTCAGGTTGATCTCGTCGTAGCCGAAGCTGGCGCCGATGCGCGCGGCTTCGGCGATCTTGGCCGGATCGCTGCCGCCGAGCTGCAAAGCGACGGGGTGTTCGGTTTCCGAGAAGCCGAGCAGACGCGCGCGGTCGCCGTGGATGATGGCGTCGGCGGTGATCATCTCGGTGTAGAGCAGCGCCCGCTTCGTCAGCGCGCGATGGAAGGCGCGGCAGTGGCGGTCCGTCCAATCCATCATCGGGGCAATCGAAAACTTGCGGGAGAGACCTTGCGGCATTGGTGCTTCATCTCGCTGCGGGCGGCGGGGCCCGCGCATCTGCTCTATCGCTGGCGTTCCTGTCCCGCCCCATTGCACGGATCGGGCGATCGCGAAAGGGATGAGACGAAGCGCCTGCAGCAAAGCCGCACCACCACTCACCAGCGCCGCTTGACTCTCGGACGCTCGTCCTACATCATTTGGACACCCGTCCTAGGCCACGACCTATGCGGCCGAGCGGCGGCGAGGAGAGCCGAGGTGAACGCCAGCACGACACGTGAGGAGATCGTCGCGGCCGCCGACGATCTCTTTTATCGCCAAGGATTCGAGCACACCTCGTTTCAGGACATCGCCGAAGCGGTCGCCATCTCGCGCGGAAATTTCTATTATCACTTCAAAACAAAAGACGAGATTCTCGACGCGGTGATCGAGCGCCGACTCGCCGGCACGCGGGCGATGCTGGAACGATGGGAGCTCGCCGGCGCAGACCCGATCGCCCGCATCCGCCGCTTCGTCGAGATTCTTCTCGTCAATCGCGCCAAGATCAAGCGCCACGGCTGCCCGGTCGGCACGCTCTGCACCGAACTCGCAAAGCTTGCTCATCCCTCGCAAGCCGGGGCCAACGCGCTTTTCACGCTCTTCCGCACTTGGCTGCGCCGGCAGTTCGTGCTGCTCGGGCGCAAAGCGGATGCGGACGAACTCGCTTTGCATATCCTCGCCCGCAGCCAGGGCGTGGCCGTGCTCGCCAACGCCTTTCGGGACGAGAAATTCCTCCGCCACGAGGTGCGGCTAATGAGCGAATGGCTCGCAGGCGTAGCTGCGGGCGCCGATCCCCACAAGGAGAGCTGAACCCATGTTCGTCGTCTTGCTTCGCTTCGCCGACAAAAGCCGCGCCGCCGCGCTCATGGAGGCGCACAAGGAGTGGATCGCGGACGGCTTCGCCGATCAGGTCTTTGTGTTGCTCGGCAATCTGGAGACTGGGCTCGGCGGCGCGATTCTCGCGGCTGGCGCTTCCCGAACGGATATCGAGGCCCGGGTGAATGAGGATCCATTCGTCAAAGAGGGCGTCGTGCGTGCGGAGGTCATCGAGATCACGCCGTCCCGCGCCGATCCTCGCCTCGCTTTCCTGGTCGAGCCTCGAGCGCGGTAGTCCAAGGCGTTCACTCGAGGGCGAAGCGCACGGGCACGCGGACCGGCACGCCATCGACAGGTTGGCCGCCCAAGCGGGCGGGCGTTACCGTTGCGCTCGCCATGACGCGGAGCGCCACCTCGCCGCGGCCGCCATTGAGCGGCGTCTCTTCGACGATTTGGCAGTCCGTCACGGCGCCGGTCGTGCGAGCGAGGCACTGCACAACGACCGAGCCGTCGCCGAAGTGATCGGCGATGCCGAAATGCGCGTAGGCCTGGTCGAACACGCTTCGGCCCTCGACGCCGATGTCGCTCGGCGGCGTGTCGAAGCGGGGCATTTGCGTCTCCGGGAAAGTCACGGCGGACTCCGCCGGCGCGAGCACCGTTCCCGACACGACGCCGTATTGCGCGAAATAAATGCTGACGGCGTCATCGACGGCGAGCGCTTGGCGCATCAGCCCAAGGCCAAGCTCCTGATCTGACGGGTCGGCGCTACGGCTCAAGGCGAGGCCGTAGCCGTACCGCGCCGCCGCGTCCACCGGGCTCGCGCGCAGGATCAGCTCGAAATGAGCGGCGGCATCTGCGGCGCGGTCCTCGCGCAATGCGATGATGCCGGCGTACTGGCGCATCAGCAGCGATTCCGGCGCGCGTTCGAGGAAGCTCGCGCAGGCGGCGCCGTTCGCCGCCGGCTGTTCAACCGACTGGGCGCAGGCGCGGCGGACCTCGAACATGTTCGCACTGTTCGCGTCCGGCGCGCTCGGCGGCGCAAGCACCACGAATAGCGCAATGACGCCGACCACCACACCGATCTGCATCAGCCAAGTCAGGATCGAGAGCGGGCGGCGCCAAAAGGCGGCGCGCCGCCGCCACCAATCGCCCGCCTCGTAATCGAGCTCGTCCTCCGCGTATGGGATCTTGTCGTCGATATAATCGTAGAAGCGGCGCATCAGGCCGATGCGCGGAAACGAGACGAGCCGCGACAGCCAGGAGCGCTCGCTCAGCGGACGCGTCGCCTCCTTGTAGGCGGCGTGAAATTCGTGGCGGCGATCGCGCACGCGGGCGATGAAGGCGCGCGTTTTCGCGTCCTCGGCCAAGCCTTCGCGGAAGGCCAGCATGCCCGCGCCGATGCGGTCGCCGACGGCGTGCGAACGGTCTTCCCACTTGAAGTGCGCGACGGCCGCCTCGAGCACCGGCCCGCCATGGCCGTAGCGGCGAAGCACATCCGCGAGCCACCTCTCGGTCTCGACATAGACGCCGAGGCGCTCCATCGCCGCGCCTGAGACGAGCGCCTGAAATGCAGCCTGCATTTCCCAGGGCGAAGCGCCGTCGCGGATCGCCGCTTCCAGGCGCCGGCACGCCGCATCATGCGCTTCGAGAACTTCGTCGCGTGGCGGCGGCTCGCGGGTCTCGGCCGCGGCTGACTCAGCTTGCGCCGGCGCGGCGCCGTCGACAGCGACTGGCCCTGCCGCTTCGAGCACGGACTCGCCGCTGTCCTCTACCGGCTCGATCGCCGCATAACGAACGCGCCAGCGGATGATCTGCAGCGCCCGTTCGTAGGCGTTGCGCAGGCGCTTGAAGCCCTCGGGATCGTCTTCCGGATTGGTGCGCTTGAGGCGCTCGGCGTAGGCGCGGCGCACCTCGGCTTCGTCGGCCGTTTCGGCGATGCCGAGATGGCGCCAGATCTCGGCGCTCATAGAAAGGTTTCGCCCTCAAGGCGATCGAGAATCTGGCTGAGCTCGACACGCGCTTCCTCGCACATGCGCGGGTCCTGGCGCGCCAGCACTTCTTCGAACTGGCTGATGAGGCGGCCGACATAGTCGCGCTCAGCGCCGACGCGGTTTTCGTAGCAGCGCCCGGCGCGCGCGAGCGTGGCGCGCACCGCGTCGGTGTCGCGCGGATGCACTTTGAGCTTGGCCAGCGCCTTGCGGCGCTCCTCCAACTCGGCCTCGCTCATGCCTTCGCGGTCGACGATGACCAATTGCTGGCGCGCGCCGGTTTCCGGGACGTGGAGGTCGACTTCGAGCAAGCCGTTGATGTCGTAGCTGAAGCGGCAGGTGATTGGCGTATGACCGGCCTTCGCACGCGGCACCGGGATCGTCACCTCGCCGAGATAGACGTTGTCCTTCACCCAGCGGGACTCGCCCTGGTAGATCGGGAATTTTACTGCCGGCTGGTTATCGATCAGAGTCGAGAAGATCTCCTCGCGGCTCGCCGGCACGACGCAATTGCGCTCGAGGATCGGCGTGAACAGCCCCTCGACGATGCGCCCGCCCGCCTGTTTCTCCGCCGACGCGACGCCCAGCGTATAAGGACAAACGTCGGTCAACACGACCTCGCGCAAATCGACCTGGCGCGCCTTCAGCGCCGCCTGCACCGCAGCGCCCCGCGCGACCGCCTCGTCCGGATTGACCGAGGCCGAAGGGAAGCGCCCGAACATGCGCGTCACCGCCTTGCGCACAAGCGGCATCCGCGTGGCGCCGCCGACGAGAACGATCTCATCGAGCGCTTCAAAGGCGATATCGCTGTCGCGAAGCGAGCGGAGCACAGGATCGCGCAGACGCGCCAGCAGCGGTTCGCATTGGGTTTCGAAGGTTTCAGCCGATACTTCGAAGCGGCGCTCCTTGCCCTTCCAGACGAAGGCGAACTCGGCTGCCGCGGACTCGCTGAGCGCGCGGCGCGTGCGCTCCGCGGATTCGCGCAATCGCTGATAGAGCGCGTTGTCATCCTTGACCGAGCGGCCGAGATCGGATTCGAAGCGCTTGCGGGCGAGTTCAATCAGCACTTCGTTGAAGTCTTCGCCGCCGAGGCGATTATCCCCGGCGGTGGCGCGCACTTCGATGACGCCTTCGAAGATTTCGAGGATCGAGACGTCGAAAGTGCCGCCGCCTAGATCGAACACCAGGAACTTGGTCTGCTTGTCGCGCTGGTGGAGGCCGTAGGCGAGCGCCGCGGCGGTCGGTTCGTTGATGAGGCGTTCGACCTTGAGACCGGCCAGTTCGCCGGCGCGGCGTGTGGCTTTGCGCTGCTTGTCGTTGAAATAGGCCGGCACCGTGACGACGGCTTCTTCGACCGATTGGCCGAGATAGGCTTCGGCGTCCGCTTTGAGGCTCTTCAGCATCAGCGCCGACAATTCCTCGGGGCTGAAGGCGAGCTTGCCGAGCTGCGTCCGGTGGCGCGTGCCCATATAGCGTTTGAACGCGGTGGCGGTGAGCTGCGCGTGGGTCGATTGGCGCTCGCGCGCCGCTAGACCGGTCAGAACCTTGTCGTCGTCGATGCTGACGGCGGACGGGGTCAGCACCTGGCCGAGACTGTTGGGGACCATCTCGACGGCGCCGTCACGAAAGATCGCGCAGGCGCAGTTGGTGGTGCCCAGATCGATGCCGATAATCACGCCCGCCCCCGCAGCGCAAACGCCCGCTCCGTTGCCATGGGCGCGCGGCGCGCTAGAACGGGGGCGGGCAAGCCGAGGCCGGAGCATGGCGGGGAAGCCGCGACTAGACAAGCAGGCGCGAGCGCCGGCGGACACGGCATAGGGCGCGCCGATGTCCGCAATCGTCGCGATCTGGATTTTCATCATCGTCGCGCGGCTAGTGCTGCCGGCGATCTGGAATGCGGTGACCAATGCGGGGCCGCTGCGGGACGAATGGCAGCGGCGCGGCAAAGTCGCCGGCCATCGCGGGCCCGGACCGCGTTCGTTCAAGGGCCGCGCCGGGCGGCGGGAGTGGTGGCTGTCGACGCTCGGCAACGCTGTGGTCAGCGTCATCGTCGGCGCAGTCCCGGCGATCGGGACGCTGCTGACCCTGCCGTGGGTGGTGGCGACGTTGGCCGTCAACGCGCGCCGGTTGCATGATCTATCGTTGTCGGCGTGGCTGCAACTCGTGCCGATGGCGTTCGGGTTTGCGGCTGCGTTCTTCTACTTCCAGCTTGGCGGCCCCGACAATCCGCCCACGACGAGTTGGACGTTCGCCACGCCCGAAGGGCAATTCACCCTGCTCGCCGCCGCGACTGCGCTCGTCTATCTCGGCTTCTACGGTCTCGTCGGCTTCGCGCCAGGGCGGGGCGGCCCGAACGCTTACGGCGAAGCGGACGCGGCATAAGCGCGGTACACGCACGTGGATCGGCCTTCCGGCGATGTCGGCCGCGCATTCGAAGCGCGGATCCTCATTGGGCCAGCGCAAGCCTGCCGCTTATTGCTGTTCCGAGCGCCAGCTAACAGCGCTGGTTCCGCAAGAGGTCACGTCCTTCGGCGGGGTTCACGGTCCTGTCACAGCTTGAACAAAGCTGAGTCCGGGCGGAAACAAACGCGCGCTGTCGACGTTGGGGAGCGTCGAGGTACCACATGATTGTAACGTCAATCGGACGCCGGGCCGAGCGCGAGGCGCGCGAGGTTTCGCTGCGTCCGATTCACTTGGTCCACCGGCGCTGCAGCTATGATTACAAGCTCGCATTCGAACCGATCGGCGGCGCGGCAAAGCGGGCTTTCGACATCGGCGCCGCCTCGGCGGCTTTGCTGGTCCTCTCAGGCCCTTTGCTCCTGATCGCTCTGGTGATCCGACTGACGTCGCCGGGGCCGGCGCTGTTCCGCCAAGCCCGAAGCGGTTTTCGCGGCCGGGTGTTCGAAATCTACAAATTTCGCACCATGGTCGAGGCGCCCGCCCCGGACCGCCAAGTGGTCCAAACCCGCGAGGACGATCCGCGCGTCACCTGGTTCGGGAGGTTCCTGCGCCGCACCAGCATCGACGAGCTGCCGCAGCTGTTGAACGTGTTGCGCGGCGACATGTCCCTGGTTGGTCCGCGCCCGCACGCGCTGGCGCACGACCGCGTCTTCTACGGCGTCAACTTGTTCTATCCGCGCCGCTTCCATGCGCGCCCGGGCATCACCGGCCTCGCCCAGGTGGCCGGCGCGCGCGGACGCACCGATACGACCGAAAAGGTCGAGGCGCGGCTCGAACTCGACCTCGACTACATCGAGAATTGGTCGTTCGGGCGAGACTTGCTCATCCTGCTCAAGACCGTGCGGCTACTGTTCAGCGACAGGAACGCGTTTTGATTGCGGCGGCGGAGCGGCGGTTGGGGCCCCTCACGGTGCGCGCGAGCACGTGCGAGGCCATGGTGAAAGACATCGTGGCGGCGGTGCGGGAACATCGGGCGATGCGCGTCGCCTTCGCCAACACGCACCTGCTCTATTGCGCCGCGCGCGATCCAGGTCTGGCGCGGGAGCTCAAGGCGTTCTGCATCGTCAATGACGGCGTGGGCGTCGACCTTCTGTCGCGGATCGCGACGGGCGAGCGTTTCCCTGAGAACCTCAACGGCACGGACTTAACGCCTCGGGTCCTCGACGCGCTGCCTGATGGTTCTCGCATCTTCCTGCTCGGCGCCACGCCTGATGTGGCCGTCGCCGCCGCGCGCAGGATCGCCGAGCGATGGCCGGGTCTGCTCGTTTGCGGCGTGCGCGATGGTTACGCAGGCCTAGCGGAGGCAATCGAGGAGGTGGCGCGCGCCAGTCCCGATCTTGTGCTGGTCGCGATGGGAAATCCGCTACAGGAGCGTCTAATCGCCGACTGCAGCCGCCGGCGGGAGAGCGTGTTCATCGGCGTCGGCGCGCTGTTCGACTTTATCGCCGGCGCCGCTCCACGCGCGCCGGCTGCGTGGCGCCGGCTCCGATTGGAATGGCTGTTCCGCCTGCTGCGGGAGCCGAAGCGGTTGTGGCGGCGCTACACGATCGAAGTGCTGGTGCTGGCGGCCTTGATCTGCAGAGAGCGGTTTATGCGGAGGGCGTGATGCGCGTCTGCCACATCGTCCGCCAGTTCCATCCAAGCGTTGGCGGACTCGAGAGCTTCGTGATGGAGCTGGCGCGCGAACAGACTTCGCTCGGCGTCGAGTGCGAAGTTCTGACCCTCGATCGGGTGTTCAACGCCGAGTACAGCACGCTGGCGCCAACCGATACGGCGCATGGGCTGCCGATCCGGCGCGTGCCGATGATCGGGCACCCGCGCTTCTTCGTGCCGCTGGTGCGGCGCGAGACGCTGGAGCCGTTCGACGTGCTGCACGTGCACGGCATCGACGGCATGTTCGACCGCGTAGCTCGCCAACCGCGCCGCAAGGGTCAAGCGCTGGTGGCGACGACGCACGGCGCCTTCTTCCACACGCCGTTCATGCGCACCGCGAAGCAGGTCTATTTCCATACAGTGACGCGACTGGCGGCGCGCCAATACGACATCTGCCTCGCCAACAGCGAGTTCGACCGGCGCCGGCTGGCGATGATCGCCGACGACGTGGCGCTGCTGCCGAACGGCATCCGGCCGATCGGCGACTTTGTCGCGGAAGGCGCCGATCTGCTCTGCCTCGGCCGGCTCGCCAGCCACAAGCGCATCGACCGGCTGCTGACGGTCATGGCGGAGCCGAAACTGGCCGACGCCACGCTGCACGTCGTCGGCGCGCCCTGGGACGTCCGCATCTCCGATCTTCTGCAGCGCGCGGCGGAACTCGGCGTGGCCGACCGGGTGAACTTTCACGGCGGCCTGAACCAAGCGGCGCTGCAGCGTATCGCCCGCTCGTGCGGGCTGTTCGTCTCCGCCTCGCAGTACGAAGGGTTCGGCATGGCGCTGATCGAGGCGATGTCGATCGGTCTCGTGCCGGTGGTGGAAGGCAACGGCTCGTTCCGCGAGCTGATCGGCAAATCGCGGGTTGGGCAGATCACCCGCTACGCCGAACCCGCCACGGCCGCGCACGCTATCCGGGCCGAGCTCGACGCGCTCTCGCCCGAGCGCCGCAAGCAGGCCGTGCGCTTCGCCGGCGGCTATTCCTGGCGCGCGCACGCCGAGCAGACGCTGTCGCACTATCAGGCCGCGCTCGCGAAAGCGGCCTGATCTCTAGAGCGTGTACATTCCCGCTTCGGCGTGGCTGAAATAGAGCGGGTCTGCGTACGAGGAACGGCCCGGCGCGCGCATGTTCACGCCGTTCAGCGCAACGCCCAGCACCGGCGCGCGGACGGCGCGCAATTCGTTCAGCGCGGTCTGCAACGCCAGCGCATCGGTCTGGCCCCGCCGCGCGACGACAACCACGCCGTCCGCCAAAGCGGCGATGTCGCGGACTTCCGCGAGCGCCAGCACGGGTGCGCAATCGAGAATGACGATGTCGTAACTCTCGCCGAAATTGCGCAACATCGTCTTCATCGAATCCGAGCCGAACACGTCCTCGGCGGTGTAGCAATCGCCCGCGGCCGGCAGCACGTGCGCGCCGCTGGCTTCGTCCACGCCCACCGCGGACGCCCATTGCGCTTCGCCGCGCAGGACCTGCATGATGCCGACCTGCGGGTCGATGCTGAGCAGATGATTGAGCGAGCGCCGCCGCAGATCGCAATCGATCAGCAGCGCCTTTTGCCCGGAGAAGGCGCACACGCGGGCGAGGCAGAGCGCGGTGCTGCTCTTGCCCTCGCCGGGCAGCGCCGAGGTCACGGCGACAACGCGCACCTTCTGCGACCATCCCGCATGCAGGATGCGCAGCCGCAGCACTCGGATCGCCTCGGCGAAGGCCGACAACGGCTTGGCGGCGACGAAGCCGGCCGGGTGGCGGTCGATGCGCGGCAGCGCGGTGAGATCCTGGCGGCCGAGCAGCGGGATCGACGTCAGCATGTCGGCGCCGGCCTTCTCTTCGATGTCTTCCGCCGCGTGAATGCGGGTGTCGAACTGATCAACCAGGAATGCCGCCAGCGCGCCAGCTAACGCGCCCAGCGCCGCGGCCAGGAACGCGAACGTCAGCAGCGGCCGCGAGGCGGGATTGCTCGGCGGCGTGGCGGCCGCGACCACCTGCGCGTCGCCGCCCAGACCGGCGAAGCCCTCGGCGACCTCGTGATAACGCTGCAGGAACGCCTCGTAGACGCTGCGCGCGGCCGCGGCGTTGCGCTCGAGCTCCCGCAGCCGCACTTGTTCTGCATTGTTGCCAACGAGCTGGCTGCGCACGCCGGAGAGGTGCGCCTGCAAAGTGCCGACGCGTGTGCGCGCGATTGCCGCCTCGTTGCTGAGGTTCTGCGCCTGGCGCTGCACTTCCGCCTGGATCTGCGCTTCGATGTCCGCGCGCTCGGCGCGCACCGCCTGCATGGCCGGGTGGCGATCGCCGTAGCGGCCGCTGTATTCGGCCAGGCGGCGCATCACATCGGCTTGGCGCGCACGCAGCTGCACCATCACTTCGGAGTTCAGCACGCCCGCCAGGGTTTCGGCCGAGCCGCCGCCGTTCACCAGGCTCTGCACCTGACGATAGCGCGCCTCGCGCTCGGCGAGATCGGTGCGCGCGGCGACGACGGACGATTCCGCGTCCCGCATCTGCTGCTCTGTCAGCATCGAGCCTTCCACCGTCAGCAGCCCATGTTCGGCGCGATAAGCTTCGACCTCGGCTTCCCGCAGCTGCACCTCGTTGCGCAATTCTGCGAGACGGCCGCTGATCCAGTCGCCGGTGCGCGCCGCGTTCTGGTGGCGCGCCAAAGCGCGGGACGAGAAGTAGAGTTCCACCAAGGTATTGGCCATTTGCGCGGCCTTGACCGGATCGCGCGACTTCACCGAGACGTCGACGACATAGGTGCCGTTGCGGCGTTCGACTTCGGTCGCCGCCTGCACCGCGCGCGCGGCGGCCATCCGGCCGTTGTCGCCGCCCGGCGACCATTCGCGGTCGTTCTCCAGGCCCATTCGATCGACCAGCTGCAGCGCCAAGGCCGGCGAGCGGAGGATCTCCACTTGGCTCTCGACGAAATTGGCGTCGGGACGTTCGGTCGGATCCTGGCTGCCCGCGACGCCGCCGGGCTCATTCGGTGCGATCAGCAGCTCGGCATGCGCCACATAGACCGCCGGACGCAAAACGGCGTATCCGATGCCCAGCAGCGTAATGGCGGCAGCGATGGCGATGACTATGTTGCGCCGGCGGCGCAGGACGCGGAACGCGCGCTGCAGCCCGAACGAATCGGCGGGCGGATAGGAAGTCGCGTCCTCCAGGGGCCGAGCCACTTCCGTACGCGTCGTCAAGCCGTCCATTCTTTGCTCCTGCCACCCGCCCGTTTCGAACTCTCACTGCTCAGAAGAACCGCTCGCCGATGCGGATCGTGTCTCCTGGATAGACGCGCGTCTCACCGTTAAGTTCGAGCGCGCGCTCCTCCGTTTCGCCGGCGCGCCGGATGAAGACGCGCCGCCGATTGGCGCGATAGGTGAAGCCGCCGGCCGTCGCGACCGCGCTCACGACGGTGAGATCGGCCGAAAACGGATACGTTCCAGGGTTCTGCACCTCGCCGAGGATGAAGAACGGCCGGTATTGCGAAATCGACACGCTGACTCGCGGGGCGCGGACGTATCCTTCGCGAAGCCGCTGTTCGAGCACACCCCCAAGCTGCTGGGCCGTCAGGCCGCTCGCATCCACTTCGCCAATCAGGGGAAACGGCAGATTGCCGCTCGGGCCAATCCTGAAATCACCGGTGAGGTCGGCTTCGCCGAAAACGATGATATGCAACTGGTCGCCGGGACCCAACGTGTAGGCCTCCGGCGTTCGACTCGCGGCCGGGGCGGCTTGCGCGAACGCATCAAATGATAGGCACAACGCGAAGAGCGAAATCAAAAGCGCCCGCAACGCCATGAGCTGACCCCGATGCAGCATGGAGGGAACGTGCGCAAACGTGCGCGCGGTGCTTTTGTTTCCTGAGCCAGGAAACGAAAACCACTACGCCGCGTTCACGGGCCGACGCGAACAGGGCGGCGCCGGGAATGTTGCGTTTTTCTCATCCGATCAATCTGCCGGCCATCGCCCTTGTGATCGCGGCGCTCACCTACACGGCGGCGTTGTGCTTCGTGAACACGCACGCATCGCGGGTTTCGAATGATCTCATCGCCATCGTCGATGGCGCCATCGTGCTCTCTGCGCTTGGGATGGCGATGCTTGCACCGCGGCGCGGGCTTTGGATCATGCTGCTGGCGCTCGCGGTGAATTTCCTGCTGATCGCCTTGCTTGCAAACGAGTTCAATCTCAAGGCGGTGCGCGATCCGCTGGTGCTGATCGCGTTCGTCGCGCTCGGGCAGCGCTTCGGCGGCGCCCGCATGGCGCAGACGGCCTTTCTTGTAGCGTCTGCTATCGTTGTCCCGATCGCGCTGCTCGAACTGCTCGCGCCGGCGCTCTACACGCAGATATTCGACGTGCTGCGCTATTACATGGGACGCGGCCTGGTGAGCGCCGAAGAGGCCCAGTACCAGACCTCCGCCTTCTTCATCAGCGGCGAGCGCGGCGATGGGCGCTTCCTGACCTCGTTTTTCGGCGCTCACCGCGCGTCGTCGGTTTTTCTCGAGCCGGTTTCGATGGGCAATTTCGGCGCGCTCGCGGCCGCGTTCGCGTTGTCGCTCGAGCCGCGCCGCTGGCGACTGGCTGCGGCCCTCGGGGCAGTCGCGGCATTCTCGATCATCGCCTCGGACGCGCGCTTCGCGGCCACCGTCGTCGTCCTGTTCGCGCTGTCGCGCTTCCTGCCTACGAAGTGGACGGTGCTGGCGCTCGCGCCGCTGCCGCTGGTCGCTGTCGCAATCCTCATCGGCGTCAGCTACGCGGCGCCCGAGGTCGGCGACAATTTCCTATCGCGGCTGTCACTTTCCGGGCGGCTGTTGACCGAGTTCGACCTCGACCAATTATTCGGGCTCGCGCCGAACAGCCTGACCACCGTGGACAGCGGTTATGCGTACGCGCTGGCGTCGCTGGGGCTGCCGATGTGCGTGCTGCTCTGGGGCGCGTTCGTCGGCATTCCCACGCCATCCAGGGAAGCGGCGCGATACAAGCTAATGCTGGGCGTCTACGCCTGCGCGCTCCTCTGCATTAGCGGATCTTCGCTGTTCGCCTTGAAAACGGCAGGGCTGGGCTGGTTTGCGCTCGGTGCGCTCGCGGGGCTGCAGACGGAGAGCAGACGCGTCATGGGACGTGCGGTGACGCGCACAGCGCCGGCGTGATGCGGCTCTCCCGCCGAGCTCTCCTCCTCGCTGCCGCCGCGCTGCCGAGCGCCGCCGCCGCGCAGCCGCAACCGCCCATGATCACCGGCGTCAATCTGGCAGGCCTTGAATTCAACAGCGGCCGCCTACCCGGGCGGCTGGATCACGACTTCGTCTCGCCCAGCGCGGCCGAACTCGATTATTACCGCGACGCAGGCGCCAACGCGGTGCGCATCCCTTTCCGTTGGGAGCGGGCGCAGCCGGAACTCGGCGGCGAACTCAACGAAGACTATCTCGGGCTGCTGGATCGGCTGGTCGAAGAGAGCGGACGGCGCCAGATGCGCGTCGTCCTCGATCCGCATCAATACGGGCGCAGGATCATTCGCGGCGAAGCGGTGATTATCGGCGAGAGCGCGGTGACGGCGGCGCACTTCGCCGGCTTCTGGGGCGCGCTAGCACAGCGATATCGCCGTGCGTCCCATGTCATCTTCGGCCTGCAGAACGAACCGCACGACCAGGACACGAATGTGCTCCTCGGCGTACTGAACGCGGCGATGACAGCGATCCGCGCCGCCGGCGCGCGCCAGCTCATCCTGGCGCCCGGCAACGGCTGGTCCGGCGCGCATGCATGGCTGCGCCGCGGCAATCAGGCGATGCTCGGCCTGCGCGATCCGATCGGCAACATGGCCCTCGACGTGCATCAGTTTCTGGACGCAGACTCTAGCGGCACCCATGCGGCCTGCCCCGCGAGGGCGGGCAATCGGCTCGAGCGATTCACAGCGTGGGCGCGCGAGAACCGTCAAAAGGCGTTCCTGAGCGAGTTCGGCGCGGGGGCCGACGAGAGCTGTGCGCGCGAACTGACGGCGCTGCTCGATCACATGGCGGCGAACCGGGACGTCTGGATCGGCTGGACCTATTGGGCGGGAGGGCCGTGGTGGGACGAGGACTATCCGCTCAGTATAGCGCCGCTCTCCATACGCAATCCGGAGCACCGGCCGCAGATGCGCATCCTGCAGCGCTACTTCCAATAGCTCAGCCAAACATCTCGGCCGCTATCGCGGTGTCCGGAAAACGGGTTGGTTCGAGCATGCGGTCGACCGCGTCGCTCCAGCTCAGCGTGTCGGCAGGGACAGTGAACTCGTCCGCCAGTGCGGCGGAAACGGCCGCGCCGATCTCCTCGGAATCGCCCGGCGCGTAGCCGAAGCGATGCGAAAAGCCGCCGACGGCGAAGTGCGGGCACACCGCGGGCTTCCGCAGGTGCGCGTACTGAGTGAGCTTCAGGCTCGACTCAGCCAGGTAAGATGCGTTCGCCACGTCGCGATACGGAGCAAGCCCTATCGTGGCATTGGTGATGAACCGTATCGTGTCGCGGAACTTCATCTCCGGGAGAACGGTCAAATTCGGCAGAGGCGTCAGCGCCTGCCCGCAGCCGATGACGACGAAATGCACGTGCGGAAACATCGGCGCTGCAATGGCGAAGAACTCCGCGTCGAACAGCATCGAGCCGACGGAAACCGCCACCGGTTCCAGACCGTCGTAAGGGCTTTTATTGTCCGCTTCGAACTCGTGCGGGTCGAGCGCTTGGCCGACGTAATAGGTGCGCTCGCGGGCCCAGGCAAATTGCGGGGCCATTTTTCGGCCGAGCAGACAGAAATAATCGAACGCGCCGCTGTAGCGTTGCAGCAACGCTTGCAGGTGCGGATGCGCGCCGATCGTGTCCAGCGTGTCGGCGCCGCGATAAATCAATCGCGCCGTCGGGTTGAGATCACGGATGCGCGGCGCCAGCGCCACCCCCAGTCCGGACTCGACGATGATGATGTGCGCCTGGGCGATCATCCGGTCCACCTGGCGGTCCGGCCAACGCCCGTAGAGATCGTGGAGCGGGATCATGGCCTCGCGGGTAAGGCGGGAGGCACTTGTGAACGGATGGAAAGGTGTCCGCCACAAATAACATTGGAGCTCGCCGGTTCGCTCGAGCCGGTTCGCCTTCGGCCAGAGCGAGGACCGCAAGTCGCGCTTCAACAAGGAGAACGGGCTGAAGCGGATCGAGAGAAACGAGGTGTCGTAGCCCTTGCGGCAGAGTTCGTCGGCGATGGCCTGGATGCTGCCGCGCCGTTTCATCCGCGGGTCATGCACGGACGAAATGACGAGCGCCTTCGGCCGCTCACGGCTTGCTGCGCTATCGGCCACGCCTCCGCTCCCCTTTACGACACCACCGGCGGAGCTAGGGCCGTCGCTCCGTCCGGCAAGTGGGAACGCACAAAGCGCCAATGCGTTCAAAGGGTTTTCCGGGGGTCCGTGCTTCATGCCCTCAAGGGGGACCTTGTATCGCGCACTTCGACGGCGGCTGCGGCCGCTGCGCGCGTTCGCGCGCGACGTCGGCGGACTGACGCGAGCGGCGCAGACCCAGGCGCGCTGGCTTGCGCCGCCAAAGCCGCGGCCCCATGGCCTGCCGGCGCGGCTCTACGTTTCGCTGACCTCGTTCCCGCCGCGCTTTGCGACTCTGACGCTGACGCTGAAATGCCTGCTGAAGCAGACGATCCAGCCGGACGCGGTGATCCTCTGGCTCACCGAAGCCGAAGCGGAGCAGCTGCCCGAGTCGATCCGCCGCCTGCCTGGTCTCCGGATCGAGCGGGCGCCCGACATCCGGTCGTTCAAGAAGATCATCCCTGCGCTCGCCCGACATCGCGACGCCTTCATCGCCACCGCCGATGACGATGTGTTCTATCCTCGCACTTGGCTCGAAGAACTGGTCCGCGCCTATCGGCCCGAGGACCGGATCATTCCGTGTCACCGCGCCCATCGCCTCCGGCTCACCAATCAAGGAAAGCCGCGCCCGTACGCCGATTGGCGCTTGCTCCGCGAGCCCGAGATGTCGGAGCTCGTCTTTCCCACCGGCGTAGGCGGCGTTCTTTTTCCGCCACTCAGCCTCGACGCCGAGGCCCGTGACGCCGCGCAGTTCACGAAACTCTGCCCGACGAGCGATGACGCGTGGCTCTATTGGATGGCCCGTCGCGCCGGCTGGCGATTCAAAAAGATCGGACGCCGACGCCACTTCACGTGCTGGCCCGGTTCGCAGCGTGTCGCGTTGCAGCACGAGAACACGGCGCGCGGCGGCGGCAACGATCGCCAAATCGCTGCGCTGACGAGCCATTACGGTTTCCCGCCGCCTGCCCACGATAGGCCCGCGGCGACAAGGAGGGCGGCGTCATGGTGAGCGCGGCGGTCTACGAGACGCCGGCGGCGGCGTCTGGGAAACGTATCTGGGCGATCGAGGGCCTGCGCGCTTGGCTGGCCTGGGCCGTGGTGCTGGCGCATGTGATCCAGATCTGCGGACTCGACAGAACCGTGAACGGTCTTTGGGTCACGCAGTTTCTCGCCACCGAGGCGGTGAACGTCTTCATCATCATCAGCGGCTTCGTCATCACGAGCGTGGTCATCCAGAGGCAGGAGAGCTGGCGACGCTACATCGTCCGGCGCGCCTTCCGTATTTTTCCGGTCTATCTGCTGCTGCTGCCGATCGGCGCGATCACGATGCTGCTCACGATTCCCACGCTGGAGCACATGAGTTGGGCCGCCGACGCGCGATTCAGGTACGACGACACGGCGATCGGCACCCTCGAAAGCGTCAACGCCGCGCAAATGGCGCACTGGATTCCGCATCTTCTGCTGTTCCAGGGCGCCATTCCCGATTCCACGCTCCCCTTCTCGCAGACGAGCTTTCTTGGCCCGGCCTGGAGCCTTTCGCTCGAGTGGCAATTCTACTTGATTGCGCCGGCGCTGATCTGGATGCTGCGGCGACGGTTCAGCAGCATCGTCGCAGTCGGGACGATCGCGGTCCTGGCGGTGCTTTCGCGACTCGAGGTGTTCGGCCACTTCAATCTGCCGAGTTTCTTCCCGGCGATCGGCTACCTCTTCCTTGTCGGCATCGCCTCGCGCCTAGTGTTCGAGGACCTCAAGCGCGCGCGCGTCTACGCGGTCGCGGTCGCTGTCGGATGCCTGGCCAGCGCAGCGCTGATTCAGCCCATATTCGCCATTGCGCTTTGGTTTGCGTTTCTCTCGCTGCTGATCATCGCCGACCGCACGCAGGGCCGCATCGAGCAGACGGTTGTCCGGACTTGGAGCCTGGCATTCTGCTCGAAGCCCGCCACGGCGCTCGGCGCTCGGTCTTATGCGGTCTATCTCGTCCATTGGCCGGTGATCCAGGCGGCGGCCTATTTGCTGCTGCCGCTGGGCGCGTTCTCCCAGTGGGAAGCGTTCGCGCTGATCGGGGCGTCGGCTCTCGGGTCGACGCTGATCCTGTCCGAGGTGCTGCACCGCTTCGTCGAGCGGCCGATGATTCAACTAGGCGCATCCCTGGCGGCCAGAGCGCCGCGGCGGCGGGCGATGCAGGACCGGCTCGCGGAGGCGCCATGAGCAAGGCGGCGCCCGCTCGCGCACGCTGCGTGCGCGTGTGCTCTCGGCTGAACGAATTCGGCGATATCTGGCCGAGTATCGCCGCGCCGCTTCCGGGCGCGCACGTCTTCCAGACGCGCGAATTTCTTGACATCTGGCTGCAGACCATCGGCGCCGCGCGAAAAGTCCGGCCCTGTTTCGTCTCGATCACGGATGACGCCGGTCTGCACATCCTCGCGCCGCTTGGTATCGAGGTCCGCCGCGGCGCGCGCGTGCTGACGTTCCTCGACGGCGGCGTCAGCGATTACAACGCTCCTATCGTTCTTGCCGCACCGCACGGCGTTCCGCCGGCGCAGACGCTTTGGCAGGACATCATCGCCGCCGTCGCCCCGGTCGACACTGTGGTGTTGGAGAAGATGCCGTTCATCTTGGGCGATCGGTCCAATCCTCTATGCGCAGGATCGGGCAAAGCAGCGCCGCCCTCGGCCTATGCGCTACAGCTCACGGGCGATTGGCGGAGCTACGAGAAATCGCGCTTGCACCGGCCGAAAGACAGCCGCCGCAAGCGCCGCCGGCTCGCCGAGGCGGGCCCAGTTCGTCTGTTGATCGCCGAGACCAGGAGCCAGGTCGGCCGGCTGTATGCGGCCTTCGTGCAGCAGAAGACGCGCCGCTACATCGAAAAGAACGGCGCCGACGGTTTCGACCGACCTGGTTATCGGCGCTATTTCGAGATGATGACCGAGCGTCTGCATCCAGGGCACGTGCATCTTTCGGCGCTCGAAGTGAACGGCGAATTATTGGCGACCCATTGGGGGCTGGTCTACGGCAGGCGCTTCTATTGCCTGATGCTGGCTTACGCAGATTCGCCGCTGGCGCAGTATTCGCCCGCGCGCCTGCTGGTCGAAGACTTGATCGCGTGGTGCTACGCGCATGGCCTGGAGACCTTCGACTTCGGCGTCGGCGATGCGGCGTGGAAGACACTGATGGGCGCGGACGCGGCGCCGCTTTCGCATAGCGTGCTGCCGTTGACCGCATTCGGCTGGGCCTATGACAGCGCCGCCCGCCTGAAGAGACACATGCTGGCGCCGCATCCCAAACCCCTTCCAGTCAGTCGCGATGGAGTGAGCGCATGAGCGAGGCGTCAGAAGAATATGCGACCCCGCCGCGCCCCTTGTTCGTCGATCGCGTGCACAGGGTGCCGCGGCTGTGGTCGAACGCCGAGCTCGCGCGCGTGGGCGGATTGTTCGAAGGCGACGTCGTCAATGTCAGCGCCTGGCGCGACCAGGACAAGGCTGGAAAGAGCTATCGCGATTACTTTCCCCGCGCGCGCTCCTATACGCTGACAAACTTCCGCGCCGACATGCGCGGCTTCCAGGGCGCCGACGGCGAGATTTTCCTTGACCTGGAGCAGCCGCTTCCGGAGGCGCTGCGCGCGCGATTCGATGTCGTGTTCAATCACACGACGCTCGAACACATCTACGATTTCCGCACGGCGTTTGAGAACATGGCGGCGATGACGCGCGACGTGCTGATCGTCGTCGCGCCATGGCTGCAGCCCTTTCACAGCCAATACGGAGATTACTGGCGCTTCTCGCCGCTGGCGATGTCACGCCTTATGATTGACGCAGGCCTCACGCCTGCGCGCATTACCTGGAACAGCGACAAGCTCGCGTCCGTCTACGTGTTCGCGGTCGGCGTGCGCCAGCCGGAAAAATGGCGCGGCATGTTCGAGTTCGACTGTCTGCCCGACGCCGAGCGGCTCCTGCACCCGGGCAAACACTTCGCCGGGCGCGAAGCCTTGGTGGTGCCGTGGATGGACGCCGCACGCGGACTGGCGCGCCGGACCGGGCTGCTGCGCTCCGAGAAATGAGGGTTGTCTACATCCATAACATCGCCATGCCAGGGCGCGAGGCGAACACGGTCAACGTCGCCAAAATGTGCAATGCGCTGAGTGGGCTTGGCGTAGAGGTGTCGCTGATCGCGGCCAATGGCGCGGGCGCGGCCCCGCTCGCTCCGGCGCTGCGGGCGCACTACGGTCTGGAGCACGACTTCGACGTCCATGCGCTGCCGGCGTTCGCAACCCGCCCGACCGCCGCCGCGATCGCGGGCGCCCTTCACGCGCAGCGGCTCGGCGCCGATCTCGTCTGGACACGCGCGCCGCACGCCGCGCTGGCCGCATGCGCCGCAGGCGCGCCGACCCTGCTCGAAGTCCATACCGACATCTCAGCCTTCAGCGGTCTCGGCCAACAAGCTTTTCGCCGCGTCGTCCGCCACCGGATGCTCGTCGGACTTATCGTTATCTCGGACGCGTTGGCGCGGCACATGGAGGCGATGTTTCCTAACTTGCAGGGACGCATCTTGGTTGCGCACGATGGGGCGGACGACAGAGACGCTGACCCGGCGCCGCCCAAGCCGCCTGGTGCGCCGCTCAGCGTGGGCTATGTCGGCAGTTTGTACCCCGGCAAGGGTGTGGAGTTGATCGAGGCGCTCGCGCGGGAATGCGGCCACGCCTTCACTGTGGTCGGCGCCGGCGCCGAGCAGCGGCAAACACCGAACCCGCCGCCGAACCTTCGCTACGAAGCGGCCGTCGCACATGCGGACGTGCCTGCGCTCCTCGCGCGCTTCGATGTCCTGATGGCGCCTTACCAACGATCGGTGATGGCTGCCGATGGGCGCACCGACACGGCGCGCTGGATGTCGCCGCTGAAACTGTTCGAATACATGGCGGCGCGACGCGCGGTGGTGGCGTCTGACCTGCCGGTCATCCGCGAAGTGCTGCAGGATGGGCAAACAGCGTTGCTGTGCGATCCGGACGATCTCTCGGCGTGGGCGACCGCGCTGGCGCGGCTGCACGCCGACGCGGCGTTGCGCAACGCCATCGCCGAGCAGGGTTACCAGCGTTTCCGGAGCTATCACACGTGGCGTCGTCGGGCCGAGGCGATTCTGCGTGCGGTCGAGCCCTGGTTGCGAGATCAGCGCCACATGCCGCGGCGCTCCCGGACTGACCCGCAGCCCTCGGGCGAGGCGCCGCCGCCGCTTCAGTGAAACCGATTGCCGGCTATGCATCGCGCCTATAGGCGACGGCGGATTTTCTCTAAGCGGCTTTCGGCCGAGGACGGTTTAACTGCCCTGCCGAGCGGGGTAAGCCATGAAGCGAAACGGACTGACAATCGACGACGACTTGGCCGCTTTCGTCGAAACGGAGGCGCTGCCCGGCACGGCGGTCAGCCCCGAACGCTTCTGGAACGGCCTCGCCACGATCGTAGCGGAGTTCGGCCCCCGTAATCGCGCCTTGCTAGCGAAACGCGACCAGCTACAGGCGGAGATCGACGCCTGGCACGCGGCGTCCGGTGGCAACGGTTTCGACACGGAGGCCCACGAGAGCTTTCTGCGCGAGATTGGGTATCTCGTCGGAACGCCAGCGCCGTTCGAGATCGAGACGGCGAACGTCGACGCCGAACTTGCACGCATCGCGGGCCCGCAGTTGGTCGTGCCGGCGAGCAACGCGCGCTATGCGCTGAACGCCGCCAACGCGCGCTGGGGCAGCCTCTACGATGCGTTTTACGGCACGGACGCGATTGACGAGCGGGAAGGCGCCGAACGTGGCGGCGGCTACAACCCGGTTCGGGGCGAAAAGGTCATCGCCGCCGCGCGCGCGTTTCTGGACAAGGCCGCGCCGCTCGCGGAGGGCAGCCACCTGCACGCCCGCGGCTACGCCGTCGATGGCGAAGGGCTCGCCGTCAGCCTGGGCGGACGCACGACGCGCTTGGCCCATCCGGGTCGGTTCGTCGGTTATCGCGGGCCGATTGAGAACCCCGAAGCGATCCTGCTGCGCAACAATGGGCTGCACATCGAGATCGCGATCGACCGCCGGCGCCCGATCGGCGCGCGTGATCCGGCCGGCGTCGCCGATATCGTGCTGGAATCAGCGATCAGCACCATCGTGGATTTGGAAGACTCCGTCGCCGCCGTGGACGCGGCCGACAAAGTCGCCGCCTATCGCACTTGGCTCGGGCTGATGCGCGGCGATCTCGCGGCGCACTTCGACAAGGGCGGATCGACCATTGCCCGCCGCCTGAACGGCGATCGCATCTACACCCGCCCCGACGGCGACACGCTGGCGCTGCCCGGCCGCGCCATGCTGCTGGTGCGGAACGTCGGTCTGCATATGCACACGGACGCGATCCTCGACGCGGACGGCGAAGAAATACCGGAGGGTTTGCTTGACGCGGTAGTCACCGCGCTCTGCGCGATCCATGATCTGAAAGGCCTCGGCGGCGTCTGCAACTCGCGTGCGGGTTCGATCTATGTGGTGAAGCCGAAGCTGCACGGACCTGAGGAAGTCGCATTCGCGGTCGACGTGTTCGCGGGGGTGGAGGCCATGCTGGGGCTCGCGCCCGACACGATCAAGATCGGCGTCATGGACGAGGAACGGCGCACCAGCGTCAATCTGGCCGCCTGCATCCACGCGGCGCGCAAGCGCCTCGTCTTCATCAACACCGGCTTCCTCGACCGCACTGGCGACGAGATCCACACCGCGATGCGCGGCGGCGCCGTGATCCGCAAGGCGGCGATGAAGGACGCTGCCTGGATCAAGGCGTACGAAGCGCGCAATGTCGGTATCGGCCTCGCCTGCGGCCTCTCCGGACGCGCGCAGATCGGCAAGGGGATGTGGGCTGCGCCCGACCGGATGGCCGACATGCTGGCGCAGAAGGGCGCGCATCCGAAGAGCGGCGCCAACACCGCCTGGGTCCCTTCGCCGACTGCAGCGACGCTCCACGCGATGCATTATCACGAGACGGACGTGTTCGCGCTTCAAACCGAGATGCGCAAGCATCCCTTCCAAGGCGGCTTGACCGCGTTGCTCACCGCGCCATTCGCAAGCGGGCCGCCCAGCGCGACGGAGCGCCTGGAGGAGTTGGACAACAACGTGCAAAGCGTCCTGGGTTACGTGGTTCGCTGGATCGACCAAGGCATCGGCTGCTCGAAGGTGGCGGACATCCACAATGTCGCCCTGATGGAGGACCGGGCCACTTTGCGCATCTCATCGCAGCACGTCGCCAACTGGCTGCGCCACAGCATCGTCACGCGCGACGAAGTGGAAGCTTCCTTGCGGCGGATGGCGGGCGTCGTGGACCGCCAGAACGCCGGCGATCCGTTCTACAAGCCGATGGCGCCCGGCTTCGACGGCGCCGCGTTCCAAGCTGCGCGGACACTGCTGTTCGAAGGCGAAGCGCAGCCGAACGGCTACACCGAGTTCATCCTCAACGCCTGGCGCCGTAAAGCCAAGCAAGCCGCGCATTGATCGTCGCCGCGGCGCGGCCGAGAATGGGCGCGGAGGAAACGCCCATGAGCATCCGCACCGAGCGCGACGGCCCCGTTGTCATCGTCACCATCGACCGGCCGGAGCGGCGCAACGCCGTCGATCTCGCCACGGCGCGGGCGCTCTACGAGGCGTTCAGAGCGTTCGACGCCGACGACACAGTGTCCGTCGCCATCCTCACCGGCGCCGAAGGGACCTTCTGCGCCGGCGCAGATCTCAAAGCATTGGCGGAGGGCGAGAGCGGCAAACGCGTCCAGCCCGGCGGGATGGATTCATTCGGCCCGATGGGACCGACGCGCCTGCGCCTCGGCAAACCGGTGATCGCCGCGATTGAAGGCCACGCTGTCGCCGGCGGCGCCGAACTTGCGCTCTGGTGCGATCTTCGCGTGATGGCCGAAACCGCGGTCTTCGGAATCTATTGCAGACGTTTCGGCGTGCCGCTGGTCGATCTCGGCACGATCAGGCTGCCGCGCCTGATCGGGCACTCACGTGCGATGGACCTGCTGCTGACGGGCCGCGCCGTCGAGGCCGGCGAAGCGCACGCCATTGGCATCGCCAATCGCATCGCGCCACACGGAAAGGCGCTTGAATGCGCCGTAGCGCTGGCGGAGGAGCTCGCGGCGTTTCCGCAGACCTGTCTACGCCATGACCGCCTCTCCGCGCTCGAACAATGGGATCTCGACGAGAGCGCCGCCACCGACAACGAAATCGCCCACGGCATCATCACCTTGCGCTCCGGCGAAACCGCCTCCGGCGCACAACGCTTCAGCGCCGGCGAAGGCCGGCACGGCCGGTTCGATTAGACGCGGCCCATCACCGGGATCAGCGCGCCGGTGACGGCGCTGGCCTCGTCGGAAGCCAGGAAGAGCATCACCCGCGCCAGCTCCTCGGGCTGAACCCAAATCTTGGGATCGGTCTTCGGCATGTCTTTGCGGTTCTGCGGCGTGTCGAGCGTCGAGGGCAGCACCGCGTTCACACGCACTTTGCCTTTCAGCTCTTGCGCCATGCTCTCGGTCAGCTTGTGCACGCCGGCCTTCGACGCCGCGTACGGGCCGAAGCCGGCGCCCGCTTTCAGCGCGCCTGCGGCGCCGACATTCACGATCGCGCCTTTGCTTTCGAGGAGGCGCGGAAGCGCCGCGCGTGACGCATTGACGGCCGTCTTCAGGTTGAGCGCATGCATGCGGTCCCACATAGCCACGTCTGCATCGGCTGCTTGGCTCCAAGCAAAGCCGCCGGCGATGTTCAGCAAGGCGTCGATGCGGCCTGCCTGTTCGGCGATCCGCCGCATGGCGTCCGAGGCGGAGTCGGCCTCGGTCAAATCCGCGCCGCCGATCGTCAGCGGATCGGCCCCGGTGGGCGCAGCCGCGTAGTCGATCGCCGCTGTCGTCCAGCCGCGCTCGCGCGCGTGCGCCGCGACAATCTTGCCCAGAGCGCCAAACGCGCCCGTTATGACGATGACTTTGCCTTGCATGCCGCGAGCCTCTCCTCGCGACGCTTCTAGCGCTCCGCCGGCGCATCCGAAAGCGCTGGTGAAAGCATCTTCAAAGCGGGGCGAGAATTCCCTCGCCTCATGCCTTCCTTGGCGTGGCGGCTTCGGCCGCCCGCCCTTTTCAGCTCCGCGCTTTCATCTCCGCCATGACGCGCTGCGCGTAGGCCCGGCTCACGGGCACTTCATCGCCGCTCTGCAGCACCGCCATCAACCGGCCGTTGGCGTCTCGGCGCACTGCTTTGAGGCGTTTCCAGTTCACGAACGCCGAGCGGTGCACGCGCAGCATGACGTTGGGATCGAGCTTTTCTTCGAGGTGCGACATGGTTTCGCGATGCAGCAGCGTGCGGCCTTCCCAATAGAGGCGCACATAGTCGCGTTCCGCCTCGATCCGCTCGACGTCGTCGACCGGCACGCGCAGGAAGCGGCCGCGGTCGCGAATCCAGAACTCCTTCTCGTAGCGGGGCCCTTCGCGCTCGTCGGCCTCCTTCTTCAGCGCATCGAGCACCGCCGCCAGCTCTTCGGCGCGCTTGCCGGCGCTTTGCGCCGCCCGGCGTTCACGCGCACGGTCGATTGCCGAGGCCAGCCGCTCGAACTCGACCGGCTTCACCAGGTAATCGACCGCCGAGGTCTCGAACGCGCGCACGGCATAGGAGTCGAACGCAGAGACGAAGATCACCGCCGGCCCGCCGCTGTCCTCGACCGCGTTCGCGACTTCGAAGCCATCCGCCAACGGCATCTTGATGTCGAGCAGCACGACATCCGGCCTCAAATCGCGCATGGCGTTGATCGCCTGCGCGCCATCGCTGGCGGCGCCGACGATCTCGACATCGGGGATGTCTTCGAGCGCCAGCTTCATGCGGCGCAAAGCCAACGGCTCGTCGTCAGCTAAGAGCAGGCGCAGGGGTTCGGCCAACACGTTCTTCCTCCACAGGCAACCAGATTTCAACGCGACACCCTTGCGGTTCGCGATTGCGCGCCGTCAGGCCGGCGCGTCCGCCATAAATCAATTCGAGCCGCTCGCGCGCGTTGGCGAGGCCGACGCCGCGCCGGCGGCGCGGATCGCCATCCGGCGGCAAGCCTGGGCCATCGTCCTCGATCGTGATGCGCAGAAGATCGCCATCACGCGTCGCGCTCACGTCGATGCTGCCGCCCTCGACGCGCGGCGTGATCGCATACTTGATCGCGTTCTCGAGGATGGGCTGCAAGATGAGACTGGGCAGACGCGCATTCTCCAGCCCCGGCTCGATCGAGAACTTGACTTTGAGCTTGTCGTCGAAGCGCGTCTGCTCGATCTCGAGATACTTGCGCTGCGCTTCCATCTCCGCGGTCAACGCCGCCATCTCGGTCGGTTGACGGTCGAGCGAGTAGCGCAGGAAGCCGGCGAGCTTCAGGATCATGCTCTCGGCCTGCGCGTTGCGCTTTTCCAGCACCAGAGTCGAAATCGCGTTCAGCGTGTTGAAGAGGAAATGCGGGTTGATCTGGTAGTGCAGCATTTTGAGCTGCGCGTCGTAGGCGAGCGCCTGCGCCCGCGAGACGGCGCGCGCCTGCGCCATCGTTTCGAAGTGATAGCCGAGCAGCGCCTGTGTGAGCCCCCAGAGCGGCAGCGCCCAGCCGAACTGGAAGAGATAGATGATGAACGGGTACGGGTCGGGCGTGAATTTCGCGAGCCATAGCGGCCAGACCTGCTCGCTGTATTGCGTCAGCGGCGCCAACGCCAAGGCGCCGAGCACCAGCGCCAGGTTCCGCGCCCAGTTCGAACGGCTGGCGCGCGGGCCGGCGACGACCGCCAGCAGCGCGCCGGTGAGCACGGCGTAGCTGGCGACGACCATCACCCGGTTCAGAAGGTAGGGAAAGTCGCTGGGGTCGTGAGGCGGATCGGCGGCGGCGGCGGCCGTCCGGAAGGCGAAGTACATGAGCCAAAAGGCGACGTGCGCGCCCCAGCGCGTCCAGCCGGGGTGATCGAGCAGGCCTTTGGCCCCGCCGACTGCAGTCCCTGTTTCGACCTGCCGCAACACCATCGCGCCAGCCTAGCGAACTCGGCGGCGCAAGGGGTATCTCCCACTGCAGCAGAGCCGCCCGTTCGTCGCAGTTTCCCGTCAACTCGTCGCGGCTTCACCAGGCGGGCGATGAATTCACTTCGCTTGCGCCGCTTCCGCGTCGAGGCGGGCAGCCGAACGCGTCTCGGCCGGCATCGCAAGCTCAAAAGCGTACTCGACGAACACGTCTTCGAGAGCGGCGAAAGAAAGCAGCAGCTTCTTGCTGAAGATGGCCCAGTCGCGGGCGAGGCCCTGCTTCGGCTTTTTCATCAGCGGCCAGTGCAGCGCGACCATCTCCAGGTCGGCGCGCCAGACGATCTCGTGCATGTTCGAGATGGAGACCCAGCGCGTGTGCTCGAGGTTCGCCATCACGTAGCGTGTCCCACGCTGGCGGCGGTGCTGGCGGAAGCGCGGCGCGAACGGATTGGGCGTCGTCACCAGGATGCGTCCGCTGGGCCGCAGATGACGCTTGGCGAAATTCAGGAGCGCGACCGGATCGTTCACGTGCTCGATCACATCGCCGATGAAGACGCGGTCGAAGCGGTCGCCGAGATCAACGTCGCTGGTGGCGTCGACTTGGCGGAAGTCGAAGCCCTTGGCGTTGTAGTGCTCGCACAGCTCCGGCATCAGTTCGGCCGCGACGACGCGCTTCGCCACTTTGGCGATGCGGCCGTGCTCCCAACCCTCCTCGGAGAAGAACGAGACGTCGTGCTCGCCGGCGCCGATATCGAGCACCTCTTGGCCGCGGCAGAAATCGAGCACCATGTCGAGGCGCGAGGTTTCTTCGATCCGCGTGATCGAACGGAGGAACGCATCCAGGCCCAGCGTCGCCTGCCGATTGGTCGGATCCGATGAGACTTTGCGCCAATCAAACATGCGAACGCTCGCCCACCTGCTGCAATTCCGCGGACAAGGCGCGCCAGAACGCCTCGGCCCCGTACCGCTCCCGGAGCGCGGCGCGGCCCTTCTCCGCTCTGTCCCGGAGAGCGTCAAGGTTCGCCAGCGCCTCGGCGGCAGTGCGGGCAAGGAGCGCGTCATCGCCCAGCGGGAACAGCGCGCCGTAGGCGCCGTCGCCAAGCGCAGTGCGGCTGCCGGGAATGTCGCTGGCGATGGTGGGGACGCCGTGATCCAGCGCCTCCTGCAGCAGATACGGCAGCCCCTCCCAGTGCGACGGCAGAACGAGAATATCGTTGCGGTGAAAGTCCGCGAACGGCGCGGAGCGCCAACCGGCGAACTCGACGGCGAGCCCCGCCGACTGCGCGGCGGCGCGCAAGTCGCCGGCGAGCTCTCCGTCGCCGAAAAAGCGAAGCGGCGGCGGCGGACTCATGAGCGCCGCGGCGCGCAGCAACGCCTGCGGGTCCTTGGTCGGGATGAAGCGGGCGACGAAGTTGAGTCGCGGCGCTCCATCCTCACGCAGCGGCGGCGGCGGCGCGGCGACATAAGGATTGCCGAGCTGCGCGATGCGAGGGCGCGTCAGCGCCGCGCGCGCGGCCTCGTGCTGCGCCGCGTTCAGCGTGACCACGAGATCTGCGGCCTTCTTGTGCTTGAACTTGTCCGAGTGACACGGCGTGACGAAACGCGCCTCGGGGAACAGCCGCTGCAACGCCGGGAGCGTCAGATCGCTATGCACGATAGCGACGATGGGCGCCCCGGCCGCACGCGCCAGCACCTCTCGACGAAGCGAAGGCAACAGCGGCAGCGCAGCGGCGATCGGCGACGTCAGCAGTTTCGACGCGGCGATCACGTCGACGCCCTGCTCGCGCAGCGCATCGATCGAGGGCCCGCTGAACAGGACCGCCGAGCGCACGCCGACGGCGCGAAACATGCGCTCGTAGTGCGCCACCGCCGTCGCGATGCCGCCGCGTCCCTTCACCACCGCAGACTGAAGCACGAACATGCGGGCGGCTCCTTAGCATGCGTCCGCTCCAATCTCGACCGCGCTTGCGCGCGGCCGGAACCGAACTCCGCGCCCGGATTTTCGCCTTCTGAACGGCGAGGTCCGCCATGCCCAAGAAGAGCACCGTCGAGAAGGTCAAGAAAGCCAAGCGTGAGCACAAGGCGCCCACCACCCAGGCGGGCGAATTCGTGCGCGAGGAGATCGAAAACATCCGCCACGGCAAACACGGCGCCCGATCGGCCAAGCAGGCGATCGCGATCGGACTCTCCAAGGCGCGTCGCGCCGGGGTCGATTTGCCGCCGCCGGCCAAGGGCAAGGCCAAGGCGAGCACGCGCAAGAGCGCACGTTATGCCTACGAAGCAGGCCAAGGCCGACGCAAGACCACGCGCCGCCCGCGTGTCTCGCGCGCCGTTACGAAGGCGCTGAAGCGCGAGCCGAAGAGCACGGTGTCGAAATCGGCGTTGTCGAAGCAAGCCAAGCGCGCCGCGGCGCGGCGCAGCCCGTCCGAACGCTCCGCCGCGGCGAAGAAGGCGGCGCGCACCAAGGGACCGGCCAAGCGTTCGAACGCGGCTGACGTGACCCCCGTTTCTCATCCAGCCGCCACTGGAGTCCGATCCTCATCAAACGCCCCCAATGGGCGTCCTTCAAGCTCTTCGTTCCTTGCCCAACGGGCGGCGTAGGCGGCTGGCGTGAGCCAG